>OCZT010000283.1_pt1 | contig 48953 bp, 41 predicted proteins | sample 1539031 | NCBI WGS metagenome assembly OCZT01 (sample SAMEA3539308, study PRJEB22396) | soil metagenome | biome: tundra; feature: field; material: soil | place: USA | collected 2010-05 | depth 0.15 m
GCTCAGTGGATAGAGCGCCAGGTTGCGGACCTGGAGGTCGTGGGTTCGAGTCCCGCCGGGCGCGCCAACATTTTTCGAATATCCACCGGCCTCGAGAGACATCTTTCGGGGTCGTTTTGTTTTCCGCGACGCCGTCCCGGACCTCGACGCAGAGACCTGCCGGGACATCTACGCCCCCTACGTGCGCGACACGACAGTCTCCTTCGGGTGGGGGGCAGGTCCCCACGGTCGACGAGTTCGGCGGCCGCATAAGCATTTGGTACAACACGATCCGACAACCGAACAGCCGGGCCATTAGGCTGGCGGCATCACTCCACGAGAGGTCTCAGCGGTGCCATTCGAGCGGCTCACGAGGATCGTCCATCCGAGCAGGTCGGGCCGTACCCGCTACCTGCCGCACGCCCTCGCCGGCGCCGGACTCGTGGCCATCCTGGTCGTCTCGGGTTCGCTGGCGCTCACTTCGCCTGCCCACGTTACGCCGCCGCCCACGGTCGCTATGACGCCGACCCCTTGGGCGAAGGTGGCGGCCGCCACGCCAACGCACTCCCCCACTCCCATGCCGCCCACGTCATTCCCAGTCGCGGTGGTAGTTAGATTCGACGACGTGCGGCTGGATATCGCAATGCCGGCGCTATCTGCCGCCCTGGCGGCAGGCAAAGTGACGGTCCCCTGCGAATTCACCGAGATAGGCCTCGGGGCAGGCAAAGCCACAATCCCCGCCAGCGCCACCTGCATGCCCGCGGAACAGGTCGCCGCCAAGGTGCACGACACGCCGGGCGCCATGGCCCTTCTCCCCCCGGGCCTCGTGACCCCATCGGTGAAGGTGATATCCGTCGATAGCGCGGACCTCTTTGGCGGACCGAAACGCCGCAACCTGCTCTACCAGTTGTATGCCACGGCCGTCGCCCCGACCGCATGGACGACATACAACCAGGCGGATGTCCGCACTCTTATTTCGACCGGCGACACTTGCCCGGACACCGGCGTCTCGTATATGGCCGTCAGCCAGGGCGAGGGCTGGGACTGGGTATTGGATGGCGGCTCGGTCCATTACCGCGGCACGAAGCCGGATCCTCTCGGCTGGGGCTGGCAGGTACCGGTCATTGCGCGCAATGGCGACAGCGGCACCGTCGCGGCTCTAGTCTCGGACAACGACGTCAGCGCCAACGACTTCGAGTGCCCGATGATCGCCAAATGGAAGCAGCACGACAACGTGATGGTCTTCAACGTCGACCCGAAAGTCGCGAAGCTACTTGCCGACAAGGGCGGATTGAAGGTCGTGACCCTGGGCTCGAACCACATCACCGACCAGGGCCAGGACGGCGTTCTGCAGACGCTCGCTTATCTCGACGCCGCCGGCATCAAACACACAGGCGCAGGCAAGACGCTCGCCGACGCCCTTGCGCCCGGTGTCGTGGAGGTTCGGGGATTGAAGTTCGCCTTCGTGGGCTGGGATGACATTTCGGGCTCCAAGGCGGCAACAGCCTCACGGCCGGGCGTGGCGCCTATGACCGACGACAACGTGTGCAATTCCATCAAAGCCGCGCGAAAAGTCGCCGATATCGTCATCGCGATGCCGCAGTGGGGCTGGCCCGAGTACCACGCCTCCATAACCAAGGAGCAGGTGACCCAGCGCGCGTTCTTCTATTCCTGCGGCGCCGACGGAATCCTCGGCAGTGGCACCCACTGGGCTTCGTGGGCCTCAATCCTGCCCGGACCGAACGGCCCGCAGTTCGCGATCGGAAGCCACGGAAACTTCTTGTTCACCCAGACCTGGAGCCGCCAGACGATGGAGGGCGTCATCGTGGAGGCCACCTTTTACGGCAAGAAGCTCGTGCAGTTCCGGCTCCACCCGTACGTGGTGGTGCAGGGCGCCCAGCCGAACCTCCTGGACACAACTGACGGGGCCTACGTTCTCAATCAGGTGTGGTCCAAGAGCGAGGTCAAATAGGGGTGCGTCGCCCGTTACAACGAGCTGCTACGGATATTTGACACCGACCCACCGGCCCGCTACTGTCGCGAGCACTGACATGGAACACTTTTACTTTTATCCAAACCCGGCATGACCGTTCCCGGAGCCTAGGCCCGGGTTCGCGGGTCGTGCCGGGTGCAGCAGAGGCATTGCCTCTGCTTTTTTGTTGCCCAACCCTGGCCCCGAGCCAACCTTCGCTTGGCTTCCGAGCCAACCTTCGCTTGGCTTCACAGGAGGACCGCCAACATGATCATCGTTATGTCGATCGGCGCAACCGAGCAGGAAGCGACCAACGTCCGCGACCAACTGCGCCAGTACAACCTCACGCCACACGACAACTACGGCACCCAGCGGGTCGTGATTGCGGTCCTGGGTGATGTCGCTCCCGTGAGGGACCTTCTCGTGGGAAAGCTGTCTGTCATGCCCGGCGTCGAATCGGTGACCCCGATAACGCGCCCCTACAAGCTCACGTCGCGGGAGTCGCATCCCGAGGACACGGTGATTGAGGTTCTGGGCACAAAGGTGGGCGACGGCGGCCTGACGATCATGGCCGGCCCGTGCTCCATCGAAAACCGCGACATGATGCTGGAAACGGCCCACGCCGTGGCTAAGGCCGGGGCCACCATCCTGCGCGGCGGCGCGTTCAAGCCGAGGACCAGCCCGTACGCGTTCCAGGGCCTGGGCGTGGAGGGTCTCATCCTGTTGGCCGAGGCCAGCAAGGAAACCGGCCTGCCCACGATCACCGAAGTCATGGAGCCGAGCCAGGTAGAAGTCGTCGCCAAACATTCCGACATCCTTCAGGTCGGAACTCGGAACATGCAGAATTATTCGCTGCTGACCGCGGTCGGCAAGGCGGGCAAACCGGTCATGCTCAAGCGCGGCTACGGCGCCACGATCGAAGAGTGGCTAATGGCCGCCGAGTACATCGTCTCGTCGGGCAACCCGCACGTCATTCTGTGCGAGCGCGGCATTCGGACCTTCGAGACCTACACCCGGAATACGCTCGACCTGACGGCCGTGCCGCTCCTCCACCACCTCACCCATCTTCCGGTGGTCGTGGATCCGAGCCATGCCACCGGCAAGCGCTGGCTGGTCAAGCCCATGGCCCTCGCCGCAGTCGCGGCCGGCGCCGACGGCATCATGGTCGAGGTTCACCCGAACCCCGATCAGGCCCGCTCTGACGGCGAACAGTCGCTCACATTCGACCAGTTCGCGGATATGACCAGTGCCTTGAACCAGATCCATGAGATGGTCAAGACGCTCAACAAGGATCCGTTCACGATGCCCGGCCAGGTCAAGGTCGGCGGCACAAGCAAGCACTAAAGGGGCAGGCAACGCAAATGGACACAACGCCGCTCGCCGGGGAGTCGTCCCGGACAGTCTCCAGAGCCGCGCGCCTGCGCGGCGAACCGAGGCTGCCCGGCGACAAGTCCATCTCGCACCGCGCCCTGATCCTGTCCACCCTGGCCGAGGGTGAGTCCCTGGTCACTGGGGCGGGCGATGGCAGAGACGTCCAGGCCACGGCCGGCATCATGGCCGCTCTCGGCGCCACTGTTGAGCGCATCCGCGACGACGGACTCAACGTTGATTACAGAGTGGTCTCGCCCGGCGCGGACGGACTTCACGATCCGGAAAGCGTCCTGGACTGCCGCAACTCCGGTACCAGCATGCGGCTGTGCTCCGGAATGCTCGCCGGACTGCCCCTTTTCGCCGTCCTGGACGGCGATGGTTCGTTGCGGACGCGTCCGGTGGCCCGTATCATCGAACCGCTGCGCCTCATGGGCGCGGTTTTGTATTCGCGTCACTCCGACACCCTCCCTCCGCTGGTCGTAATCGGTCGTCAGAGGCTCACTGCCATCGACTTCACGACCCGCGTACCAAGCGCTCAGGTCAAGTCGGCAATTCTGCTGGCGGGTCTGCGCGCGGAAGGGGCCACGACGGTGCGCGAGGCAGTAGCCACGCGAGACCATACCGAGCGGATGCTCCGGTCACGCGGTATCGAAGTCCGGCGCGAACCGGCGACGAGTTCTGGAGGCGGACCGGTGGCCTGGACGGTTGAAGGCGGCGCACAGCTGGCGGCGAAGGACGAACGCGTCCCCGCCGATCCGTCCGCCGCTGCCTTCTGGCTGGTCGCCGGGGCGATCCATCCGGACGCGGAACTGACTCTGCGAGCCGTCGGTGTGAACCCAACCCGCCGGGCATCGATCGACTTGCTGACCCGAATGGGCGCGACGATCGAAGAGATGGCTGTCGGCGGGGCTTCTCCTGAGGCCGGCGAGCCTCTGGCGGACCTGACCGTCCGATCTAGCGAACTCCGGGCGATCGATATCAGCCCGAACGAAGTCGCGGCGGCTATAGATGAGATCCCGATCCTCTGCCTGGCCGCAACCCAGGCCCACGGCAAGACCACGATCCGCGGGGCGGGGGAATTGCGGAACAAGGAATCGGACCGCATCGCCGGAATCGTCAATGGCTTGCGGGCTATGGGGGCTCGCATCTCGATCGACGGCGACGACATCACCATAGAAGGACCCACTCAGCTCGTCGGGACTCCGACCCAGACTCTTGACGACCACCGGCTGGCCATGACATTCGCAGTGGCCGGTCTCATCGCGACGGGTTCGACATCGATCGACCGGGCAGACAGCGCGGCCGTTTCGTACCCGAGCTTCTTCACTGAAATGGAAAGGCTGCGAGCATGACCAACCGAGTAGTCCTGATCGGCCACCCGGTCGCCCATTCGTTCTCCGCGGCGATGCAGCAGGCTGCCTTCGACGCGCTGGAGATCGACGCCCGGTACGACCTGTGGGACCGCCGGCAGATCGACCTCGCGGATGCGATCGCGCAGCTTCGCGGCGACGACTTCCTCGGCGCCAACGTGACCATTCCCCATAAGGAACACGTCGTCGCGATGATGGATCGCCTCACGGACGATGCCGCCGCCACCGGTGCGGTCAACGTCATCCAGCGAGACGGCAAGAAGTTGATCGGCCACAACACGGACGTGACCGGCTTCAAAGCCGCCCTGGACAAGGTCGTCGGGCGCCAGAAGATGCCTCGCCACGCGGTGGTCCTCGGGGCCGGCGGCGCCGGGCGGGCGGTCGTCTCCGCTCTCATCACCGAGGGCTTCCAGCGGATCGTGATCTTCAACCGCCACCTGCATCGGGCGGAAGGGATTGTCCGCCACTTCAACAAGAGCGCCGCGCACATGGAATTGAGGGCGATGCCCTGGCATGAGTCCGTCCTGGAGGCGGAACTCTCCAAGACCAAGGTCCTGGTCAACGCCACGTCCATCGGCATGGCCCCCGGCGAGACGCCGATCCCGGCAGAACTGCTGCCGCCGGATCTCTTCGTTGTGGATCTGATCTACAACCCGGCCATCACTCAGCTCATGAAGGACGCGACAGCCGCTCGATGCACTGTTCTCGGTGGCGAGTTGATGCTGCTCCAGCAGGGCGCGCGCGCCTTCGAGCTGTGGACCGGCAAGCCGGCTCCCGTCGAGGTGATGCAGGCCGAGCTGGACCGGACGCGCGAACAAGGCCTGCGCCAGATCCCGGTGGACATGGGTCCTGCGGGCGAGGTTCCTGCGGGCGAGGTTCCTGCGGGCGAGGTTCCTGCGGGCGAGGCTCCTGCGGGCGAGGTTCCTGCGGGCGAGGCCGCAAGTGCGGGTGGCATCAGCGCCGACGGCGCCGCGGCCGCTCCCACAGCCTAGGTTCGGTAAGCAGATGGGTCGCCTCCGCTTCCTGACCGCCGGAGAATCTCACGGCCCCGCTCTGGCGGCCACCGTGGAAGGCGTCCCGGCCGGTCTGCCGCTTACGGCAGACGCGATCGCCGAGGATCTCGCGCGTCGTCAGCGTGGCTACGGCCGCGGTGCCCGCAGCCTATCCATCGAGCAGGACCGGGCCGAGATTCTCTCCGGCGTGCGCCACGGGCTCACGCTGGGCTCGCCGATCCTGCTGCTCATCCGCAATCGCGACTGGGCCAACTGGACGCGAGTCATGCAAGTCGAGCCCCTGACGGATGAGGAAGCGGCAGAACTTGCGGCCATGGCCGCGGCCGGCGAGAAGAAGGCCGTCCCCATCACCAACCTGCGAGCCGGCCACGCAGACCTGGCCGGGGCCGTGAAATACGGCTTCGACGACGTCCGCAACATCCTGGAGCGAGCTTCTGCCCGCGAGACTGCGGCTCGAGTTGCGGCCGGTGCCGTGGCGCGAGCGCTGCTGACCCACTTCGGTGTGGACGTCTGGTCCTACACGGCAGAGGTTGGCGGCGTGGCCATGGACCCCAGCCGGGCCACGCGGTCCAGAGACGAAGCCGAAGCCAGCCCGCTGCGCTGCCCGGACCCCGCGGCCGAGGAGCGCATGATCGCCCGCATCGACGAAGCTCGGAACTCCGGCGACACGGCCGGCGGCGTCTTCGAGGTCGTCGTTAAGGGCCTGCCGATCGGGCTGGGCAGTCATGTCCACTGGGACCGTCGCCTGGATGCGGCCCTGGCCGGGGCAGTCATGAGCATCCCCATCGTCAAGGGCGTCGAGTTTGGGCTCGGGTTCGAGCAGACCCGGCGCTTGGGATCCGCCGTGATGGACGTGATCGAAAGTCGGGATGCGCACGGCGAGTGGCACAGAACCACCAACAACGCCGGCGGCCTGGAGGGCGGAATGTCCAACGGCCAGCCGATCGTGATCCGGGGCGCCGTAAAACCCATCTCCACACTCCCCCGCCCCCTGCCGTCCGCCGACCTGATCAGCGGCCGACCGGTGGAGAAGGGCCACTACGAGCGCAGCGACATCTGCGTCGTGCCGGCCACCGGTGTCGTGGCGGAGGCAATGGTCTGCCTCGTGCTGGCGGACGCACTCTTAGACAAGTTCGGCGGCGACTCGCTCACAGAAATCCTGGACAACACCGCCCGCTACAGAGGCCGGATCACGCATGGACCGGCCACGAAGCGTAGCGGCGGTGCCGCGCCGGCCGAAAGCGAGTAGACGATGGACCTCGTACTCGTCGGCCTGCCGGGCAGCGGTAAGAGCGCAGTCGGGCGTCGCGTGGCAACTCGCCATGGCGCCACATTCGTGGATCTCGACGAGCTCGTCGAGATGCAGAGTGGCAAGTCCGTGCCCGAGATCTTCGCCGAAGAGGGTGAGGCGGGTTTTCGGCACCGCGAGCACCAGGCCGTCCTATCGCTCGGCCCAGCGGACCCGGAGACCGAACTGCGCCGGGTCATCGCGACCGGCGGCGGGACGGTCATCGACCCTCGCAACCGCTGGTTGCTCTACCTCGGCCGCATCCCGGTCTGGCTGGACGGCGCCCCGGAGATGCTGGCAAGCCGACTGAGCAAGAGCGGCCACGTCCGTCCGCTCGTCGTCGGTACCGACCCGATGACTACGCTCCGGCAACTGGCAGCGGATCGGCAGCGGTTCTACGCTCCCGCATTCCGAATCGCCGGAACCACGAACATGGATGCGGTCCTGCGAGCTATCGAAGGGCGACTGGCCGACGGCCTTTCTCCCGACGCGATGATGCTTCGCGCGGACACCGCCATCGGGCGGGTGGAGATTGGGCACGGTATTGCGGCCCGGTCGGTTTCGGCGGCGCTTACTCGTGCCGGGGCGCGGCGGGCAATCCTGCTGTCCGAGCCGCGAGCCTGGGAAGTTGCCGGCGCCGGCATCGCTGAATCGCTCACGGCCGAAGACTGGCCGGTAGAGCGGATCCTCATGCCACGAGGCGAGAACGCCAAGCGCCTCCACGTGGTGGAGGAAACCTGCCGCGCCCTCGCGCGCCTGCGCGTGGACCGCAAGGAGACGATCGTCGCCATCGGCGGCGGCGCACTCACGGACGCCGCGGGCTTCGTGGCCGCGCTGTATCTGCGCGGCATTGCCGTCATCCACGTGCCCACGACGCTGGTCGGCCAGGTGGATGCGGCCCTCGGCGGTAAGACTGCCGTGGATCTCCCCGAGGGCAAGAACCTGGTCGGGGCATTTCACCAGCCGGTGGCGTTTATCGCGGATGTGGCCTTCCATTCCACCCTCCCGGTTCGTCAGCGCCGCGCCGCCCTGGGCGAAGTCGTGAAGATGGCCGTGCTCGGGGACGAGCGGCTCATGGAGTTGGTTGAGGAACAGGGGGCGGCCTACGCCCGTGGCGACGCTCGGCCCATCGAATCGGGCGCGGTGGCAGAGATGGTGGAGCGTTGCGCCTGGGCCAAGGTCCTGGTGGTCACGGAGGACGCGCGCGAGGCCGGTCTGCGCATGACGCTAAACCTGGGCCACACACTGGGTCACGGCGTCGAAGCTGCGGCCGGATACAAGGCGATCATGCACGGCGAGGCCGTGGCCTACGGCCTGCGAGGCTCTTTTGCGATCGCCCAGGCCATGGGCTTGACGACCCAGGAGCGAGCCGTGCGGGTCAACCACCTGCTGGACCGGCTCGGGCTCGCCATCGAGGCGCCGGCGGTTTCGGCCGAGACAGTGATGGAGCATCTCGCCACGGACAAGAAGCACGCCATGGGCAAGCTCAGTTGGATCCTGCCCACGGAAACAGGCGTCGAAATCAGGACTGACGTGCCGCCTGAGGCGGTTGCAGCCGGCCTCGCCGCCGCGTTGCGCATCACCCGGGTCACATCGGAGGCAGGGAGCAAATGACGCGCGTTCTCGTGATGAACGGTCCCAACCTAAACCTCCTGGGGACTCGCGAGCCGGAGATCTACGGCCACACCACCCTGGCGCAGGTAGAGGAAGGGCTGCGCAAGCGCGGTGCGGAGCTGGGCCTGGAGATCGACTGCTTCGTGTCCAACCACGAGGGCGCCCTTATCGACCGCCTGCAGCAGCGCGACTTCGACTGGGCAATCGTGAACGCCGGCGGCCTGACCCACACCAGCGTCTCGCTTCGGGATGCGCTCAAGGGCATAAACCTGCCCTTCGTGGAGGTCCACATTTCCAACCCCGACGAGCGCGAGGATTTCCGGCGCGTCAACTTCCTGCGCGACATCGCCGCCAAGAGCATCGTCGGCCGGGGCGTTGCCGGCTACACGCTGGCGCTGGAGTACATCGCCGACGGGCACGACCGATGACGGACGATCTGGACGCCGTTCGAGCCGAGATCGACGCGCTCGACCGGGAAATCGTGGACCTGCTCAATCGTCGAGCCAGACTCGGCCTCAAGGCGGCCCGAGCCAAGGTTGAGAGCGGCCGGCCCCTGGTGGATCCGGATCGTGAGCGTGATGTTCTGCTCCGAGTGGCGATGACCAACAGCGGTCCGGTTCCGCAGGAAGCCTTGCTGGCTCTTTACCGCAAGCTGATCGAGACTACGACGAGCATGGAAGAGGCGGAAACGTCCAAGCCCAAACCCGCGTAGAAGCGAGGCAAGACGATGGACCAGGCAAAACCAGATCGCCGCAGCGTTCGGACCTACACCGTTGCCGCGCTGCTCGGCCTGTTCGTAGTGGCAGTCGTCGTCGCTCTCATCGGCAAGGCAGTGCCCGGCGGACTCTCGAACCTGGCCAAGCAAGCCCTCAGGCACGACTCCGAGGAAGAGCTCGGCGAGGAGTAGCCGCGGCCGCCCACAGCGGGCGGTTTTTCGGATCCGCAACCATTACTTAAGGTATTGCGGCCGCCCTTCCGACACCTTGGGTGGATGAGAAGAACTCGCGCGCCCGCAACCAGAATTGTTCCGGTCTGGGCATACGCCGAACCTCGCTTGCGGCCAGTTCGCAAGCTGATGATGCGCGTCGCCCCCAGGCTGGATCCCGTCGTACTCGTCGCCGTCCTCTGGACGCTGGCGTACTTCTATCTTGCGGTAACGCCGGGACGCCAGCCAAACGGCCACTCAGCCCTCTCAGACTTCTGGCTGATGCCTTCCGGCGTTGCCATAGGTCTGATGGCAGTCCTCCTCGTAAGGGACTCAAGACCGGCCGGGCGAGACCAACTGCCGTGGCGACTGGTGGCTATCGCTGGACTGACGATGCCGGTAGCGGACGCAATATGGCTCTTGGCCGATCGTCCGCTTGGCATGATCTCAGGCGATATCGCGGCAATCGCGAACCTGATTCCGTTGATCCTGCTTGGCGCCGCCGTCCTCCTGTTCCGGCCTGCCAGGAATTCTGGAACGCGGCCTCGCAGCCAGTACGCTCTCGACCTCGTGGGCGTCGTCATCGTGGCCGGTCTGACGCTCTGGTACCTCGAGCGCGAGGCTCTTCCGGCGTCATCCGGCACGGACGTAATGACATGGGCAACATACGGCGGGTCGGCCCTGCTCGCCATTGCAATTCTGTCCAGGATGGCTCTCCGCCCGACGGAAGGGCTCTCCCTCGGTGCCGCCACGGTTCTGGTGCTCGGCGGCGCAGCCGCGATCATCGGGGCCGTTCTGGCGAGCGGCCCGAGGCCGGCCAGCGACGGCGCGGTCACGATCGGCCAGGTCTCGCTTGCCCTATTCCGCTGCGCACTGATCGTTGGGGCGCGGCTGGAGTTGCGGGCCCGCGACAAGCATCCGGCCCTGATGCGGGAACACGGCCCAAGCCCGCTCTTCTACGCCGCGATCGCGGCCGGTTCCGTGCAATTGGTTCTTCTGGTGATCGATCTGGGCGAGCATTACCTCGTGGTAGCCGCGAGCTGCCTGGCTCTCAGTGCGATCATCGCCATCCGCCAGTTCTACACGGTCCGCGATGCCGTTCAGGCGGACAAAACGCGGCGCAAGACCGAGGCTCGGTTCGGCTGGCTGGTCCGCAACTCGTCCGACTTCATCATGGCCGTGGACGCCGCCGGCACCGTCGACTACGTCAGCCCGTCGGTGGAGCGACTCTTGCGCTCCTCCGCCCAGAGCCTGCTTGGGACCGCCCTGGCGGATCTGGCTCACCCCGACGACGTCGGCGCGCTGGACTCTCTCATCCAGCGAGCCATGGCCTCCTCAGGCCGCCGAGTCAGCGGCGAATGGCGGATCCGCCAGGGCGACGGAACGTGGCTTCCCGTCGAGACGGTCGCCTGCAGCGGCACCGGCGACGTGGACACAACCGGTGTCGTTCTCAATACCCGCGACCTGAAGGAACGCAAGGCCCTCGAGCAGAAGCTTACGTTCCAGGCCTTCCACGACCCTCTGACCCGGATCGCCAACCGCAGCCTCTTCCGCGAGCGAGTCGACCACGCCCTGGATCGCCGGTCCTCAGGGGACACGGCCGTGCTCTTTATCGACCTGGACAATTTCAAGACAATCAACGACAGCCTCGGCCATGCTGCCGGCGACCACGTTCTGGTGGAGACGGCCCATCGGATCCGCTCGATTCTTCGGGCCGAGGACACGGCTGCCCGCCTGGGTGGCGACGAGTTCGCGGTCCTGCTTGAAGACGCCGACGTGACCGCGGCGGCACGGGTCGCAGAGCGGATCCGAGTGTCACTGGGCACCCCGTTCTGGGTGCTGGGCCAGGAGGTCTACATCAGCGCCAGCATCGGCATCGCCGTCCGGCGCGACAGCGACTCCACGGGCGAAATCCTGCGAAACGCGGACGTCGCCATGTACTCAGCCAAGTCAAAGGGCAAGGCCTGCTTCGAGATCTTCGAGCCGGCTATGCACGACGCTGTCATGGCCCGGCTGAGCCTGGAGGCGGAGCTGCGCCGGGCCATCGAGCGCCGCGAGTTCGTCGTCTACTACCAACCGATCGTTCGGCTCGAGACCGGCGAAGTTATCGGCGCCGAAGCCCTCGTCCGCTGGAATCACCCTACTCGCGGGCTGGTTCCGCCGCTCGAATTCATCCCGCTCGCAGAGGAAACCGGGCTCATCGTCCCGCTCGGTGGCTGGATCCTGCGCCAGGCCTGCCACCAGCTGGCGGAATGGCAGAAGCTCCGCGGCGGCGGTGAGCCGTTCGTCATGAACGTGAACCTCTCCAGCCGCCAGCTCGTCCGCGACGTCATCGCCGACGAAGTCGCCGCGGCCGTCGACGAGTCCGGCATCCGGGCCAGCTGGCTCGTGCTGGAGGTCACCGAGACGGTCCTCATGGCCGACCCCGTCGCGGCCGCCACGGCCCTCGGCCACATCCGCGATCTGGGCGTTCGTGTGGCGCTGGACGACTTTGGCTCCGGCTACTCGTCGCTGAGCCACCTCCGCCGCTTCCCGATCGATATCGTGAAGATCGACAAATCGTTCGTGGACGATGTCGCCGGCGACGGGGCGAAGTCGGCAATCGCCCGCGGCATCATCGAGCTGGGCAAGGCAATGAATATCCAGACCGTGGCCGAGGGCATCGAGGTGGACGAGCAGGCCGAAGTCCTGCGGACGCTCGGCTGTGAACTGGGCCAGGGCTTCTTCTTCGCCCGACCGCTGGCAGCCGAAGCATGGGGCGACTTGCTGCGAACCGATCTGGTCGAAGATGGCGGCCCGGCCGGGGCAACCCAGCCCGGCATTGCGCCCGAACTCCCGGACGACAACCCGGCGGCCCATGGTGCGCCGCACCGGCGGAGCGAGGCGGCCTGAGAGCTATTCGGGCCGAGCCCCTCGGCAAGAGGACGCGTCGCTAGCTTCGTCTCGTGGCCGCCCGCAACTCCTCCACCAGACTCGCCAGTGCGGCGACATCGCGGCCATCCTCGCCCAGCGCATCGATCAAGGCCGAAGCCACGATCACGCCGTCGGCGCCGGCGGCGACGAGCATTCGGACGTGGGCGGGTTTGCTAACGCCGAAACCAACAGCTACGGGCACGGGCGAATCTGCCCGCGCGGCGGCGACGAGGCCCACCACCGAAGGCGGCAGAGACGTTCGCGCGCCGGTGACGCCGACGAGCGAGACGCAATAGAGGAAGCCGCCGGATCGGCGAGCCACCTCGACTCGGCGGGCGGGGGTGCTGGTTGGGGCGATGAGATAGACGACTGCGAGGCCGACTTCGCGGGCGACTGCCTCGAAGGCGGCACCTTCATCCGGCGTGAGGTCGGCGACGATGACGCCGCTGGCTCCGGCTTCGGCCAGGCGACTTGCCACAGCCCGGCCTTCTCCCCCGCCGATGATCTGGTTGGCGTAACACATGGGCACGAGCGGGACGTTGGGCCGTGCGGCCGCGACTTCGCGGATCAGCGCCACGGAGCCTTCCAGCGTGGCCCCGGCCTTGATTGCGGCTGAGGTTGCTTTCTGAAGAGTGGCTCCGTCCGCCATCGGGTCGGAATAGGGCAGGCCGATTTCGAGAAGATCTGCGCCAGCATCCGCGGCCACGAGGGCGGTCGCAAGCGAGGCGTCATGGTCCGGATAACCCGCGACCACATACGGGATCAGAGCGGCCCTGCCGTCGGCGGCTGCTCGGGCGAAGGCTGCGGCGATACGCCGGGCTCCGGCGGTATCCGATGTTCCGGCGAGAGGCAGGGTAGGCGCGGCCGTGCCCGTTGGGGTTGACACGACCGCACCATGAGTAGCGGCGGTCGATCGAGTGGCCTGGGTGGTCATCGACCAACCTCCTTGAGTCCGACTGTGTCCAGGAGTAGGGCGACGCCCGGCTCCGAAACCTTGCGGCCGTCCGCTTCTGCGAGGGCCGCAAGGTCCTTATCGCCACGGCCGGAGAGGCCGAGGACGATGACAGCCTCGCGTGGAAGTGGGCCGGCGTCGGCGGCCGAGCCGGGGGGAGTGGCGGCAGTACCGGCGCCGGGGGGAGTGGCGGCCACTCTCTTGCGGGCGGCATCGTCGGGGGCGTCGGGGCTACTCCCCGGAGCCACTGCCGTTCGAGCCAGCACGTTGGGCAGCGCGGCCACGGCGTGGGACGATTCCACGGCCGCGAGGATGCCCTCGGTTCGGGCGACCTGCCGCATGGCGGCGACGGCCTCCACATCCGTGGCGGAGGAAACTGTGAGCCGGCCGGCCTGCATCAACGCCGCCAGTTGCGGCCCAATGCCCGGATAGTCGAGCCCGGCAGAGATCGAGACAGCCTCGAGAACCTGGCCGTCGGCGTCCTGGAGCATATAGGAGCGGGAGCCGTGGAGAATCCCCGGTGTGCCGCCCAGGAGCGCCGCCGCGTGGTGGCCCGTTGCCAGACCCTCTCCCGCCGCTTCCGCTACGGCGAGACGAACATTCGGCTCGCCGATAAACCTGTGGAGCAGACCGAGAGCGTTGGAGCCGCCGCCGACGCAAGCAATTGCCATATCGGGCAGTCGTCCTTCGGTCTCCAGCAGCTGAGCGGCCGCCTCGTCGCCGATGACGCGCTGGAAATCCCGCACGATCATCGGGTACGGATGCGGGCCCATCGTGGAGCCGAGGCAGTAGTGCGTGGTCTCAACGTTCGTGACCCAGTCGCGGAGCGCCTCGCTGACGGCGTCCTTCAGGGTTCCGGAACCGCCGTAGACGGGCCTCACTTCGGTCCCAAGCGCCTCCATTCGAAGCACGTTGGGCGCCTGGCGCTTGATGTCCTCGATGCCCATGTGGACGACGCAAGGAATATCCAGCAGAGCGCAGGCGGTTGCCGTGGCCACGCCGTGCATCCCGGCACCGGTTTCCGCGATAACCCGGCTCTTGCCCAGACGGCGGGTCAGCAGAACCTGGCCGAGGGCGTTGTTGAGCTTGTGGGCGCCGGTGTGGTTGAGGTCCTCACGCTTGAGGTAGAGACGGATGCGGTCCGGGAGAAGGTCCGCGGAGGCACCGGCGACGGCCCCCTCCCCTATCAGCTTCCGGGCAGCTTCCAGCATCTCCGCCCCGAGCCGGTCGGCTCGATAGATGGGCGTTGGGCGGCCGCCGTAGTGGAACTGCAGTTCGCGAAGTTCGGCCCAGAAACGAGGATCGTGGCGGGTTTGAGCCCACGCGGCTTCGAGTTGCTCCAGGGCGGCGATGAGCGTCTCCGGCACGTACCGGCCACCGAAGTCGCGGTCCAGGCCCCAGCGGCCGGCTTCGTCCGGATCCAGCAGGGCTTCCGGGACGGGCGTCGGGCGGGGCCGAATGTGAGGGCGGTCGAACCTCGCGGCGCGGGCTCGCTTGGCGAAGAGGGCGACGCGGAGCGGATCCTTGCGCGGGCGCGAACCAACCTTGGATGTGGCGCGGGCGGTCTCGGAGGCAGCACTCGGCGAGGCGGCGACAGGGTGAAATTCCACTCCGGACGCCACGTCTACGCCGACTGCGGAGACCGCCAGCATGGCCTCGCCCACGTTCCCGGCGTCCAGACCACCGGCCAGGATGATCGGGATTTCGCGGGCAACCGCGGCCGCTATCTGGCGCGCGACCTGGCGGCCGGTCCCTCCGGGGAACGGGCCTCCGGCGGTATCGAGAATGAGACGGCTGGTGCCGGAGCTCAGGTATTTCCTGCCTGCCTCGATTGCGGCAGCTGCCGACGACTCGGTGAGCGAGCTCGCGGCGGCCGCGTCAGCGGCCTCCTCCGCGGCCGGCAGATGGAGGACCTTCCAAACGGGGCGCCGAACCGTGGCGATCGCTGAAGTGGGCTCGTGGCCGGAGAACTGCACCACGTCCGGATCGAAGGCGGCGATGGCCGCCTCAATGGCTTCGGCCGGGGCATCGGCGACGACGGCCACGATCTTGGGAGTCTTGCCGGTGAGGGTCGAAGTGCGAATCTTCGTGGCCAGGTAACTGGCCTCGTCCAGCGTGAGCGCCCGCGGCGTGCCCGGAACCAGGTTCAGCCCGATCGCGTCCGCACCGGCTCTCAGCGCGGCCAGGACACCTTCGGAATCCGTGACACCGCAGATCTTCACGAGCGGCTGCCGCGCTTCCGAAGCCACGTCGTGTGGCACGGAACCCGCGTTCACGAATGCACGGGCCGCGGCGGCCGGATCGGCCGATCGCATCAGCGCCTCACCGATGAGGGCAGCATCGAGCCCAACGGCCCGCCAACCGACCAGAGTCCGCGCCTCGCTCACTCCCGACTCGCCGATCACCAGCCGGTCGTTCGGCACGAGCGGTCGCAGCTTGAGGCAGTGGTCCGGATCCACCTTGAGCGTCTTGAGGTTGCGGTTGTTCAGCCCGATCAGCCGCGCTTCCGTGACGAGGGCGGCTTCCAGCTCGCGCTCGTCGTGGACTTCCACGAGGGGCTCGAGGCCCAGGTCGCGGGCAAGCTCGGCGAACCGAGCCAGCTTCTTGGCGGAGAGGACGGACGCGAGGAGCAGGACCAGATCCGCGCCCGCTGAGCGCAGGACGGGAAGCTGGCGCGCGTCGACTACGAACTCTTTGGCGAGGATCGGGAGGGAGACCGCGGCGCGAACGGCGCGGAGATCCGCCACAGAGCCACCGAACCAGTGCGGCTCGCAGAGAACGGAGATGGCGCTCGCGCCGCCGGCCTCATAGGCGCGGGCCAGAGCCACGGGGTCTGCATCGGCGGAGATCGCCCCCGCCGATGGGGAGCGGCGCTTCACTTCCGCGATCAGATGAAGTCCGGGCGCGGCAAGCCGCTCCACGACCTGGCGCGGGCCGTTACCGGGAGTGGCCGAGTGATCGGCTGCTTCATCGGCGAGGGACGCGTACTTGCGCGACCCGAGTTCCGCCTCGATATCGACGCGCCGCCGCTCCGCGATCTCGGCAACCACGCCGGCGCGGGACGGGTGCGGGGCGTTGGTGTCCAGCGTGGTCGTCATGCGGGTGTGCCCGCAAGCTTGGCCGCGTCGCGGGTCGTCTTGGCCGCGCGGAGCCGTTGGAGGAGTTCGGTCGCCTTGCCCGCCGCAATCGTTTCGGCCGCAAGCGTGATCCCATCGCTGAGTCCGACCACTCGGCCCGCAGCCACGAAGGCCGCGGCGGCGTTGAGCAGAACGACGTCTCGTCTCGGTCCGGCCTCACCGCCCAGAACCGCCTCGACCAGTGCCGCATTGTGGGCCGGATCGCCGCCCACAAGCGCCGACATCGGCGCGGGCGTCAGCCCCAGTTCGGCCGCCACCACCTGCCGTCGAACGACACCTGCCGGCGTCACGTCGTAAAGAACGCCGGTCCCGTCGAGCGGTAGTTCGTCCATGCCATCGCCGTGTACGACGAGTGCCCGCTCGGCGCCGAGCAACCGCAGCACCTCCGCCAGCTTAGGAGCGGCCTCGGCGGCGCCCACGCCCACAACCTGGCGGCGAGCCCCGGCCGGATTCGTCATGGGCCCGAGCAGGTTGAACGCAGTCCGGACGCCGATTTCCTTGCGCGTGGGGCCGGCATGTTTCATGGCCGGGTGATAGCCCTGGGCAAAGAGGAAGGCAAAGCAGTAGTCACGCAGAGCCTGGCCGGCCTCAACGGGGTTGAGATCCGTGGCCACACCGAGCGCTTCAAGCACGTCGGCGGAGCCGCAGGCGGAGGTCATGGCGCGGTTACCGTGCTTGGCAACGGGCACGCCCGCCGCCGCAACCACGAGCGCCGCGGCTGTGGAGATGTTGAACGTGTGGCTGCCGTCGCCGCCGGTGCCGCACGTGTCGACCGCGCCCTCCGGCGCCTCGACTCGCAGCACTCGCTCGCGCATCGCCTTCGCGAAGCCGGTGAGCTCCTCGACGGTTTCGCCGCGCATCCGCAACGCCACGAGCAGCGCCGCCAGCTGAGCCTGCGTCGCCTCGCCGTCCATCACGGAACCCATGGCCGCGCGAGCCTCATCCATCGAGAGCGTCTTGCCCTCGACCACCGCCGCGAGAGCCGCCTTCACCTTGTCACTCATCGAACTGCCTCCTCGCGGCCGGAGGCCGCCACTGATCCCGTTGTCGCCGGGGCCGCCGGAGCCTCCACCGAGACTACCCCCGCCGGGGCCGCCGGACTACCAGCCGTGCCCGGCCCACTTGCCGGGCTCCCCGCCGCGGTCGACCCACTTGCCGGCATCGCCATCGCCTCGACATCGACTCCCTGGGAAAAGCCCGAGAGCGCAAATGAGCCGGACGCCTGATCGAGCAGCCTGCCGTCGCCCTCGCCGCACAGCCTCAGGAAGTTGGCGAGGAGATGCGGACCCTGCGGCGTCAGGACGGACTCGGGGTGGAACTGCACGCCCTCGACGGGCGCATGCAGATGGCGGATGCCCATGACCACGGAGTCGTCGACCGTACGGGCCGTGACCACGAAATCGGCCGGGAGTGTTTCCGGAGCCACGCTGAGCGAGTGGTACCGCGCCGCCGAGAACGGAGACGGCATTCCCGTCAGCAGACCCTTCTGGTCGTGGCGGACGTCGGACGCCTCGCCGTGAACCAAAGTCGGGGCCCGTTTGATCGTGGCGCCGAAGGCCTGAGCCATGGCCTGCATGCCCAAGCAAACGCCCAGGAGCGGAACCTTGCGCTCGACGGCGACGCGGATTGCGTCCATCGACACGCCGGCCGAGTCCGGGTCGCCGGGCCCGGGCGAGACAATGATGCCGCGCAGGTGCGCTTCCGGGTCGTCGATCAAGGCTTCGATGCCGGCCCGGTCGATGGCGTCGTTGCGAAGGACGCGGACATCGGCGCCGGCCGCTTCGAGCGCCTGGACGAGATTGAATGTAAACGAATCGTAGTTGTCGATCATGAGAAGCATCGGGGGCGCTCCTATCGCGCAGTCGCGGTGGATGGGACGGGTGTGCCCTCGGGGCCGGTAGCCGAATCCGAGCCGTTGCCGCCGGCCGCCGCCACTCGGTCGGCCGTCTCGGCGATCGCAAGCTCGATCGCCCGCTTCACCGCACCAGCCTTGTGATCAGTCTCGTCGAATTCCTTCTCCGGCACGGACCCGGCGACGATCCCCGCACCGACGGTGAGGTGGATCTTGTCGTCACACATGACCGCCGAGCGGATCGTGATTGCGGTATCGAGATTGCCGTCATACCCGAGATAGCCGACGGCGCCGCCGTACAGGCCGCGCCGCTCCCCTTCCGCCTCGGCGATGAGCTGCATCGCCCGGACCTTCGGGGCGCCGGAAAGCGTGCCTGCTGGGAAGATGCTGCGGAGCGCATCCAGGGCGTCGCAACCGGGCTTTAGGCGAGCTTCCACATTGCTGACCAGATGCAGAACGTGGCTGTACCGCTCAATTTCCATGTACTTGGTCACGGCCACAGAGCCCGCCTTGGCCACGCGGCCCAGGTCGTTTCGGCCCAGGTCCACGAGCATCACATGTTCCGCACGTTCCTTTGGATCGCGCTGGAGACTGTAGGCGAGAGCGTCGTCCTCGGCGGCGTTGGCGCCGCGCGGCCGGGTGCCGGCAATGGGATGCGTGGTCATACGGTCGCCCTCAACCCGGACCAGCAACTCCGGGCTCGCCCCGACAACCGAGAACTCCGGCATCCGGACGAAGAAGAGGTAGGGGCTCGGGTTGACGCGTCGCAGCGAGCGATAGAGCGATACGGCGTCGAGCTTCTCGCCGCCGATGACCGGCCGCTCGAAGGTCTGGCGACGGGCCACGACGATCTGGATGCACTCACCGGCGGCGATATTCTCCTTGGCCTTCGCGACCTCGGATTCGTACTTGGCCCGGCTCATGCTGACTTCGACCGGCTCGAGACCGACCGGCGTCGTCGTCTCCTGGTCGCCGGAGTCGGATCGGCTGCGCCGGGTCAGACCCGCCAGCTCGAGTTCGGTCGGGCGGCCGGTTCGCTCCAGGGCCTCGTAGATGGCCCGCTCGGCAATCGCGTACCGGCCTTCGAGGTCCGGCGCGTCCGTGTGAAGCGCCGCCACCGCGGAGAGCGTGTGGGTCAGATGATCGAAAACCAGGACCAGATCCGTCTCCTGGAACGCGGCCATCGGCACGCCGATCGGGTCCTTGTCCGGCAGCGGAACGGTCCGCTCGAAGGTAGAAACCGCGTCGTAAGCCAGCGCACCAACCGCTCCGCCCGGGAAGCGCGGGATGTCCGTGCCCGGCAGGATGCGGCGCTTGGGGATGAACTGGCGCAGGGCGGCGAGCGGATCCGGGGTATCGAACGTTTCGGTCGGCAGGTCCGGGCAGAATTCCTTGACACCAACCGGCCGGGTTTGGATCGTGGCCTTACCGTCGCGAACGGTCAGCAGCCGCCGCGGGCCAACGCCCAGGAACGAGTAGCGGCCGAGTCGCTCGCCGCCCTCGACGGACTCGAGCAGGAAGGCCGGGCCGCCGTCGTCGAAGCGCATGAACGCCCCGATTGGGGTCTCGAGGTCGGCATTTCGTGTTGCGGTGAGCAGGATCGTGTCGGCCGCTCCCGACAACTGCTTCACCTCGCGAAGACTGAGCGGATCCTTGAGCGCCATCTGCGGTCCCTGTGCCTTTCTGTGGTTCTGGCCCGAAGTCAGGCGTCGGTCCCCCTCACGGGTTCCGGCGATCGACCCCACTCGGTTTTCGAGGAAACAAAAAACCTCTCGTCCGAGACGAAAGGTTTGTTCGGGGCTGGGACCCCGCTGAGAATCACAAGACCTTTCGTCCAGGGACGAAAGGTCTAATCCTTCCGCGGTGCCACCCACATTCGGCAATGCCGCTCTTTGGCCGACGGGGAGTCAATGCTTCGCATTGACTTTAGTCATCGCTTCGCGATGACACCGGCCAAGCGGTTACTCCTGAATCGGTGCTGCCCTTTATCGCTGGCGCTTTGCGCCGGAGCCTACTGGCGAGCCCTGGAAGCTCGCGGTTTGGTCCGGAGGCTCACGGGTCCATTCCTTCTCGTCGCCGCCCCAGCTTGCACCAACCGCTGGTTCTCTACGCCGGCGCCGGGAAGTACTCGTCCCGATCACAGCCCGTATTGGGAATGTGGCGGGAGTCTACGGGGAAGGGCGCGTGGCTGTCAAACGGCAGCGTCCTTGTCGCGTCGACCGACAGCGCCGGCGGAGGCCCGGCGGACGAACGCCGTTCTCCATGGGCGGAGATCGCGCGTTTGTCCGCTCCAGCCGGACAACATCGGCGATTTCAGCGGGATGGTCCAGCGGCAACGCTCGGAGAGGGGCTCGGGCGCGCTTTCCGGGCCCTTTGGCCAAGGAGTTGGACCCGGATTTCCCGGATTTGCGGCCTTCCGATGCCCCAGCGGCCGCGAAACGGACTCCGATCGCACTCCGGAGGCGATTCTGGTCCGGTACAGCCGGAAATCGGCGAGATCGACCGCTGCACCGAGGCGTCGGCAGAGGGCACGCAGTGCGGGACGACGGGAGGCGGCTGAAGGCACGCTGCCGCTAGCGCGCCCACCTGACCTTGACGCGACTTCGGCCGAGTTCGTCGAGGTAGGTCTCCAGGCGATCGACTCTGCGGGTCTCATGTGTCTGGCGGCCGAGCTGAGCCAGCATGTCGCCGTGCGTGACCATCGCATCCCGGGAATACATCTTCGTCAGGTGGGTTGCCCGCTCCAGGCCAACCAGCAGCGGCGACGGCGCGTAGACGGCGAGCTTTCCCGGCTCGAGGTCGCCGATCTGGCGCCTGGATTCCTGCACCCGGTCGTCCATCTTGCGAGTTCGGTCCGCGAAGCCGCGCAGGAATTCCTCGAATCCGGCCGCGACCGGCTCATCGGCGGCTTCCATCATGAAATGGTCCAGTAGGTGGATCGTCTCCACGCCGCGCCTCAACTCGCTCAGTCGGTACGCGCACTGGTCGCCCCAGCCGGTCTGGCCGATGGCCAGGTAGTCCTCTAGCTGACGCGGTCAGGCGAACTTCCACGTGTTGTAGGCGTTCCACGGGCCCATATCCTCGGCCCGTCACCCACACCGAACAGCCGCCCGTAGCCCCATCTCGGGATTACGCCGTTGGCCGAGAGCAGCAACGCGCGATGAGCGGCGGGAAGTCGAACCCCGGCGTAGGCCTCGACCCGATCGATCTCCCTCAGGGGGTGCAGGTGCGGCAAGACACACGCCCGGCACCTCGCGAATTGCCTCGACGAGCGTTGGCCCGTCGACCTGGTTGCTCATGCCACGAATATGGCGCAGCGAGGAGATGCGGATCGGGTCCGAAGCGCGATCCAGGCCGGCTTCGGCGCAACCAAGTTGACCGGGAGCACCACAAAAACGGCAGGTAGCTTCCAACCTCGGCGCCCCAGGGCGAGCCCTCAGTCGCGACGTTCATGACAAATGCAAACCCGGGTAGCACGGGGCAGAGTGCGGGGCCGGAGTTAGCCTTGTTGGCAGGCGAAGACTTCCCCGAATGGCCCCTTCGGGCTCGATTCGACGGGATTCAGGCACCTTGCGGGTGGATTCGGCGAGATTGTGGCCAATGCAGCGCGGACGAATTGGAATCGCGTCGCCCGGGTTGGCATTTGGCATGAAATCGGCCGGGTAGCGCTCGGCCGCGGAACCTCCCCGGGAGCCCTCGAGTCTGCTGTTTCGCGGAATTACTCGCCCTGATCCACCAGGTACGCGTCGTTATCCGCGTAATAGGAAATTGCCTCCACGCGCTCCGCCGTCGTGGGCACGCGGCCTCCCCGCCACTCCGACCACGAAGTCAACGCTTCCTTGGCCAGGTACACCTCGATCAGGTACGTCAGACCTACCGCCGCGGGCGGCATGGAGCCGTCGTCCGGCTCCATCGCCGTAACCGCGGGCGACGCAACCGTCAGCGGCCGACCCGCAGGGGCATAGATAGTGAGGTCCTCGTCCAACGCATCGAGCGAGTCCAGGATTTCGCCGAGGGTCATAGCGTCCGCTCCCACCAAGTCGCCACGCGCTCTACCAATACTCCTCCGTGTGCATCGTCCCGATGTCGTGGCCCTTGTCCTTGACGAATCCACGCTCCTCGGCCCAGCCGATGACCGTCTCGATCATGCCGGGGTTGCCGCACAAGAAGATGTCGAAGTTCTCAGGAGTTAGCGGCAAGCCGGTCTCCTCCTCGATCGCACCAGAGGCGATGAGGTTCTGGAGATAGCCGCTCTTGCCCTGCCAGGTGACGTCTTCCTTGGGCCGCGTGACGACCGGGATGTAGTGGAAGTTCTTGCAGTGGCGGGCCAGGCCGGTCAACTCCGTGCGGTAGCCCAGGTCCCACGAGAAGCGGGCGCCGTGGACGATCACGAATTGGCGGTCGTCGTTGCAGACCAGTTCGCTGCGGAGCATGGACATGTAGGGCGCCAGGCCGGTCCCGGTCCCGATCATGACGATGTGCTTGCCGGGCGCCTTGTTGAGCGTGAAGACGCCGACGGCCTTCGGCCCCACGTAGACGCGGTCCCGGATCTTGAGATTGAAGAGGCGCGGCGTGAGTTCCCCGCTCATCACCACGGTCAGATAAAACTCGAGGTACTCGTCCGCCTTGCTCTCTGAGGCGATCGAATAGGCGCGCCGGATCATCCGCTCGGGATCCTGGGCCGCGGTCTCGACCGAAGCGGCTTGGGCGTCCACGGCGGTCTGACTCTCGGCGGTGCCGACGATCTCGCCCTCGGCGGCGGCAACAGCCGGGTCAGCGGCCACGACGCTCGGCGCGTCGGCTTCCGATTCTTCGATCCGCGGCTCCGATGCCTTCAGTCCCAGCACAACGTACTGGCCCGCCTTGAATTCCATCGGCAGCTTGTCGGGCACCACCCGTAGGATGACCAAGCCAGGCGCAACCTCGACCCGGCTCGACACCGTTGCGTTGTACTCAGCCGCCATGTTTCCTCCGAAGATCGGGTGGGGATCGATATGAGTGAGTCTACGGGCGCGGCGCCGCCGCGTCAGGACCCGATGCCGGCCAGCTGCGCGATCGGGCCGGACTGGATCATCACGGACTTGACCGCGCTCCAAGGCACGACCACGAACGGCAACGGACCAGACTTCAACGTCACCTGGTTCTGGCTGAAGGTGACTTTGATGCCCTTGAGCGACAGGGCCCAATAGGCGTAGTGGTCGGGAGACGGGCTGGTTCCCTCCACCGCCACCGAGGCGTCGTAGTCCGGCCCAAGTTCGGCGACAAGCTGGGGCAAGACGCTGCCCGACATAAAAACCAGCGCAGTCGACGAGTCGGCAAAGACCTGGTCCATCGAAATCCGCATGCCGGTACTCAGGTCGTAGTTGATCGTTTCGACTCCGTAGGCCTTGCCTACCGGAAAACTATCGTCCGTCCAAGTCATCGTGAAAGAGGTCAGTTCCGGGCTGTACAGATCGACCGTGAATGAGCCATCGAGAATGCTCTTCTTGCCGTCCGAGCGTGGGCTTGCGGCCGAGCCCTGACTCCACTGATCGGCCCTCGTCTGGACCTCGTCGTAGATCTCGGCGTTCATCTCCTTCGCCCACGGAGTGCTCCCCTCGAGGAAAGACGGGTAGGAGAGGTACGCGGACCAGAGGCCGTGAGGGTCATCCATGGAGACCTGGGAGTGGATGATGGTTGGGCCGGCGGGAGGAAGTGAGGCAGTTATGCCGGGCGTAACGGCGGCGAGCGCAGTCGCGGAGGGCACGTACGAGGGGACCACCGGGAATTGCGGCGTCACGCTGACCCGCGGCGTCGGCGTACTGCCGAAGACAACCGGGGCTGCGGTCACAAGAACATTCATGGCCACAAACACGGCCACTGCGCCGAGCCCGATTACTGCGAACGCCGGCGCCGTGCCGCGAATGCGCGCGGTCAGCGACTTCGACTCTCTACGAGACCTCATTCACCGAGTATGCGGGACTTGCGCGACGGCCGCAGGGGCCGGGCAGATACGACTGACCAGCGCTCGGGACCGCTAGGCAGCTTGCACAGCCACCTCGCGAGAGTCACGAGGCGCACCGGCGCGCTCGAGGCGAGCGACTTGGGCCGCGACTTCCTCGGCCTCGCTCTTCTTCATCATGCCCGTCTGAAGTGCCTGGCGCATCAGCAGCTTCCGGGTGGGCTCGTCGGCGTCCAGCAGCAGGTCGATCAGGTCGGCGTTCGGGACCTTCTCCAGCTTGCGAGTCGACATGTCTCGATCCTCCAAAACCGGCCGCCGGGCGAAACGCAATGAGATGACGACCAATTGAGGTGTCGGCAGAGTTTGGCCCTGGGCGTGTTCCCGATGGTCCCGGTCCGCACATCCTTTCGGGCGGCACGGAGTGGCGAGTTTGCGGGGCGGATGGCCGGGGTCAGGAGATGGCGTCGCCGCAGCGGGATACCCGGATCCACTGACTGTCCGGTCTGAAGTCAGCCAGGTTTCTGGCCCGCTTCCTCCGCATTGGCTTTCGAAAACTCGACGGCCAGGGCTTCGGAAATCTTGGCCAGGGCTTGTGCGGCGAGAGAGATCTCTTCCTCGGCGTCATTCCAGGTCGGGCGTTCGTTGAGGTTCATCGGATTGCCGGCGTCGGCAACGGAACGCTGCTCGACGGCGTAGACCGTCAGCCCGGCGACGGGAACCTCCGGGGTCGAAATCCCATCAGGTAGCAGGCTGATCAGAAGTCCGAGGTCATGCTTGGGGGGATAGTCGATGCCGTGATAGATCAACAGCGACTTGAGGCCCTTTTCCACCGCTTGCTCGGCGTGGAACGCCGCCGCGAACGGCGCCGTGCCTTCATCACGATGCCGCGACAGCGAGCGGGCATTTGCGAGATCGGCTTCGGCGTCATCGAGCCAAGCCTCCGCGGCAAGGCGTCGGGTGTCGTCAGACGACTGCTGAGCCATAGACCGGCACTCCCTCACGCACGATTGATCGGGCGATGGAGCCGACAAGGTCGCGCTCCGCGGCGAGAATCTGCGGCGTCAGGACGACCACGTCCACGCCCACCGTCCGTCCACGCACCATGGCCAGGCACTCGTACGACTTCATCGCGATCCGGCGTCGGGAACTGCCGTCCAGGACAATCAGAGCGAGGTCGAAGTCCGAGTCCGGCTTAGCGTCACGGCGCGCGCGAGCCGAAGAGGTACACGGCCTCCGGTTCCACAGCAGCAAACGATCGCGTGAACCATCTTCGTAGCTTGCTTCATTTTGTCCACATCGCCTACCCGGTCATGTTGGTTCGCTTCTTCCGGCTTGGAGTCTGGGCCTGACATCGAATCCAGGCGAGTGCGGGACGGTCGTCGCCGATCAGTGCCCGCCCCTAAGCATCAGCTCAGCCGCTCTCGCGTCGCCACCGTTGAGCGAGGGGGCAAGAACAGCGCGCAGGACCGTGTCCCACGGAGTCGGTGCGAGGCCGAAAGCCCGTTTCGCTGCGGAGGAGTCCATGACGAAGTCGTAGTTCCTCTGATAGTTGGTCTCGCGTAGCTCGCGCATCAGCGGCGAGACGAGGCCGAGGGCGTACAGCCCGGCGTCGGGGATCGTCCTGATCTTCAGCCGAGGCGCGCCTGCCAGGCGCGCGAGATCGTCGAGAGTCTGACGTGCGGTTCGAGCTTCGTTCGAGGGGGTGTGCCACACGCGACCAAGAGCTTCCGGTTCGGCCGCGACTGCCACTGCGAGCCGCGCGACATCCCCGGTGAAAGTGAACGTGTGGAGTCGATCGGTGCGGCCGGGAATCCAGACAGACTTGCCTCGAAGCAGCGGGCCGATCTGACGCTCGCCGATTACGCCCTGCGCATCAGGTCCAATGTAGTCGGAGCTTCGGATCTCCACGGTTCGAATGCGACCGGCCTCATGCAGCGCGAGAGCGTCGAGCCACATCCGGCGGCGGACGCGGCCCTTCGTCCCGACGGCGGCGAGTGGCGTTTCTTCGGTCATCGGGTGATCGCGGTCGTACGTGGGGACGCCGAGCGATTCAGTCGCGGGGCCATAGAGGTAGAGATTTCCAATGGTCACGAGCACGGCGCCGCTCCGCTCAGCGGCATTCAGCAGCGAGCCGGCGATGGGCGGCCAGTCGGTGGGCCAGCGGTGGTACTGCGGATTTGCGCAGTTGTAGATCGCGGCGGCGTCAGCGGTCAGTTCGGCCAGCTTCCGCGCGTCAGAGGCATCCGCGGCGATGCGTTCGACGCCCTCGATCTCCGGCCCGGAACCCGATCGGGTGATCGTCCGGACCCTTCTGCCCTGGGAGACGAGCAGACGGGCGATGCCGCTGCCGATGGGTCCTGCTCCGACGACGACATGAGTCTGGTTCATTCCTGCTCCTCGTGAAATTTGCTCACATTTGCGAGCAGTGCTCTCGGTTGTCGTGGGGAGCATGCCACCGTTCCAGCGAGATTGCAAGAGCAGTGCTCTCACATGTTGCTACCGCTCTCGGAGTGTGCGACGATACGCGCCATGACAACCGAAACGGAGAAGTCAATCCCGAGAACGGCCAGGGAGCGGGCCCGCGCCGAGATCACGCGAGAGATCCTGGACGCGGCACTTCGCCACCTGGCCACGGATGGGGCGCCGGCCCTGAGCCTGCGGGCCATCGCGCGAGATCTCGGGATGGCTTCGTCGGCGGTCTATCGCTATGTCGCGAGCCGGGACGAACTGCTGACGCGGCTGATCATCGATGCGTACAACTCCATTGGCGAAGCCGCTGAAGCGGCCGAGGGGCGCGCCGATCGCTCGGATCTCCTCGGCCGATGGTCGGCGATCTGCGTCGCGGTCCGGTCATGGGCGATCGCCAACCCGAACCGCTACGCGCTGATCTACGGGTCTCCGGTGCCGGGCTACGTCGCGCCGCCGGACACCGTTGCGCCGGGAAGCCGGGTTGCGGTGCTGCTGACTCGGATCCTCCTGGACGCGACGGCGAGCGGCCGCCTCCCAGCCGAGATCACAGCAGACTCGGTGAGCCCGGCGGCGAGCCAGGCGCTGGCTCCGTTGCGCGAGTTCATCGGCCCCGACGCGACCGACGCCCTCCTCCATCGCGGCATGATGGCCTGGACCGGCCTGTATGGCGCAGTCTCGTTCGAACTCTTCGGGCAGCTCCACAACGTCATCGGAGAGGGACCCGGCGAACGTGAGGCCTGGTTCGCGGAGTGCATTCACCGTTGGGCGATGCTGGTCGGGATCGCCTGAGCCGGCGCCGCGGAGCTTCTCGCGCAGGGCGGCCCGATAAGTGGCACGTAAGCGGGCCCAAAGATACTCATCCGCGACGTTCCTGAGCGGGATCTGGAATGCCATCATAATTGACTTATGCCGTCATGCAGGTACCATCATGGACATGCAAGCGCGACGTTCCTTCACTCTTCGCTTCGAGCACCCGGAAACGCACGACCTTCTCTCGCTCGTCTCAGATCGACTCGGTGTCTCTATGAACCAGCTCGCCGAGCAGATGATCACGGCCGAGCTGGAAGTGGTGAGTGCGGGCCTCCAGGCTGACCTGATGCACACCCTCGGGATGCTGGGCTCGTACCGAAGCAACGCCAAGGCCGAGGCTGATGCCTTCGCCCGCGCCGAGGTAGCGTTTGCGGATCCGATCCACGCAAGGATGGCCGGCCCCGACGACGACCCGTTTGGGGTCGCCTCAGCCTTCGAGTCCGGCGCTCGCGGCTAGACCGTGCCCATACCCTGGAACGCCGACCCGCCGGGCTCCGGCAGGCGGCTCGCGGCCAACCTGCGCGGCATCGCGCTGGAAATCAAGCACAACGCTCCCGATCGCCCGCCCGCCACCACCACGATGGCTCAGGACTGGCATCGCCGCGCCTTCGGAGGGATGGCGCTGCCCGTCCCCTACTACGCCGGCGAGATCCGCGACACGGACACGGCCTTCCCGGAACTGATCGGCTACGAGGTTGAGGTGGGCGGCGTGCGAGGTGTTTTGTCCGCGGATGTGCCGGCGGGGCTGCGAACCTTCGAGTCGGGGATGCGCTCCGCCCTCGCGGCACTGGACCCGGTGATCACCGCCGGGGCCACGCCAGCAACGGTTGCGGAACTGGACGCCGCCCTCCGGATCGCAGCCATCGCCCACGGAGAGTGGACCCAGATCCATCCCTTCGCCAACGGCAACGGCCGAATTGCGCGCCTTTGGGCTAACTGGGTCGTCGCCCGCTACGGCCTGCCGCTCTTCGTCCGACTGCGCCCGCGTCCTGCCGGCAGTCTCTACGCCGGAGCCGCGGCCATCTCGATGCGCGGCAACCATGCGCCGATGGTCGCGGTCTTCCACGAGATGCTGCGGTCATACCTGCGCGAAAGCTGACGGCCCATTCTCTTTGTCGGTGCCTTCGGGTTCGTGACCTCAGTCAGGCCGTCGGAGCGAGTTGACCCTATCGGGGACCGGCCAAGCAACTGAGCTCGTGGGTGCCCGGCCGCTGAACAAACATGCAATGCCCTCGAACGCCTTTGCGGCGTGGCCTTTTCGCGGGATCTCTCGATGAGCATGGCTGACAGCGTGCTCGACCGTCGCCCGCTTAGTCAACGGAGGCTCCGTACCATTGTAAACGGAGGCTCCGTACCATCTTGCGTACCATCGAGGCGGAAGCGCGAGCGACTATCGGGCGAGGATCATCCGCTGGAACGGGCAGAATCACCAACAAGATCGTACCTTGGCGACATGATGCCATCCGTTGACACAAGCCGACCTGTGGCCAGCCTGGGCTCCGCGGTCGCGCTGGCGGCTGCGATCGGAGCGGTGGGCGGGCTACTCGCGGGCATCCTGCTAGAGGGCACAGACCCCCGCGACCCTTGGTCGGTAGCCGCTGTCGTCCTCTTCCTGACGTGCCTATGCTCGCTCGCCGCAAGCGCGGCCGCGTGGATCGTGTGCCTGGCGATGAACCGCTGGCGCCTGAAGCGGGTCATTGGAGTACTCGCGATGGCCGCCCTCACCTATGTCTGCGCCGTTCTCATCCTTCCGGCTCTCTATGCGGCCGTCAACGTGCCGAACGTGCTCAACGGTGGCGCCCTGCCATGCATTCAGTCCGGAGGCGGTTGTGAGGCAGGGCGTCACGGTCTCGACGCCATCGCAGGCCTCGTCTTAACGACGCTGCAGACGTACGGGCTTTGCATCTATGCCGTGCTCGGCATTCCGATGGCCACAGCACAATTGCTCGTCCCCGCGGCCATCTGGGACATAGTCGCCAGGCGCTGCGGCTGGCTCCGGTCAGTCAAGTCTGCTCCGACCCGCCGGTCGAACGCAGCGTAGACGGAACTAGGCAGGCGTCAGGTCGAGGCGCTTCTTGTGTTTCGCGACCGCCTCGGCGTAGCGGTCGAGCGTGGAGTAGCGGACGTCGGCCTTGGAGGACTCGATCTCGGCTACCACCGACTGGCTCACATTCATCTCCGCGGCCACTTGGGCCTGGGTCAGGTGATTAGCCTTCCGTTCGGCGATGAGGGCTGCGATGAGACGCTGACGGCGAATCTCCGCCTGGAGCATCTCAGGGTATCTGGGGTTCTTGGCTGTGCGTCGGGCGATCGAGCGATCGAGGTCGTCCACAGGTGGTCTCCTTCTGGCAGAGATATCGGCTATTACCGATATTCTGTCAAGTGGTCCATCCCTTGGCGCGACCGATGTGTAAGACCGGGCCATCTCGCCAGGTAATTGACGCATAGCCCGGCGCGTAGCCCGGCGCATAGCCCGGCGCGGATTTTGGCCTCCCTCGACAGCCTGCGCTGTACCCAGATCGCGAGCCCGAGCGGCAATCATCCAGCGCAGCGAAGTCCGGCGCAGCCAAGCGGTCCGGGGTCGCTCCAGCAGGCGAGGAGGGCGTTCAAGCCGTCGTACCCCGTGAAGACCGGCAGTCCTAGGTAGTGGTCGCAGGTCGGCTTGCCGAGCGCCTCTTCGCAGTGCTCGTGGGCGGTCACGCCCAGGCGGCTCAAGTATTCGGAAATGTCGTGCTTGTGGAAGGCACGTCGCCTGTTCGCCGGGTAGTCGATGAGGTCGTACCCGTACTCGCAGCGCTCGAAACGGCTCGATCCGGCAGGTTGCCAGATCTCCTGGGCGGTTATGAGGGCGGGTTTGGGATCGTTGGAGCCCGGCAGCTGAGCTGTGATCGCGAACCCGATCTCGCCGGAGTCGTAGCGATCAAGAACGGGTTCGAGTACCTCGGCGCCCAGATTGCGAAGATAGACGGCCAGCCCTCCGAGGTAGGAGGCGATCTGCGCAAGAGACTGACTCACGCGCTGCGAACGCGCGCGATGGGCTCGGCAGCTTCGGGCAGCCCCTCACCCGCTCCTATCCGGGGCCGCTTCTTGACCTCGGTAGAGACGCGCGCAGGCGATGGCGACTCCAGCGCTGCGGCCTTGTACTTCTCAAACGCAGCGACCGGAATCCTGTAGATGCGCTCGGACACGCGAATGGCCGGCAACCGCTGCTCGTGGATCAGCCGAAGCACCGTCGATGCGCTGACCGCCAGCTCCGAGGCTATGTCGTTGGGCGAGAGGAACTGTTTGTCCTGCACGTTATGGCTCCTGTGGGCTATCGGCAGGATACGCCATGGCCTGCAGGAATCAAGCCCGGCGGCGGCGACCATCCGGCAGGATTCGCCCCAGCCCGACTCGCTAAGATGGGTCGATCCTGCGGGCCCAGAGCTCGCGCGAGACACGAGCGGGCAACATGAGGGTCAGGTTGACGAATAGCGGCATATGGACGCGGAAGCGCACCTCGCTACGTGTCGGTCTCGTCGCGGCGGCCGTTGGGCTGCCGGTCGTAGGAGTAGCGACTGGGATCATGGTCCTTCCCGCCGCGGCGGTCGGTTGCTTGATCGGCGCCGTTGCTCTGCCGAAGGCAAGGCCGCGCGTCCAAGAGCCGCCCGAGACTCTCCCGGTGGCAATCGCGATCCAACGGATCCGCGCGGCCGTGCAAGACCGCCTGCCCCAGGAAGACATCCGGACCGTTTCGCGGATTTGTGAGTCGATCGGCGTGGCGCTTGAAGCCTGGGGCGGCGCCCACGCGGACTACGCCAATCCGGACCTCTACCGCATCCGGCAAACGGCGCTGTCCTATCTCCCTGAGGCAATCGACGCCTATCTGGCCGTGCCCCACGGCTACCGTAATGTGGGCGAGGCCGCACGCAAGGATCCGCACTCAGTTCTCGTCGACCAGCTGCGACTGCTGGATGAAAGCAATCAAAGGCTCGCTGAGCGCGCGGTGTCCGGCGATGCCGACAGACTGGAAGCCCACGGTCGATTCCTGGCGGAAAAATTCGGACGGTCCAGTCTGGATATCGAGTCGACGCCAACGACCGCTTCCGGGTCCTCGCCTGATGCCGAGGCCGACTCCGGCCGAAGCATTCCATGAGCGACCCGCGTAAGCCGGTCCACTCCCACGGAAGAGTGGCCGTGATCCACGCTGCCATCGACAGCTGGACGAAGCAGCTGGTCGACCTGGGCGGGCGGAACAACCTGATCTTCTATCGCGACCAGCGGTCCGGGACTATCGATCTCAGCATACTCTCCGGCTTGGACCAGGAGGAGTTGCTGAACGGCGCCACCATCGACCCAGTGGCGCCGTTCACTCCGGACCAACGGAGCGACGCCCTGCGTCGTCTCCGCCGTATCTACAGCAAGGCCAGGGAGCAGCACGAGGAGCAGGGTCTGGCCACACTCTTCATCGGCTTGGGTCTGGCCACCTGGACGAGCGACCGTACCCCGAACGCACCCAACGCCCCGATCCTCCTCCGCAGGGCGACGCTGGTGACACATGGTGCCGCCCAAGCCGAGTTTCGTCTCACTTTGGCAGACGAGATGGAAGTCAACCCGACGCTTCTGCATGTCTTGGAAGCCGAATTCGGCCGTCCGATCGACATCGAGTCATTGACGCCGAGGATCGATGGCGAGATCGACACGCCGCCCGAAGTCAGCGCCGTCTTCTCATGGCTGGCCGAGGTTGCATCTCACGTGCCCGGTTTCGCCGTCAAGCCGGCGCTCGTCCTCGCCAACTTCTCCTATGCGAAGCTGCCGATGGTCAAGGACCTGGAAGCCGCTGCGGAGGCGATGGCCCGCCACGACATCGTGGCCGCACTTGCCGGTGACAAAGGCGCGATTGCGACAGTGCAAAAGGCCGACGCCGCCGTCGTGGTGGACCCGTGCGAGCCAGACCATGTGGTTCCGGGTCGCGAGTTCCTGGTTGTGGATGCGGACGCGAGCCAGAGTTACGTCATCAACTCGGTTCTCGGGGGCCGCAACCTCATCATCAAAGGGCCGCCCGGCACCGGGAAGAGTCAGACCATCGCCAATCTGATCGCCGCCGCAACGGCCGGCGGGAAGACGGTGCTGTTCGTCGCCGAGAAGCGTGCGGCAATCGAGGCCGTGCTCAAGCGCCTCGATGCTTGTGGTCTCGGCGACCTCGTGCTGGACATGCACGGTGCCGCAACCCGGCGCGAAGTTGCCCAGACTCTTGCCCGGTCGCTGCGGCTGGCGGGAGCCGTCCCGGCGGTGCGTCCGGACCCGACACTCGAATTGCTGTCAGGCGATCGCGCCCGGCTGGCGTCGCATGTTGCGGCCATCCACAAGCCGCGCGAACCGTGGGGCGTGTCCGTCTATAGCGCGCGGTTGGTTTGCCACTCCAGCCCGCCGGAAGCGCGGACCTCCTTGCGACTCCCGAGCATTCCGAAGGCGAAAGCAGGCGCTCCGAAGATACTCGATGCGCAGGCCTACAAGGCCGTCAGGCGCGACATGGAGGCGCTCGCGGAACTTGACCCGTTTGGGCCTCAAACGATGAACAGCTCCTGGCAACGACTCGCTCGTCCGACGCCTGAGCGCATTCGGGTGGCTCTTGAGGCTTCCGGCCGCGTCACCCCGGAAGCCCTCGATGCCGCCAGGGAGGCAGTACGATCCGCCGCCGCCCAGGTAGGTCTGCCGGAGGCAGGCTCGGTGCGCGGCTTGACAACGTACGCGAGCGCCTGGCGCAATGCGGAACTTGCCACGACGGTCTTCGGCCCCGGCGTATTTGGCCCGGAGACAGGCACGGTGGCCGGTGTTGCGCTCGACGGCGGGCCTAAGCCGGTCGCATCGACCGACAAAAGCAAATCGGCGCTAATCGACGAATGGGAAGCTCGCTTCCCATCACTGTTCCGTGATGGCGGCTCCACGGCCTCGTCCAATCACGCCGACGCCAACGACCTGCACGCCTTTGTGCGATCCAGGGGCCGGTTCGGCCGAATACGCGCCGGCCTTGCTGATCCCACCTACAAACAGGGACGCGAGCGAGTCAGGGCCTTGCTCCTCGATCCGGCAACGTCGGACGAGATAGCCTCGCTTGCGATGACCGGCGCAATTCAGGCGGCCCGGACGTGGCAGGAGGCCGGCGGAACCGGTGCTCCGCGGCCACCTGCGGTACCCATCCAGACGATCAGCGCTTCGCTGGACGTGTTCGCGGCGGACCTTTCCGCGCTGGAGGCATGTTTCGCCAGCCCGAAGGCTGGGAGCCCCGATCCAGCCACGTCTCTCGCCGACATGCCGATCCCTGAGCTGCGCAGTTTCCTCGCGGCGCTTGCTGAAGATCGGCCGATGCTGCTGAAGATGCCCTCCATGGCAGACCGTATGGCCTCTCTGGGGGCGTCCGGACTCGGCCTCTTGCTCGACGAGATGCGGAGCGAACGGCTCTCTCGGGAACGCCTGGTTGCCCGGCTCGACTACGTCTGGCATCGCTCAATTCTGGACACGGTCGAGGCGAGCGATGTGGAACTGGCCACGTTCACCGCAGTAACCCAAGATGGGGCAGTTGACGATTTTGGCCGGTTGGACTCGGAGGTCATCGCCGGCAACCCAGCTCGCATACAAAGGGCTTATGCCGAGCGGACCATCTCCGCCCTCGAGACCCTTCGCGACGAGGGCAACCTGGTCGTTCATCAGGCCTCGCTCAAACGAGGCCACATGCCGCTACGGCGACTATTCGCCGCAGCCCCGAACATGCTCCTCAGACTCAAGCCCTGCTGGGCAATGAGCCCCCTGACCGTCAGTCAATGGCTACCCTCGGATCGCCCCTATTTCGACATCGTGGTCTTCGACGAAGCGAGCCAGGTCCTCCCGGCGGATGCCGTACCTGCGATCCTGCGAGGACGCCAACTGGTGGTGGCTGGGGACGATCGGCAGCTCCCGCCGACGACCTTCTTCGCAAGCCAATCGCTCAGCGGCGATGGTGACGAAGAGTCGATGTTCGCCGATCTTGCCGCCACCGGCGGCTTCGAATCGGTGCTGGACGCGGTCACCCCGATCCTTCCTACGGCAATGCTGCGATGGCACTACAGAAGCCGTGACGAGTCTCTCATCGAGTTCTCGAACGAGCACTTCTACGAAGGGTCGCTGACCACTTTCCCAAGCGCCTCGACTCATGCCGCCGTGAGCCATGTCCTGGTGCCGTTCAAGGCTCGCGCAGGTTCGGCTGCGGTTCAGGAGGTGAGCTCGGCCGACGAAGTGGCGGAAGTCGTGCGGCTGGTGATCGAGCACGCGGAGCAGCGCCCGACCGAGTCGCTCGGTGTCATCGCCCTCGGGATTACGCACGCGGAGCGCCTTTCGGATGCGCTGCGTGCGGCGCTCCACGACCGGCGCGATCTGGACTCTTTCTTCGACGACACCGCGCCCGAAGCCTTCTTCGTCAAGAACCTGGAACGAGTCCAGGGCGACGAGCGCGAGGCAATCATCCTATCCATCGGGTACGGCAAGTCGGCCGACGGACGCTTGATGTACCGGTTCGGACCGTTGAACGTCGATGGCGGCGAGCGGCGACTGAATGTCGCGATCACACGAGCCAGGCGGCGCATGACGGTCGTGTCGTCCTTCTCCGCGTCCGACATGGATCCGAAACGCACCTCGTCGAAGGGCGCAGCGCTGCTTCGGGATTACCTCGCTTATGCTGATCATGAAGCTGGGCCCGGAGGCCGGATTCCGGCCGTGCAAGCAGCCGGAGCGCCATCGTTCTTCGAGGCCGATGTTGTGGCGGGTCTGGCAGACATAGGGATCACGGCCGTCCCACGCCTCGGCGCCTCAGGGCGGACGATCGATTTCGCGGCGCGACATCCTCAGGACCCGAGTCGATATGTTCTTGCCCTTGAGACAGATGGACCGAGCTACGCCGCCGCGGCGACCACTCGAGATCGGGATCGGCTGCGGCGGGAGCAGCTGGCACGACTGGGCTGGGCATTTCGCCGTTTGTGGACTGAACACTGGATCTCGGATCGCCCTGAAGCGCTGAAGTTGATCAAGGCTTCGTTCGACGCCGCAGTTGCCGCTTCAGACGCCCCGCCGATGCCGCCCAAAGATCTATCGAGGCCGAAGGTCATCCAGCCGCCAAGCACCACCGCCCCAGAATGTGTGGTCGCAGCGCCGGCGGGCGAGGCCACGACAGCGGTCCCTAGCTCGCGGGGACCAAGACCCAGTTTCACGGCCCGGCCCACAATTCATCCGGACATCCGCTCATTCAAGCCCGAGGAACTCGCTGCCCTGGTTGACTGGATCGAGTCGGATGGTGTCGATAGGCCCGAATCGGAGGTCATCGCACTGGTCCTGGCCGAGATCGGCGTCAAGAACCACCTGGCCGCCACCATTGAAGTGGTCTCGCGTGCCGTGTTCAACTCACGAACCCGCCGGTTCGGGGGCCGCTACAAAGCGTATCCCCGCCCGGTGATACCCGCGTCCTGGACCCTCAGCGACGCCGTCGACTTGGCCGATTGGATCGAATCAGACACTCTTCTCCGCACTGAGGAGCAGCTGGAGTCCGAGCTGATGCGGGAGCTTGGAGTCAAGCGGCACAGCGACAAGGTCATGGCAGCCGCCAGAAGAGCACGGGCCTCGCGACGACCGCGGCAACCGCTTCCTCGCTGAAGAACTGTGAAGCGCTCCAGTTGTGGTGCGCATGTGGGGCAACAACTCTGCTTCTGTTGCTACCGGTGTTGCTACCGATGTTGCTACCGGTGGTTCGCGGGCTGAGTCGCCGCGGGCTCAAGTGGCCCATTTCACGCTAAATTTTGGCGGAGAGGGTGAGATTCGAACTCACGGGACTCTCGTCCAGCGGTTTTCAAGTCTGGGTCAGGACGTTCGCGGGGGTTCGCGGATGGCCGTTTCACGAGGGAATCGGCCAATTCCAGGGCCTCGAATCCGCCGATGTTCGCCCCTGTTGCTACCGGCTGTTGCTACCGGTAGCCGCTCCTGAACGGGAGTTGAGTGACGGACGAGCACGGGGCTCGCTGGTCTAGCGCCGAGGGTTAGGTCTCCGACTGCAGGACCTGCGCCTGGCTCACCGTCTGGAGTGCCGGAAGTTCGATCTCGCAACCGCCGCGAAGCGGAGTCTGGGGATGACAGGTGAAGTAGATCACTTGGTGGTGCTGCGCCAGCTCTTCAATTGATCGAGCTGCGGAGTCAGTGCGGTCATCGTCGAAATTCACGAGGATGTCGTCCATCAGGATCGGCAGGGGCTCGGCGGTTTCCGTGAAGCGACTGACCAGGCCGAAACGAAGGGCAAGGTACAGCTGTTCGGCTGTCCCCTTGGACAGGTCCGCCAATGGAACCCGCCGACCTTCACGATGTTGAATCTCTTCGACCATGCCCCCAACCGGAGCTAGCAGTCGCTCGTAACGGCCCCCCGTCCAGATCACGAATAGGCGCTCGGCCTCCTGCACCACGGCCGGGCGATGGGTGGCCTCGTAGGACTCTCGACACTCGGCAATTACTTGCGTTGCCAGAGCTAGCTCAGCCCAGTCCTCTGATCTGGACTGTAGTTGGGCAAATAGGTCGCTTCTCAACTGACGCTTCTCTGATGCAGAAAGGTCATGCTCGATCGAAACGATTTGTCCCCTGAGGGCACCAAGCTTCTCGATGAGCTCGTGACGGCTGGCATCGAGGGCAGTGAACCTTGCTCCTAGTTCCTCGGCCTGCTGCTGCACATCCGCGATGTCGCGCGTCGACTGCAGAAGCTCCTTGAAACTGACCGACGCCTCGCCTGGCCCGGACAGGGCCGTTAGCGTCTTGGTTCGGTTCGCAATCTCCGTATCGAGGGATCGGCCCTGATCCGCCGTATTGATTTCCTCGCGAAGACGCTGAGGGTCGTCGACTCCGTAGTCTTTGAGGAGACGTTTGATCTCGGCCTCGACCCTGGCCAGATCGGCCAGGGCTTCAGTCTCGCCTTCCTGGGCGGTCTCCAGCTTGCTTCTCGCGGCGCGCCGGTCGCTGTCCGCGGACTTGGCAGCATCGAGCCGCGCCTTGAGCTGTTGAGCAATGGCCAGGCCTTCCTGCTCGCTGCTGAGTCCAAGGCGGTCGCCGACAGACCGCGCGACCTCGGCAAAGGCTTTCTCTTCGCCCTCGAGCGACGCCTTCCTGACACGCAAGGACTGGAGGGACCGCAAGACCCGTTTGGCCGTGGTTACTGCCTCAAGGATCGACTTGGCAGTCTCGGGATCAAGGTCTCCAGACAGGCCGTGAATGTCGAGCCACGAACGCCACTCTCCGGCGACAGCGGCGAGCGCCTTCCGGGCATTGATCAACTTCTCTTCGGCCGCGGCGGCTTGTCGAGCTAGGTCATCGAGCTGGCGCTCGCACGCGCTCAGCTGGCTGGCAAATCCGAGTCGAGATGATCGACTGTCTCGCGCGGCTTGGAGGTTCGTGCGAAACACCGCGATCTCTTCGGCGCTCGGCGCTCGATCTGCCAGTCCAAGGAGCTGCCCTGACCGTGGGCCGACCGCGTCCAGGCCAGCCTGCAGTTTGACGGAGCGCTGCCGGAGCCCACTTAGTCGCTCGGCGTTCGCCAGCTGCTTTTCGCATGCCTCGACATACGCATCTGCGGCGTCCGGAGAAGCATCTTGCGACAGACCCAGATCTGCGGCTATCTGTGCGGACTCAGATCGAGCCTGGGCAACCTGGGCCTTGATCCGGCCATGGATCTCTGAGCTGGAGGCCGGAAGCATCTGAGGCCAGATCAAGATCGCGGCGGCAACGGTCCCTGGAACGAGGGCCAACATACCGACGTAGATCGGTGCCCCCAACCCGACGCAGGCGGCAGCGACGGCCAGGCCAGCAAGGCCGACCCCAACTCCGACCCCAGGCTTGCTCTGTCTAGCCTCGGACCCAGATGACGCAGCCAGCGCTGCTGTCGACGCCACATCCTCAAGCAGTCTTTGGAGCCTTTTCGCGGCCCGGAGCATCCCCCGTGTCGAGTCTGGGTCGAATCCTTGTGGGAGACCGACGAGGGTCATTTCCTCATGGCAGCTGCGAAGACTCAACTCGAGCGATTCCGCTTCCGCGATCGACTTGGCCAGTTCGGCGAGGGTTTGCTCCTGCTCGTCGAGCGCCGGGTGAGCCGCGTCCTCCGCGGCGATAACTTCAATATCGGCCTTGAGACCGTCCATCTGCCTGCTTAGGTTCTTTATCTCGCCCAGAAGCTGATCGCGATTGGCAGTCGTGCGGCCCACTTCGTCCTCTGCCTCGCGTAAAGCCTTCCCGAGGCGAGCCGTGTCGCCTTCAGTGGCAATCGTGTCGTCGAACGTCTTGAGCTGATCCTCGTTCCACTGAGGCCCGAGCCTGGCCAACGAGTCATCTAGATCGCGCTGCGTCTGACTTTCCTGTCCGGTTACTTCGATGAGAGTCCTAGACCGTGCGCGCTCAATATCACCCGCGGCAGCCAACTCGCCGATTTCGGCGCTGGCGTCGAGAATCTCGTCTTCGACCACGACGCGCGAGAGACCTTCCGCCGCCTCTAGTCTCTTGGTCTCGGTCTTCGCGAGCGTTGCGGCCTTGGTCGCTTGGCCCGCCTCAAGACTGTTGATCTGCTCAAGCAGACCTGCGGGCAAGTCTCGAACTGTCCCGAGGTCTTCTCGGGCGGCCGTGGCAGCCAACAGGGCGACCCACGCCTCCCAGCCACCAATTACTCGCTCGCTCTCGCGCCGCAGCGACTCGATGGCAGTCGATTCCTGGTTTAGTCGGAGGAGCTCCTCTTCATACGCCCGGAGCTGTTCCGTCGTCTGCCGAAAATCTCTGGGCAGATCGAGTCCTCGAAGCTCCTTGTCTGTCTCTTCCAGGCGGCGAAGCAGGGTGTTGATTGGAAGGACCTTGCCGCCTGGCTTGAAAAGAGCCTCGGCCTGGCTCCAGATGTCCGCCTCAACTTGCGTCAGGGATACCTTCCCCAGTCCTGACCCAGCACCGTAGATCCGCGACGCGATTTCACGATCGTTGAGGTTGCTGAACTCGGCGAGTTCATCGAGGCCGAACGCGAATACGTTTTGGAACAAATTGCGTCCGACACCTTGTAAGAGCCTCGGCAGTTCATCGGCCCCGAGGTCGTGGCTCAACGCGTCGAGGACGCGAAGCTGACCATCGCCGCTCCGTTCGCCATAGCGTTCGACGCGGATCTCCCGACCGTCGGCCATAGTCAAATCAAGCCAGCCACCTCGCCGGCCACCAGCAAGTGAACGATGCCGCTTGTCGAAGCCGAACAGCATCGCCCTCACAAAGGCGAGCAGAGTGCTCTTCCCCGTCTCGTTGGCACCTCGAATCACGTTGAGGCCAGGGTCCAGCGGGATGCTGCGGTTGAGCATCAGACCGTAGGAGCCGACCTGGATCGTGGCAATCTTCATCGGCTAGTCCTCGCCGCTCAGTCGGTCAGCCACGAGAGCCTCCGCGCGATCAAGGAGACGAAGTAGGGTTTCGCCGCTTGGGCGAGTGTCGAGAAGGAGCCGACGGGCTCGCGGGTCTTCGTATAGCCGGTCCAAGGCGTCCCTCATTGCTTTAGCATCCGGGTTGCCCTCGCTCCCAGTTTCCTGCGCCTGGAGAACGATCCGCATCTCCTGGAACCGCTTCAGTACGTCGCCAAGGAAATCGTCGGCGAGTCGCCGGTCTTCGATATTGATGTCCGGCCTGGTTTCGTCGCGTATGGATTCCAACCAGGCGAACGGAGTCGATTCGCCGAGCCTGTCGCGGACCAGCGCAATGAGATCGTCGAGATACCTGCGCTTTCTGAGCGACTGGTGGAGCTGACCTCTGCCTGTAAGCTTTACCCGGGCGACGATTGACCGATCTGCAGTCGACCGCGCAGCATCGACTGCGCTCGTCACTCGATCGATCAGGACATCATCCTGGGTCACCCCGCTGATCGAAACGCCGACTTTCTGCCAGCGCACGAGATCGATGGCGTGGAAGGTCGTCTCGACCAAGCCACCATCGTCAACCCCAACTTCGAAACACCCACGCGGATCCGTATCTGAGGGATCGAGGCCCTGGGGTGTCCCGCAATAGACGATGGTCGGGTTGGGCTCGCAGAGAACCTGGGGGCGATGGATGTGACCCAGCGCCCAGTAGTCCATGTGCGCCGCTCGTAGGTTCTCCAGCGAGCAGGGGGCGTAGTTCTCGGTGCTGGGATCCGCGCCCACATTGGCGTGAAGCAAGCCGATAGCGAATGCCGAGCCGGAGTCTTTCGAGAACTTGGCGGCTAAGTTGGTCCTGACATCGCGTGTCTTGTAGCTGATGCCATATACACGGGCGACCTCCTGGCCGTCACGGTCGAACCCTACCGAACTGACCTTGCCTGAAGGGAAGCGATGACTAACCTCAGGCCACGAGACGGACGGTGCCCAGCCGCCATCATGGTCATGGTTTCCGGTGACAACGAATGACGAGATCCCAGCTCTCGCGAGGTCGCCCAGACCTTCGACAAAGCGAAGCTGGCCTCGGAGCGTGTGGTTTGCGTCCTCGAAAGTGTCCCCCGCGACGAGGACGAAGTCGGCCTTGGATTCGATCGCGAGCGAGACAACCGCTCGCCAGGCTCCGAAGGTAGCGTCTCGAAGAACTTGGGAGACCGACTCCGGCGCGACCTCTGATAGCCCGACGAAAGGGCTATCGAGATGCAGATCCCCGGTGTGGATGAACCGGAACATGACTCCCCCTGAGTCCGCGGATCAATCCAGAAGCAACGGTTCTATCCTAGCGCGAACCCATCCGGCAAACTACGCGAGACCAGCATCCAAACCACCCAATCGGACTGGCGACAGATGAGGCCAGCACGGCCGGGAAGGTCGTAAGTCGGATCTGGCCAGATTCGCGCGCCATCGCTTCAAGTACTGCCACGAAGTGACTCTCAACCGCACAGTTTTGTGCGGAGCGCGCCAAGGCCCGTGCGCCGCGGGGTGAATTCGCCGCGTCGGTCGAGGGAGAATGCGTAGGTGAGCACAGGTCCCTCCTTGCTGGCCCAAGAGCACGGCGTCTTGGGCGAGGCCCGCGTTCGGGCATTTCTACTTGAGCGCTTCTGGGTCCACACCCGCTCGGTAGACATAGACGGCGCCGACTTCCTGATCCAGGCCCGGATGCCCGCAGAACGGGACCCCGATGCCCGAGTTCGGCTCGGCCGCGTGCAGGCCAAGTTCATCCAGGACGAACGGACGCCAATCGCTATCCCGAAAGGGTATGTGTTCGACAAGCTCGGCCTTCCCACGCCGCTTTTCTTCCTGGTTATCACGACTGGCTCAGGCCGGGCGACACAACTCTTCCTGCTGGACGGCGCTCAGATCGCGAAACACTTCGTGGAGGTATCCCCGCCTCCAGAGAAGATCTCCATCCGGATGCGCACCGTTCAGGAGCTACGCGTCTTTGAGGTGACTGACCCTCAGGCCGCTCTCGAGCGGATGGAGCAGGCATTGCGTTCGGTGGAGCGCGATCGTTACGCGGCATTCCTCGGATCATCGCTCACCCTGCCTGGGCGGCTTCAGCCCGGCTACCTGATCCCGCTTCATGTTGACGAACAGCGGCTCGATGAGGCGCTTGTCACGCTCCACAAACAGCTCGGCTGGCTGGCAGACGAGATGGAAGCTGCGGTCGCTCTGCTCAGGCGTGTCGAAGCATCGGGAGACTTTCTGGAGATTGAGGGGCTGCTGGAGGAAACCGATATCGCAGACCATCTCTCCTCCGCGTCGCACAAGAACTTCTCGCTCCTCTTCAGTGCGGGTGTTCCGAGACTCGAAGAGTTGTTCGACTCCGTGCGCCGCTACAAAGCCCGCGTCCAGAGGCTGAGGGACAGCGGAGCCCTTGAGTCGTTCACCGCACTCGTCACCTCAATCGAGGCAGAAGTCGCGAAGGAACTGCGTCGACGTGGCCCTGACGTCGGCGGCAAGGCAGTCGCCTGCACGATCTCCTTCGCTGGGAACACCCTCGCGTTCATCTCCATGACCTTCAGTGACGTCGAGCAAGCGCCCTTGGGTGGATCTTTCGAGGTAGTGACGCCGAACGAGATCCGCGGTCGGTTTCGTGTACCCGAGTACCCTCCGCCGACGGCCCGGAACGAACTGGCGCGTAGGAGATCGTGGGAGGACTTCCTGACCGAAGTGGCGCGCGATTATGGCCCTTGGATCGGGAAAACGATCGAAGGCCTGCATTTCGGTGACGACCTGGGATAGTCGAGGGTCAGCAACGGGACATTCAGGTCGCCAGCGTCGCTGTGAGACCAGTGGAACTGACGACCCAAGGGTCGCTGCTGGTCGCGTTATACGCCCCGATCGGCTGAGGGCCTCGCTGGCCTATGGCATGGGCGCCGATTCGGAAGTCACGCTTGGGCGAAGAGAATCCGGAACGCCTCGCGCACCAAGTCAAAGTCCAGCCCGGGAGCAGCGTCACCATCCAGCAATCGTTCAGCGAGAGCAAGAAGCCTGCCTGCACGCTCGCGCTCAGTCTGGGCCTCTTCGACCGTTAGCATCGTCGGAAGGGCCGTGGCACTACCGTCGGCTCCGATGTCGACATAGATATAGGCCTGCTTCACGCGCTCCTGCCTACCATTGGCGATGGCCAGCGCGTCCCGATCATATTCAGGGTCTTCGGCCCAACACCACGACTTGCTTGCCCACCGACCAATCTTCTCGTAGCGGAGAATGTTCAATGCGTCGGCAACTGCCGGAGGCATACGAGGCAACTCATTTCGCAAGACGACAGCATTGCAGCTCTCAACGAAGGCTTCCAGATCCGGGCTCAGAAAGTCCATCACAACGCAAAGCAACTGTTTGCATCGGTGGTCGGACAGAACCGGCAGGAGTTTCTTGTCCCACGGGACCACATCCCGAACTACAAGGGCAAGCAGGAAGGATTTTGCGACCTCCTCTTGGGCGATCGCGGACAGGTAGCAGGCTGTGCTCGGCGATCCGAAGTCCTCGAGCTGCTGAGCGTCTTCAAGCAGACGACGTGCGTTCGTCAAGCACGCGCGACCGGCTCGTTCAATTCTGTGAGTCTTCAAGTGAGGCCGCGTCGCTGGCTTCGCCGTTCTTGGAGCCACAATGCAAAGCCTCCTCGAGATCAGCGATTCCTTGCCAGGCCACTGCTCCATCAGGCAGCGGATTGGTCGCGTCGAGAAGCGAGTCAAGGAGCCCCTTGATCCGGATGAAGACTCGATCGCTCGCCTTCATGACCTCAAGCGCGTTGTAGGGCTTGTCTCCGGTGACTTCAAGGCCAAGGTACGCGCCCTCGAAGTTGGGCACTGAGGCGACCAACCTGACGGAATCCGGAGACTTGCTTGATTCCTCTCGTATGGAATCGTTTAGCTTCCACGATGGATTGGCGCAGAGCTTTCCTAACCTTAGGCAGGTTGGCCTATCACTGTCGTGAAGGACCGAGTATCCACAACCAAATTGGTTGAGTATCTTGCACAACGACACGATGGTTGCCTTCCCTCGTGCCCGTACGATGTGGACCCCTTGGTACTGCTCCGGCTGAGTCGCAATAACGTGGCGGAAGGCCGCGTACTCGGTATCCCCCTCAACGACCACGGTCCGCCCGCCAAAGAAGAATTCCGCAACATATGGATCACAGATGTTCAGCAGCTTGAGCCGGTCGCGGTCGTCTCCATCGAACTGAGCCAGCCCGGGCCGGAATATGGTCGTCCCCGCTATTTCCCCATCGGCCTTCCGTTCTACCCGAACGATGGACGTATGGTCACGTGCGAAGTCGACGAAAGAGGGTGAGTGAGTTGTGACCATCACCTGCCAGTTGCCAGTGGCGGCCGGCAGACCATAGAGAACGTCGCAAGCTTCCCGGATGGCGCTCGGATGAAGGCATATCTCCGGCTCGTCGAGCAGCAGGACCTGAGGGCGCTGCGCAGCGATCTTCTTTCCGGTCCCCGAGTCGGCTAGCAGCCGAAGAGCTGTCCAGAGAAGCGTTCTTCGAGCCCCACTTCCCTGCCGCCCAATCGAACTCAAATAGCCGCCCTCGGGCCCCATCAGCAACTGCGGATTCGCCTTGAAGAGATTCAACGCTTTCTCAAGGTCCTCCTCGGGTCGAGCGTCAAACACAACGCAGTGGCCCGGAAAGACGCGCTGGACGTAGCCGGTCAGTTCCTTCTGAACCCCGTCTATCTGGTCCTGGCTTTCTTCTACGATCTTCTTCTGGAGCGAGGCGATGCCGGCCAGGAGGGACGCGAAGTCAGAGTCGCCGGGCTCTTTCGATCCAGCGCGCCTGCCCTTGACCCGCTCGTTTATGCCCAGCATCAACAGCTTCACAATCTCGCCAGCCTGGGCGTCTGGCGACGCAAACGCGTCAACACTGTGAGCTTGAGGCCTCCGCGCATTGGCTACCCCCGGAGCTCCCCAAGGCATCTTCTCGGGATCTGCATCTGTGGCCCACCGATCTAGCGAGACATTGAAGCCGCGGCGGAACGGCGCACCGGGCGAATTCCACGTCCATCGCTCCCGCACAAGCTTCCCGCCACCTTCGGCGGCCAGAGTCCATTCGTCGCCGGGGCCGCTGTCGAACACGACCGTGTGCAATTCAATCTGAGGCAGCGCACTGGGATCGATCTTGCTATCAGGGAAGTCGTCTAATGCCAACTGGCCTTCGGCGGAACCTTCGGACATCACGACTTCGTACGCCCTGAGGATGGTGCTCTTCCCGACGTTGTTAGGCCCGACCAAGACGACAATGTCGTCGAGGTCGATGGTCACGGGTTCGTTGCCGATGCAACGAAAGTTCCTGATGATCAGCTTGACCAAACGCGGACGGGAGATGGTTGCCTCCGCCGCGATTTCCGGCACCACGGCTGCAGCCTGCTTCGGATCCACCTGGCTTCCGGATTCCATCATCAACCCCCCGTTCTTCATTGTGCCCAAGCGCCCGGCGCCGCTCACGATCGTCGGCTCAAGCGACCCACTCGGCGTCAAGCTCGGGATGCTTACGAGAAAGCGCCCCAGTCTCGAGAAACATGCCAATTGCATGGCCAGCTGACGAAGGAGGCTGGGGCAAACTGCCGATCCGTCTCAAGGATCGAGTGGACTTGACTGGGGAGGAGGCCTACGGCATGCGGCCCACCCGGACTGTCGCAATCCCAGAACCAGTATCGGGACAGTCCATCCTTGAATCTGCGCCCGGGTCCGAAGTCCATTGGGTAACCAGTTCGCGTCCGCACCTCGCCGTCTTCCGCGCAGAAAGTGACCTGGACCGAATGGCACGCGTAGATTGCTGCCAGAAAAGTCTCGTGCATGGTTCCCCCCTGATAGGCGCACAGTCGACGGAACGGCCCGCTGGACCCATCATCTCAAGGGCTTCGGGCAAGGTCGATCTTAGTTCCAGAGAGTCCATGCCGTTCCGCCCCAGTATTGTCGCCTCAACTACTTTACAGCACGCAGCGGGGGTCGCTTTCCACCCAGGAACACGTCCTCCGGAGTCCCCGACAAGACCACTAGTTCGGCGCCCGTGTAGCCGTGCTCTGTACGATGAAGGTCCACTAAGGATTCCAAAACAGTCGGCTCCTCGATTGGAATCTCGACTGGCTCCCTCGTCCGGAACCCCATCCGACTGAGCTCGACGAAAAGCCCTTTTGCACGACCGGGTGTGATGACGCCAAGGTCGCGAGCACGCATTACCAGAGCGGCCATCGAAACCTTCCAGTAGGCCTTCAACTGCGCTGCCTTGACTAGGTCAAGTCGCATCAATTCAGAGCGAATCTCCCGCTCCGGCATCAACAACTCGGCCGCAAAATGATCGGCCTCGCGCTCCATGTCCGGGTTCGGGATTCGGTGCATCACGAGGTGCCCTATCTCGTGTGCCAGGGAGAAACGAACTCGATCGCCCGAGGCCTCCGAGTTAAGGAGCAGGATCGGATGAGGCGTGGACCAATGGCTCACGGCATCCATCTGCCGTGTCCCAAATGGAACCCGCCAGATGATCCCACCTGCCGACTCAACCGCCGCGACCAAGTTCTGGACGGGACCGAGAGGCAACCTCCAGACCGCGCGAACCATCTGCGCGATGATGACCGGAGAACCGTATTCGTCAACGTCCATGACCGGAAATGGGTGCTCGGCAACCAGTTCCACATCTTCAAGAAGAGGCAGCACGCCTATCCGAAGGACGTTCGCCTTCGCCTGGACCGACCGCAGAGTGCTGACCGGCAGAGTCGCCTGCTTACGGTGATAGAGACAGGTAGAACCAAGGCCGTAGACCTTGTCGCTGCGCGAGAAGAAGCCAACCGGCCAGTCCAGCGCCCGAGCGATGGTCTCCATCATCTCCGCTGGGATCGGAAGGATCTCGTTTTCGAACTTCGAGATGTAGCCCTGCGTAACGCCGGCACGGTCGGCCAACTCCGCCTGGGTGAAGCCCCTGTACTCCCGCACCAGGGTCAGCAAGGCCGGATTTGCTCCAGCCATTACTGAGCCTCCTTATCCTCCAAAGGCGGTCGTCGCAGCGAGCGTGGCGCGGCTGGCTTGGGTAGATCCCCCGTGGACTGGACAGCGATCGGTTGTCGCTGAGTCGGCGGAAGGTCGATCTCCCAGATCGTCTCGGAATTTCGCTGCAACACCAAAACCATGCGCTCGACCGACGACTCCAGTTCGTCCAGAACGTAGCCAGCGATCACCATCGGTGCGGCCGGCCATAAGCGAAGCTGCTCGCCGTTCGATATCTGGGCCTGCTCAGCGAATAGTTGCTGCTGCGCGGTTGCAACGCCCCTGGTTCGGAGCCTGGCGTCGAGCTTCTTGAACCGAACCATCGCCGCCTCGAAGTCGAGGATCAGCAATCCGTGGTGCCGACGCGCGCTCACGTCGCCAACCGGCTCGAATACCTCCTCGGCCCGCGCAGTGGCGCGGTCCCAGACTACTGACGCCCGCGTTCGCTTCCCAAGTTTCTGCCCAGAAGGCCCGCTTCGGATCGTCTCCCACACCGCCCAGCCCGTCTCCAGACAATCAGCCAAGAGGCCAAGGTATGGATGGAAGAGCGTCTGCGCCTGGTCTTGCGAAAGCAATCCGTCCATGGCACGTACGATAGTGGGCCGAGTTGCCAAATGTCAAGGAAAATATTCCAAGGAATATGACTGGTCCCGGCGCTCACGAAAGATGGGCTCACAGGGGGCCATGGCAAGCGCTCCGATGACCGTCGCCGCGCCAGTGATTAGCCAGTTTGTCGACATGTCAATGCTCATAGCCGCCTCCTTCCTGCTGCCCGAGAGCAGCGCTCCAACCTTCAGACGAATGCTGAACGCGAAGTTCGCGAAAGCGGCGACGGTCAAGCTCGGAACGATCCATGAACCCACCTGGGGGATAGCCCCCTGTGAGCCCATGCCGAGATAGTAGCGAGACCAGTGTTGACGGGCTAGTCCTGATCGGCCACCCAGCGAGTTTTCTGCCTTCAGCATCCTCTGTTCACCGGCCCGGCCGCAGAGGAGGAGCCTGTTCGGCCGCTAGTTCAGCGATGGCCGAGGCAGGAACTAGGCGGCGGCGGCCAACCTTGACCGACCGAATGCGACCCGCTCCGATCGCGGCGTAGATGGTGGTCCTGCCAACACCCGCCAGTACGGCAGCCCGGTCGATCGAAAGCAATTGCTCGGGTCCGGCGTCATTGCTGACGGCCTCGGCGCGGACCGCGGCCAGGATCGCAGCGGCCAGTGCGTCGGTGGCGGCTCGGATTTCGGCTTCGTAGTCGGCGGTCATGATCGAACGACTTCGGCTTCTCGCTGTCGCTCGGAGGCAACTGGCGAAAGCGACCCGCCATCCCGCTGCATCAGTCCTGCCCCCCTACTCTTTCATCCCGCGAAAGATTCGAAAGATCCGCAGCGCGGCGTCGGAGGTACGGGCGGAACAGCGGCAGCGCGAAGTCGTAGGTGCCTCGCGTCGCGCGGTAGACGAGGCCACGTTCGATCAGCCGCCGAACGACGAGATCGGGACTGGCGACAGATGAGGCCAACACAGGCCGGAGCGTCGTGAGTCGGATCTGCCCAGGTTCGCGCGCCATAGCCTCCAGCACGCGCTGCTCAGTCGGCGGCGCCGCCTCGAAACGGTCTTCGAAAAACGCGAGATCGAGCTCGTGCAAGAGGGCCGGCTCGACGGCGCGGTAGCTCGCGTGCGCAACCTCCAGGGCGGGGACCGCGCGCCAGACATATGCGCCGAAGAACTGCAGAAAATACGGATACCCTCCAGTCGCCTCGACGATCTCCCCGACGACGGAGGTCGCGAAGCGCCGCGAGGTCCGGGCCAGCGGGATCGTGAGCGCGTCCCAGGCATCACCGCGTTCCAGGTTTGCGAGCACGACGTGGCGGAACATGCGCTCGGCGTACGTTCGGGCGCGCT
>OCZT010000284.1_pt1 | contig 48935 bp, 41 predicted proteins | sample 1539031 | NCBI WGS metagenome assembly OCZT01 (sample SAMEA3539308, study PRJEB22396) | soil metagenome | biome: tundra; feature: field; material: soil | place: USA | collected 2010-05 | depth 0.15 m
TTACGGCTGCGAGCGAGTGTCCGCCCAGCTCAAAGAAATTGTCCCTGACGCCGATCGACCTTACGCCCAACACCTTCTGCCAGATCCACGTCAGCTTTAATTCGAGTTCATCGTGAGCCTCGGCCGTCTCTTTTTCCGTGTCGGCGGCGGGCGCTTCAAGAAGGCGAAGCTTATGACGGTCGATCTTGCCGTTTTCGTTCAGATCAAGCTCCGCTAGCGTAACGAAGATCGAAGGGACCATGTATTCGGGAAGCTTGTTTTTGAGAAACTCGCGAAGTTCGCCGCTCATTGGCGAGTAACCTTCGGCGTTTGTAAAATACGCGGCCAGTCTCTTGTCGCCGTCCTGTACATTAAGCAGGACGACAGCCTCTTTTACACCTGGATGGGCGTTTAGGACAGCCTCGATCTCGCCGAGTTCGATGCGAAAGCCGCGGAGTTTAACCTGATTGTCCTTGCGGCCGAGAAAATCGATATCGCCATTCGCGAGATAACGGCCGATATCGCCGGTACGGTATAACCTGACCTCGTCGTTGCCGGCCGGATCAGTCGAGACTCCGATCTTACACGCCGGAACATTAACGAATTTCTCGGCGGTCAACTCCGGACGGTTTAGATAACCGATCGCCAACCCGTCACCGCCGATGAATATCTCGCCCGGAACGCCCACGGGGACGGGATTGAACTGCTGGTCGAGCAAATAGATGGTCGTGTTCGCAAGCGGCCGTCCAAGGGGCACGCTATGTGCACCCGGCGGAACATTTTGGAAGTGTTTCGTGATGGCGAATGTCGTGGATTCGGTCGGCCCGTAGCCATTCAATAATCGCCGCGGCGGATCATTTTCGAGAACGCGTCGAATGGCGGACGGGTCACACGCATCGCCGCCGACAAGCAGCGTCTTTAAGGTTTTGAACGCCGACGGGTCTTCATGCGATATCAGATTGAAGAGCGCGGTAGTCAGAAACATGGCCGTGACTTGCTGCGCCCGTAATTCGGCAACAAAGTCTTTCGGCGAAAGCACCAGATCTTTGTCCAAAACGACAAGACGGCCACCGTGAAGCAGCGCACCCCATAGCTCAAATGTCGCGGCGTCAAATGACACATTCGAGATATGACCTAGCCGGTCATTGGAATCAAACTCGATATAGTTTGTGTTGAATACAAGACGGTTGACGGCCCGGTGAGGTATCAGTGTACCTTTCGGTGTGCCCGTCGAGCCTGAGGTGTAGATCACATAAGCGAGATCTGACGCGGTGTTAACATTTGGCGGATTCTCGATGCTCTCGTCTTTGATATCGTCACTACCGTCAAGACAGATCACCCTGGCAAACGTTTCGGGAATGCGAGCGGACAACTCGGTGGTTGTCAGTATGACGCTTATATCGGCGTCGTCGAGCATGTGCCGCAGCCGTGATTCCGGGTATCCCGGATCCAGCGGGAGATAAGCTCCGCCTGATTTCAGGATGCCGAGAATCCCGGTCGTCATCAGAGGCGAGCGCTCCATGAAGATCCCGACCGGCTTGTTTGCGACCACCCCGAGTTTTCGTAAATAGTGACCTATCTGGTTGGCCTGCTCGTTGAGCGTGCGGTATGTAAGATCGCCCTCCCGCGATACAACGGCAATACTTTCCGGATCTTTCGCCGCCTGGAGCTCAAACAGCTGGTTAATACTCTCATTGGGGTAATCGGTCTTGGTGTCGTTCCATTCGACCAGTACTTGATGCCGTTCCGCGTCACTCATCAGGGGAAGCTCCGAGACCCGCAGATCGGGACTCTCGACAACAGCCTCCAATACATTCCGGTAATGGCCGATGAATCGCTTGATCGTCTCAGCTTCAAAGAGATCGGTGCTGTATTCGGCGGTAATGGCGAGACCGGCAGACGTTTCTCTGGCTGAAAGGAACAGATCAAATTTTGATGTCGTCGAAGGGAGCTTTATTGGAGTAAGTTTTAGCCCCGGAATCGTCGATAGCGATTCGCTGGCTTCCTGCAACGCGAATGCGACCTGGTATATGGGGTTGTAACTAAGGCTGCGCTGCGGCGAAGCGGCGGCAACAACTTTCTCAAAGGGGATCTCCTGGTGAGAAAATGCGTCGAGCGTCGTATTTCTGACGCGACAGAGCAGCTCGCGAAACGTAGGATCGCCGGAAAGGTCCGCCCTCATCGCAAGGGTGTTTACAAAAAAGCCAATTAGATTTTCAGTTTCGGTTTTATTGCGGCCTGCGATCGGCGAACCGACCACCAGATCTTCTTGACCGGTATACCTGGCGAGCAACGCATCGAAAGCACCGAGCAACGTCATATAAAACGTCGCACCTTCGCGCTGGCTTAGGTTTTTCAATGCATGGCAGAGCTCGGCAGGGAATATCTCAAGTTCCTGCGCACCTTTAAAACTCTGTATTGCCGGACGCGGCCGATCTGTTGGCATCTCCAACAAAGTCGGTGCACCCGCGAGCTGATGTTTCCAATAACCGGTCTGACGTGCAAGGTCTTTCTGCAGTTGTTCACGCGACCAAAAGGTATAATCACCGAACTGGATCGGCAATTTGGGCAGCTCGGGTGTTTGACCCTCTGACAAGTTTCTGTATAGATGTTTGAATTCCTTCCAGAAAAGACCGATCGACCAGCCATCGCTGATGATGTGGTGCATCGTCACGAGAAGGATATTGTCTTGCCGGGCAAGCCGGATCAGAGCGGCGCGAAACAGCGGACCTTTTTGAAGGTCCATCGGGCGGTTTGCTTCCTTGTTTAAGGTGTCGAGGGCCTTTTTCTCCAGTTGCTCGGCCGCCAGGTCTGTAAGATCAATTATCTGGATCGTCACGGGGCGGGGCGGCGCAAAAACCTGATGCGGCTGACCGGCTATCTCTCTAAACACCGTTCGAAGCGTCTCGTGGCGCGCAACTATTGTTTCTAGTGTTGCATGGAGGGCCGCGAAGTCGAGATCGCCGGCGAGCCGTACAGCCTCATAGATATTGTACCGGGGGGTATCCGGATTGAGCTGCTCCATAAAGAGCAGGCTTTCCTGGTTTAGCGACAGCGGGGCGAGCGTTGCATTCTTTCGCCGGGAGATCAGTAGCGGGTCTTGCATGCGGGCGCTTTTTCCCCTGACCTTCATCTCGAGCAGAACACGCTTGGAGGGGGACAGGCTTTCCAATCGTTGTGCTAGTGAACCGTTCATTTTTTACCGATACTTATCGACTCTGAAATAAACGCGTGAAACACGCATAAATCCAGAAGTAAATCCGACGCCGGCGATCGCCCTCGGACGGCTTCGCCGTTTCGGAGGATCTCCAAAGGCTCCGGACTACATCACTTCAATAGTGCAAGTGGCCATGCTTTTCCATAATCAACCGGTGCGGAAGCATTCTTTCTGGAAATAATGAACTGTTCAACATTTTTTAATGTTGGCGAAACGGGGATAAACCTATAACATATGTATGTGGGCACCTAAGCCCGCTTTACCTGCCAGGAAACGCTACGTCGAAGGATCCACAAGTCAAGAAATGAATCGCCGGCGATTAAGTAATGGACCGATTCGGTCGGGATAATGGATCGATCGTTCAAAGGGTCAGAATGTTTTTTTTCATCTGGCGGACGGCAGAATGAATGAAAAGAGTTTTACGACATACTTGAATATAAGAATTCGCACAAAAGCGCTATTCGGTATCTGTCTGACAACCGCCATTTTCGTGGCCCTCAGTTCGAGTGTTGCGTTCGCACAGAATTTAGAGATCGATTCGCCGTCACGAAGGAATTCCGACTACGGCATTTGGTGGCAGGTTATTTTATTGGCAATTGGAGTTGCCGCGGCGATTTCTTTGTGGCGGCAAAGGAGGAATGCTTCCAACGCTTCCGAAACTTACCTTAAATACGAGCCTCAGCAAGATCAAGCGGGTTTCGCCAGGAAACCGTCAGCTTCCGATCCGATTCATGATAACTCAAAACTGCTGGCAAAGTTTGACGCGGTCGTAAAGAATAACAAAGAGTCGTACGAAAGACTGCCGCTTTTCACCATCATCAACATTACCGCACCGCAACCGTTCGAGCTTCTTCCCGAATATAAGGACCCAATACTGCAAGCGGCCATCGATCACTCGAACGAAGAGTGGGAGGGCGACCCCGCCGTTCGCGAGCAGGCCTTAAAGATACTTTCGGGATTTCGCATGCAAAATGCCGTCGATGCCATTGCGCAGATGGCCCTTTACGATCTATCGACAAATATAAGATCGCAGGCGTTATTAGCGCTTTCACAGTTTGATCATGAATCCGTTTTTGAGACTATCTTGCTTGGATGCACTGATCCTTCCCGTAGTGTTCGGGCCGCGGCCGCACGCGCGCTGTTTCGCCTTAGCTTTGACCGTGCCGATGCATGGTTACGAATTGCCGAATCCGGCGACGAAATAAGTATTCGCCAGGCAGCCCGCGCCGTGGTTGCAGCCGATCTGGTAAAGCGGTCCCTCGATCGACTTATTCACCCGCGACGGCCTCATGCGATGGAAGGACTTGCGATCGTTAACCTTCTTATAAAGGCCGGCGAAACCAAAGAGTTGTTGGCGGAGCTCGTCGGCGGGAGCAATCCGAATATCGCCCTCGCCATACTGCACGTTATTGACGTCACTCGAGATAGTGCAACTCTTGCCGAGCTCGCGGTACTTAGGAAAACGACGGGCATTAGTGACAAATTACGAGCTTCGATAAACAAAGTTTTGGACAAGCAAGACTTCGCTCCAACGATTCCCGAGCCCGTACCCAACCTTTCCGCAACGCAGCATCAATAGTCGAGTTCGTTTCTTCTCAGGATACCGCCGCCCGCGATGGTAATTGGATCCTTTTGGTGAAGATCGATGGTCTTCGCGGACGCCCTTTTGTGGTTTCGCCTCGTATGGATCGATGCGAACGTCCGGAAGCGAGTCAAAGGGAATGTAGACCTATTGGTAATTCGGCCATACAGGCGTTCTTTTACGGTGTCGTTCTTGATGCCTTAATCGAGATCCGCGTCAAGGATCATCGGCCTCTCTTTGGATTGAAATCAGAGCAGGTCGATCGGTAGCGATCAATTATTCGTTCGTTGAAAGCCGGTTGTCTGGACATACTGGAAATACGGCGTTCCGGGCGGTAGCCGTCCGGGATCCAGGAACGTTGCATCAAACACCCAGTTACGTACCGGCGGATTGTATACGGTACCGCAGCATTTGAACGACCCGGTATTGTTTCGCGAATTGAAAAGACTGATCAATGAACCCGCGTAATTTAGGTTTGTCGAAAACGAGCCGCCCGGATCGGTCCACCGCTCGAGATACCGTTTGAAATTATGGATACCGCCATTTAACCTCGGCGAAATTCCCCCCTGGTCCGGGGACGTCTGTTTACTGCTTATTGTGTTGCCGGCAAGCATTGCAAAACGGATTGTTGTATCGCTTGCGATACGGTTACTCTGATCGTAGGCAGAAGCAAAGCTCCCTCCGTCATCCCACGAATTCGATAGTATTGTGACAGCATCCGCTACTACTGAGGCGGGTATATGCGTAGCGGTGTTGAACGGGAGATAATTGTCGTAGGTCGTGTTTCCGGTTGCCGGAATGCTGGTGACCCCCGTTGCATTATAATTTCCAAAGACGTAGATACCATTCTCAGAGGCGGCGGTAAATCCTCGTGTGTTATCGCTGGTCACCGAATCATATATCCCCGGTATGACCGTTCCATTGATAAGGCGTACACCGCGGCGGTAATACTTATGATCGTCGACTGCGGCGGTGTCTGGGGAGGTAGCATTAACGTTATACTTTTCAGCCTCGGTACCGTAAGCGGCCTGCAGTATCCCATCTCCGTTAGCATCCTCGCCCGTTTCCATGACGCCGTCATTCCCTTTTCCGGCTCCATATATATCCTCCATGTCAAATTCTCCGTCATAGTCGGCGTCGCCGCGGCGATTGGACACATAGAGGACCCAACCCTGGTTCTGAGGAATATCTGAATTAACTAATCCGGTTCCGGCCTTGGACAACGCAAAGGGCGTATCAACCGGAAAAAGACCGTTGAAATCGCCACGCAAGAAACGGCGGAGATTGGCAACATCGATATCTATCATACTCATTGTCCCATTAGCCGCAATCTTGCTGAGATCGTTGTAATAGGTCGTACTTGCCTGATCGTAATGTTCGCCTTCACGGGTGTCGTACATTTCGATTGGAAACGGGACAATCGCGACGTTCGTCACGCCATTTATAGTGGCTCGTTTCAGCATGCCATACCGTTCCATACCCGAGTTCGGATCCAGGTTTGCGGCAGTACATCCTGACGAGCAGCCAAGGTTAATATTCGCATCACTACTGCCGACAGATGTGTAGCGGCGCACAACATTAGCCGCGGTAGACCCGGAGCCGAAAGAGTAGACCAGATTATTTCCGCCCGGGATCGCCGGGCCGGGAATTAGAAAGCGTTGTAATTTGATTATCGATCGGCTGTCCGGAAAGGTCGAAGCCGTTTGAGCGGTTGTGGCGGTTAGATTACTGCTGGGGCTGGTGGGCGTTCCGTCGTTGGAATGGGTACCGGAATAGGTCAGCGTGATCGATGAAGGGGCTTCCTCGGTAACGCCGAGGCTGAGTATGTCGGGCGTTATATCGGTGGTGTTTATCGCTCCCGTGGTCGCATCTGTCGAGACTGTTTCAATTTTTATCCAGACGGCGCGAGGGGAACCAGTATAAAGGCGTTCACCATTAACTCTCGTCGGAATGTAGTCAAAAGCTCCGCCCGAAACAGAACGCATATTTTTTGGCTGATAGCCGCGCGAACGTGACGCGAGCACCGGATTCGAGGTATTGGGGTCGGCCCCTGCACCAATTATGTCGCCGTCCAACCGAATTCCGCACGGACCCGCTACAGGCGTCGTGCCGACACCCGATGCGCAGCCGGGAATGGCATGAGATCACGCCGGACCGCGCGTATACGCCGACCGATTCCGACACGCCCGGCCATAGGCGGCTGCGGGTGACGCTGTATCAGAGCTTATCGAGTCCGCCGATATTGACAAAGCTGACCGAGGCTTTGAATTCCGTCGGCACGGTGATCGAGGACCGCGTGCTTATCCGGTATCTAAGCCACGGCACGGTAAAGGCCCTGTATATCGACCGCTTCGGCGTAGTGACGCTTTCGGCGACGATCGAGCCTTCGACACCGGACAAGGCCATTATCCACAAAGTGACACCAGCCGGATCGAGCGCACCGACTTTGAAGAACTACATCAACCGACGCCGTCCGCACATCAAGTACAGCAAGACCAAGAGCAGTTCGGGCGGCTCGGTTCAGTTCGATAACGAGATGGCCGTGCCGGTCCGCTATGTCGATGCCCGCGTGCAGACCGTAACGACCGGGGTGCTCTATAAGATCGCGGATCCAACCGTGGCGTTTGATGCGACCGTGAATGTGGCCGGCGTCGCCACCAACGGTGATGTATGGATCGTGAAGTTAGAGGGATAGGTCCACGTGAGATCTTTGACAGTTTGATCAAGGTTTAATGGAACACAAAACTGAAAAAGGCCGCGACATTTGCCGCAGCCTTTTTTATGACGGGAAAGGTCACATTTCAACCGAATTTATTCCACGATCCGCTAACCTGTTTCATACGCCCTAGTTATTAGTCCGCTGAAATCCCGTTGTCTGGATGTATTGGAAATACGGCGTTCCGGGCGGGAGGCGGTTGATGTCGAGGAACGTCGCGTCAAATACCCAATTGCGGTTGGGCGGAACGTAAACGTTGTTGCAGCATTTGTAAGGGCCCGAGTTGTTATGCGAATTGAAAAGGTTAATGAGCGAACCGCTGTAACTTAGGTTGTTGGCACTCCAATCCTCGAGAAACCGCTTGAAGTTGTGGACGCCGCCATTCATCTTGAGGTCGCCGCCGCCCTGGTTGGGTGTGCCGTTGAGAGTCGTAATCGTTTCGCCTGCCAGCATCGCGAAACGGATGACGGTGTCCGTCGCCTGGCGATTGGCAAGAGTGAACGGAGAGTTAAAACTCTGCGCATCGTTCCAGTTGTTCGACAAGACCGTGACCGCGTCGGCGGCGATCGACGCCGGGATGTCCAATGACGACGTGGGTGCCGGCAGGTAATTGGAATACGGTGTCGGCGTTCCGATCGAGGTGACCCCCGTGGCGTTGTAATTGCCCCAAACGTACACGCCGTTCTCCGAGGCGAGGGTGAACCCCTTGGTGTTTGCCGGCGTAACGGTGTCGTAGTTACCGGGAATCGTTTGTCCATTTACCAGTCTGACACCGCGACGATAGAATTTATGGTCGAATGTCGCCGCGATGTCCGGCGATATATTGCTGTTCGCGCCAGTATATCTAGGAGCCTCGTTCGTGTAGTCCGCCTGAAGCGTTCCGTTCCTGTTTACGTCCTCGCCGACTTGGATAATCCCGTCGTTGTTGCCGTAGACGTCCTCCATATCGTATTCGCCATCGAAATCGTAGTCGCCGCGGCGGTCCGAGACGTATACGACCCATCCGCCCGATTTCGGACTGCCGTTGCTGGGCTGCGGTATGTCGTTGCCGCGGAGCACATGGCCGTTAGCCGTGTAATACGGCGTGCCGGTCGGCATATTGGCGTCCCAGGTGCCGTCGAGGAATTTTTTCAGATTGCCGACGTCAATATCGACCATACTCATAACGCCGGCCCACGGTACATTCGTGCCGTAACCAGGTGAAGCCCCGGTCGGATCAAATACCGTCGATGTGTCGTTGTAGAGCCCCTCGCGAGTGTCGAACATATTGATCGGAAACGGGACGACACAGGCCACCTTGCCGGATATGCCGCTGATCGTGGCGTTGCGCATCGATGCACGGTTGTCGGCAGTAAATCCGTTTGGGAAATAGTAGGTGCCGGAGGCGATCGTGCCGTTATCGTAGCCGGTCGTTGTCAATGTCGAGGCCGGGCTATTGTTGCAATTGCTGCCCGTCGGAACGGTGCCGGGCATTACGTAATTGTAATTAAAGCCACCGCTGCTAATAAACGAAGTGTACGTGCCTGTCCCTCCGACCGACGTCCCTGGGATGACAAACCGCTGGAGATTGACGATCGAACGAGTGTCTATTCCGTTCGCGTAGTAGTTGGCATCCGCGATCTTGAATGCGGGATCGGTGGACGATGTTGGATCAGTCGTGACCCCGAGCGCCAGTATATCCTGGGTAATGTCGGCCTCGTCGTAATTACCCGTCGTAGAGTTATAGATAACCGTCTCGATCTTTATCCATGTGTCTTTCGTATTTGGGCCGGTCGTGCCGGACGCGAATCTTTCACCGTTGATCTTTGTTGCCTGATAGGTGATGCCGTTCAAAGGGAGGGGTTGGTACCCTCGCGGATTCCCGGCCGTGTATGTTCCGAGCCCGTTGGCGTCACCGTCCAGCCGGATACCGCAGACGGTCGCGACCGCCGCGCCGGTCGATGTCGCGCATCCCGGCAGTTTTGCTTTGGAATCAGAGAGCGATATCCGGATGCCGGTCTTGTTCGCGTACCGTTCCGAGGCGGTGATGGCGTCGTCGTCGTTTGCCGTGGTCACAGCCGATATTCCGGGCGACGTTACCGTGCCCGTACCGTCATTGCGAAGATCGCCGACGCTTTTCGCGCGTTTGAGAACTTCGACCAGGTCGAGGTTCTGGCCGGTGTTGTCGCTGTTCAATTTTATCGGCAGCTGCAGCGGGGCCACGTTCGCCAGAAGATTGCCGTCAAACAGTACTTTGTTAGTATTCCAACTTGCGTTGTTGTAAGCTGTCGGATTCGGGATCGTCTGTGGGGGAGTCGAAACCACCGGCGAACCGTTCACAGGGGACGCGAGCACGCTGCCCATGTTGTAGTGAAGCCGAACGTACGTGCCGGACGCATTTTTAATAAAGATCTGATCGCTCCAGTTCGTCCACGGGCTTCCATTTTTGGACGTGTCTGTATAGATAAAATTGGCCGCCGTCACCTTCGACGAGAAATAGAGGCCGGTGGTGGCCTGGAGGAACAGCGAACCGTTCGTATGCACGCGGCCGCCGAAATCGAATAGCGGACCCGGATGGAACTCCATATTGTCGTCGTAAAACACTCCGAATTGGAATATCGGGACGAGATTATTTAGGATGTTGCGGGTCAATTGGACCTGCACACCCGTATTGTTCGTCGCCGTGGTCCTCAGCCGCCAGGTGTCCCGTTTCGCATATAGTCCGCTGAACGGGCCGCCGGTCAGGACTACAGGGGTGCCGTTGGACGTTTGGAGCACTTCCTGGTAAAAGGTATAGTTTCCGCCGTTAGAGGTCGAAAGGCCGGGAACGGCGGCATTCCTGACGGTGTTAAAGTCCGTGTCCGAGGGGTGGATGTTTACCTCGAACTGTTTGTTAAAGTTTCGGGTCATCATTTCCAGGCTTCCCTGAGCCGCGTAGAATGACCGTGATTCCGCAGTTTCGTTGCCGATCGCGGCGGCCCCGGCGGCAGAACGCGACAGAGCCAAAGCGACGAAAACGCTGATCAGCGCCAGTACAAACAAGGCGATAACAATTGCCGAACCACGTTGGCCCGCATCACCTGTAACGCCTAACCGCTTTTCGTTCGATATTACTTCTCTATTCATCTTTGTTCATCCCCGTTATTTTCAACTTGCGTCGTAACCCAAATTTCGTGTGCTGAATGTCGCGGTCATCGTTTCGCGATATGGTTGCCCGGCCGAGTTAAGGTCGTTCGACCTGACACTGATGGTGAACCTGATCTGCCGGATCGCGGCGAGGAGTGCCTGCGTATCGTCCGCCGTACCGGCGATACCATCCGGTCCGGCACTCGGATTGTCAGATATCGTTCCGTCGTCCATGATGTACCTGATCTGAAAATTCTCGACGCCGTAGACCAGCGGTTCGTCGGTATACGCTACGTTCAAGCTGTTGTTGCCGTATTCGCGACGGGTCAATGTCCCGTCTGAAGTGACGAAATATGTGAGCATTTGCACGCGGGTCAGGCTCGCGGGAATAGTTATTGATCGGAGCGGCCCGGAAGTGCCCGCAAGATTTAGGCCGAGACGGTCGCCGTTTGAGAACTGAAGTGTGTTTGTTCCGCTAAGAGCCGTAACGACGCCGAGCACCGCGCCGGTATTGCCTGTAACGAGAAAAAGGTCGTTTACCCGACAACCGGCGTTTGAACCGGAGATCGGTATAACCTCGTCAATACCGCCGGTGCTGGTGGTTGCCGCGTTGATATTCAACGATTGCGAAACGGCGCTGTCGCCGGTCCCGACCAGATTGAATGTCGGATCCTTGAAAAGAAATGTTACCTGATCCGTTGTGGTATTTGCCGTAGTGTTGAACGTGTTAGCGTTAACATTGTTACCGGCGAGGATCGGCGGGATCGTGTCCCGGGTCGTGTCGGTATCGGGCGGAACCCCGAGAAGCACGGATATCCTGTTATCCGGCAGCAAAACCGTACTGTTCAATGGATAACCGTAACCGGCGTTGTAGGTATCGCGCCCGATGAGATTTAGCCCGACACGGACGTTTTTGGCCAACTGCGTTTGTTGATTGACGACCGAACGGCTCATTTGAGCAGCCCGGAGAACGCCCCATACCGCCGCGGTAACGATCATGAAGAGGACCATCGAGACCATTAGCTCGAGCAAAGAAAAACCGTGCTCCGACTTTGCTCCGCCAGTCCTGGATCCGAAGTTCGATCTCTCACTCTTATTCATTTGACATACCTCGATCATCTGACGATCAGTTGCTGGTTGTTCCGTAATCCGTGAGGACCGTGACCAACGATTCCTGTCTCTGGAGCGACCCAACGTTGTAAGTGACCGTGACTCGTACGGACCGCATCCGAATAGCCAACGTGCCCGGCGGCGTGCAGATCGACGACGGGCGATCGGGGTCGCATAGGTCGGTGATAGTTATTTGACGCTGCATCTGCGAGACGACCGTACCGGTGTCATCCGCCGTTCCGTAGATCTCGTCAGGCCCGGGATCCGAATAGACCGGCTGGTTGCCGCTGAGGAAAATGCCGTGTGCGACCCCGAGTGCATCGACGTTCGTACCGACGTTGCCGACTGCGGTCCAACCCAAACGGGTAGGGTCGGTCTCTTTGACAGACATTATCGACTCCATCGCCGAGGCCGCGAGCTGTTTGGCAAGGAGCTGCTGTTCCTGGCCTTTCGTTTGCACGAGCGATCCGGAAATGCCCGAGAGTAAAGCCAACACACCGACCGTGAGTATTACTATCGCGATCATCACGTCGATGTATGTGAACCCGGACTCTTTTTCAGATCTGACTTTTTTGATAACGCTCATAGTACTTATTGGCTCGCGACAAATGTCGTTCCGTTGTATTTCCAATATCTAAGGGCTCCGCTTCCGCCGAAAAGTGTTATTGCCCGGATCTCGCCGTTATTCCGGGCCGTCGTGCTTCCGGGGGTGACCGGCGGCCATGAATATATATTGACGCTGACCGGAACGTTGGCACTGTTGACGACCGATCCGTCACTCTTGAAACGGGCGTACGACACGTTGTGATTAATGACAGTCGTGGAGCCGACCAGATGGCCTACCAAGTCGGTTGCGAACACGGCGTCCGTATAATTCGGCGGATTCGGTTTTACGACACCGCTCGGGATCATGTCGGTCCTGACATCTTTAGGGAGTTCAAGCGGAACCTTTTTGATCAACGTGCCCGAAACCGAACCGTTTTCATCGATCAACAGGATAGCGTTGTCGGTCAGGTCGATCTCGACCCGCATCGTGCGGCGGCGGGTGATAGCCAATTGGTTCGCCTCCTGCATGATGTCAATCATCTTGAGAGCCTGATCTTCGGACTTGTAAACCTTCTGGTAATTAATTATGTACGGAACCGAGATCGCGGTCAGAACGCCGATGATTCCCAGCACAATGACGATCTCGATCATTGAAAGCCCTAACTCGCTCGAATTTGAAGATTGACGGGTCATATGTTGCCAAACTCTAAGGTCTTTTGTACTTGTCAACTCAACGGTGAGATCCAGGAAGCCAGATACAGACAGAAGAAAGGTGCAATGTATATCACCTTCCAAAAAGATTTTACAATATTTAACACATGCGTGTAAATCTAAATTTCATCCACTTGCTGGTACTAAATTACGGAGGGCGAGAGAGATTCAGGTTAACAATGCATTGACGCCGACTTTCACGAGGACCGTTATTGGAGGCAATGGTTTATATCACGTCTATTAAATGTAACCGGCGAGAAAGCACCGATGCAGGTCGCTAGAGTAAAACGCTCAAGTCAGGCGGGATTTGCCGACATATAAAATGTCACTTTGCCGCCGCCGGCTATCTCAGGGTACGTAATGTATTTGCGATCGAGCGTGCTGCCATTTAGGACAACTTTTTTTACATAAACGTTTTTGTCACTCTGACCAACGGCCTCGATCGTAAACGTCCGGCCGTTTTCCAGTCTAAGAACGGCGGTCTTGATCGCGGGGCTGCCCAATTGGTATTGACCAGAGGCTGGCGCAACCGGATAAAAGCCGAGGGCCGAAAGTATATACCAAGCCGACATCTGACCACAGTCATCATTGCCGCCGAGACCGTCAGGCGCCGCGTGGTACTGATTCTTTAAGATCATTCGCACACGCTCCTGGGTCTTCCATGGAGCGTCGGTCCAATTGTAAAGGTACGCAACCTGGTGCGAGGGTTCATTGCCGTGGACATAGCCGCCGATGATGCCCTCGCGGGTTACGTCCTCGGTCTCCGCAAAAAACGAGTCGGGCAAATTCATCGTGAAAAGCTGATCGAGATGTGCCGCGAACTTCTGCTTTCCGCCCATCATCTCGATCATCGCAGCGGGATCTTGCGGAACGTATAGGCTGTAGTTCCATGAGTTGCCCTCTATAAAACCCTGGCCTTCGGTCTTGAGCGGATCGAAGTTGGGTGCAAAGCGGCCGTCGCTCATTTTGGGCCGCATAAAGCCTGTCGAGGGATCGAAGACGTTCTTCCAGCTGTTTGAGCGTTTGAGGAATTCGTCGTAGATCTTGGTGCGCGCGAGCTTCTTTGCCATCTGGGCTATCGCCCAGTCGTCATAGGCATATTCGAGGGTCTTTGAGACCGACGTCGAGTTCTTGTCCTCGGGAACATAGCCGTACTGTTCGTAAAAACCGATGCCGTCGTAATACTTCGTATGTGCCGTCTGTACGGCAGCGTCGAGGGCGCGGTTTGCCTCGGCTCCGACAAGATTGCCACTGACGACAGCATCGGCGAGGACCGAGACGCTGTGATAGCCGATCATGCACCAATTCTCATTCGCATAGTGCGACCATACAGGGAGCATATGATGGACGCTCTGATCATAATGGGCAAGCATCGAGCGGACCATGTCGCGGTTGCGAGCAGGTTGGATGATGTTGAATAGCGGGTGCAGGGCGCGGAAAGTGTCCCACAGCGAAAAAGTCGTGTAATTTGTAAATCCCGCGGCACGATGGATGTTTTGATCGAGGCCTTTGTATTCGCCGTCGGTATCCATGTACACCGTAGGCGAGATAGAGGCGTGGTAAAAGGACGTATAAAAGTTGACCAGGTCGTCGCGGCTGCCCGCGGTCACGGCTATCTTTCCGAGTTCGCGGTTCCATGCGGCCTGGCCTTCACGTTTTACGCGATCAAAATCCCAGTCCGGCGTCTCGGCCCGAAGGTTTTTCATTGCCCCTTCGGTCGAAACGGGTGAAAGCGCGAATTTGATCTTTATCTTTTCGTCCTTGGCGGTCTTGAAGTCGAAGTGGGCCCGGATCTGTTTTCCGGCCATCTCGGAAAAATTCTTTGTCTGATCAAATTTTCGCCAGAAACCCCGATAATCTTCGCGTGCAAAGTTCTTGAAGCCATACGATGTAAACGGCTTTGAAAATTCCATGGCGAAATAGACGGTTCGGGTACGGGCCCACCCATTCGTCTGGCGATAGCCGGTGACGGTGTGGTCATTTTCGACGCGGACAAACGTCCAGACATCCTTGTCGGCATAGTTGTAGATGCCGTAAATCAGATCGAGGATGATATGTGCATTGTCCGAGGCCGGGAAAGTATACTGGTGAAAGCCGACCCGTGTCGTCGCGGTCATCTCAGCCCAGATGTTATCGTCCGCCAGCAGCACCTTGTAATAATCAGGCTCGGCAATTTCGGTGTTATGAGAGAAAGCGGAGCGAAACCCGCTCTTTGGTTTATTCTTGTCTCCCGGTTCTAACTGCAGATCGCCAACGGTCGGCATGATCAGGAAATCCCCGAGATCAGAATGTCCGGTCCCGCTAAAATGCGTATGGGAAAAGCCGATGATCGTCTTATCGTCATATTGATAGCCGGCACAGTATCGATAAGCTTCAGGGTTATATTTGCCCCCGAAGTTTTGCGGCTGTTCATCAGTGTCCGGCGACAATTGGACCGATCCGAAGGGAACCGTCGCCCCCGGATATGTGTGACCCATCCGCTGGGTACCGATGAGCGGGTTTACGTATTGGGTATAGTTCTCGCCCTTTTGAGCCAGTCCCGCGAGATTTGAAAGCAACAATACTGCTACGACGGCGGATCTTTTCATATTTTGTTTAAAACTTGAAGATATTTCAGATAATGTATCCACAGTGCCGGAAATTAACAAACCAAACTCGCAAGCGACCACAGATATTTCGATAAGGAAGCTGGTCGCCTCAGATTGTGCGGTCATCGCGAATGCGTTTCAAAGTCAAGGTTGGAACAAACCGCGGGAGAAGTTCGAGCTTTATTTGGAGCAAGCCTCGCACGGGTTGCGAGATGTCTTGGTAGCGGAATCAGAAGATGAGTTTGCAGGCTACTTTACAGTGTTTTGGGAGCCATTGTACCCGTATTTCAGATCACGCGGAATACCCGAGATCCAGGACTTTAACGTTTTAGGAAAATTTCAGAAACGAGGTATAGGAACCCTGTTGATGGACGCCGCCGAGGCTCTTATAGCTAAGCGGAGCGACCGCGCAGGTATAAGGGTAGGTTTGGACGTCGACTGTGGGACGGCTCAAAGACTCTACGTTAAACGCGGATACATACCCGACGGAAACGGGATCTCGCACAACTTAACGTTTTTGAAATACGGCGACGAGGTTACTGTCGACGATGATCTGATATTGGCCTTCACCAAAGAACTTGAAGGCGGCCGTCAATGAACGGACTTCTGGTCTACCGACAGGTTGCTCCTAACGGAGCTGGAGACGTTTTATTCACTTCTGGTCTACCGACAGGTCGCTCCTAACGGAGCTGACGGTTCTTTGCCGGTTCTAAGCCCGGTACGGGCGGCCTGTTTGTAGAAATACATTAGCCAAATTGACAAGCTCGGTTAGGAGCGTCCCGGTGATTCGATAACGAGGCAGATCGAGATATCTCACGCGCAACTGCTGCCGGAGCCGGTTTCTGAGTTACTATCCTTTGGTTATCGAAATCATCCACTTTCCTCGGGCCAATCATTTTCCGAGCCGCAGCTGACTTGATATAATAACGATCTTTTTGTGAGACATACCAGTTTCCAGGGCCGTTTAAGGCGTAAAATAATTTTGTCACGGTTATATGAGGAAACTGAAATTACGCTATCCATAATATGGATGTCGGGAACCCCGCGAAAACTATATACGCCATCGTAGGACCCACTGCATCGGGGAAAACGTCTCTCGGTGTCGAGCTTGCGCTCAGGATCGGCGGCGAGATCATAAATTGCGATTCGGTGCAGATCTATAAAGGCATCCAGCTCGCCACCGCGAAACCAGATGAAGCCGAGCGTCGCGGCGTTCCGCACCATCTGATCGATTACATAGATCCGAATATCAATTATACGGCTGCCGATTGGGCACGGGATGCAGCGGAAAAGATCGTGGAGATCGAGGCACGCGACAAACGCCCCGTTCTTGTCGGCGGCACCGGATTTTACCTCCGCACATTAAGGCAGCCCTTGTTCGAGAGTCCGAAAACGGACGCGACCCTTCGCGAGCGGCTGCGATCCATTCATCGAAAACACGGGGCCGAACACCTTCACTTGATGCTCAGGCGCGTAGATGCCGATGCAGCAAACCGAATCCCTACAAATGACTATGTTCGCGTGATGCGCGGTCTCGAGGTCTATTTTCAGACGGGCTATCGTTTATCAGAACAGCAGCCGAATCGTGGGCTTCCACCCGAATTCGCTCCGCGCATTCAGCTTTTTGTCCTCAATCCACCGCGCGGGGCACTTTACGCCAGGATCAACGAGCGTACCGAGCAGCACTTCGCAGCAGGTCTTGTCGATGAAGTGAGGCATTTGAGAGAACAAGGTGTTCGCGACGACACAAACGCTCTCGGTTCACATGCGTATCGCCGCGTGTGCGAATTTCTTCGCGGTGAACGCGATCTCGATTCCGCGATCGAACGTTCGAAGCAAGACGTAAGGAACTATGCCAAGAGGCAGTTGACATGGTTCAGGCGTGAACCGGGTGCATTTGGGCTCGATGGCTTCGGTGACGACCCCGATGTGACGGCAAAGCTCTTTCAAATGCTTCGTTTATAAAAATATTTTTCGCTAGTTTCAAATTTGATATAATCAGTCAGAAACTGCTCCACATAATTTGGATCCGAAAGGGAAGTGCGATGGAAAAACAGGCGGCACAGAATATTCAGGATGCATTTTTGAACTCAGCCAGGCGGGAAAGGATCTCGGTCGTAATACATCTTCTACAAGGTTCTAGCCTCTCGGGGCGAATTAAGAGTTTTGATAAATTTTCAGTTTTGCTTGATGTTGGTGGACCGGACGTTTTGATCTTCAAGCATTCTATATCGTCGATCTCGCAGGAGCGCAAACCTCCGCCCCCACCGGAATTGCAAACTTGAAGGGAAAATTTATCACGTTCGAAGGAATTGACGGTAGCGGCAAATCCACACAGTTGCGCATGCTTGCCGATGATTTACGCTCGCGTGGGTTTGATTGCGTTACGACACGCGAACCCGGCGGTACAACGCTCGGAAGACATCTTCGTGCGGCGTTCCTAGAAACAAAGGAAACAGTAACCCCGATGGCCGAGTTGCTTGCCTTTGGAGCCGACCGTGCGCAGCATGTCGAGTTTTTTATCAAACCCGGTATCGAGAGCGGAAAGATCGTGATCTCTGATAGATACGCCGACGCGACGTTTGCTTATCAGGGGGCAGGCCGGGGTTTTTCAGAAGACAAGGTAAATCAGATAATCGAACTTGCGACCGGCGGGCTAAAGCCGGATCTGACGCTTTTTTTTGATATTCCAATTGAAACGGCCGTCGCGCGGAGTAGTTCGCGACATGAGTCAAAAAAGAATCGAATGGATGAGGAAAGTGCCGAGTTTTATACACGTGTGAGAAACGCTTATCTGGGCGTGGCGGAGTGCGAGCCGAGCCGCTTCAAGGTTATCGATGCGCGCGGCGATGTTGATAAAATACATGCCGACGTGATGCGGGTCGTCGATGGGGCCCTAAGTATTTGATGAATTGTCTCCGTTTTCAAACGTAGGACACAAGATTTTTCAAAAAAAGGCTGCGCCGCTTTATATGCCGAAAAGCTCTGCTTTTCCGACAAGCTGCTTGTTTGAATTCGCGGTTCCGCCGCCTTGTAATCGGCGGCATAGCCGCAGCACAGGTTGAGCAGTTTCCCGGTGAAGCACAGCTTCACCGCAAATAGACGGGCAAAGCCCGAAAGAGTCGTAAGACAAGATGAATAGATGTTCAAACACCTGATCGGCAACCAGCACGTCCAGCATACGTTAAAGCTGTTGCTGACGCACAACCGCTTGCCTAACTCGTTGCTTTTCGCGGGCGACGAGGGGATCGGAAAACGCCAGTTCGCGTTAGCGGCTGCAAGGGCAGTCGTCTGTGTTAAGCGCGACGACGAAATCCCGTGCGGTGTTTGTTCGGCATGTGTCAGGGCCGGCAAGTTCAACATCCCGGAACCGACCGACAAGAACAAGGACAGTTTTAAGAAGATATTCCTGAGCGATCATGTCGATGTCGCTACGGTCGTCCCATACAAAAACTTTATATTGGTCGATGCCATCCGCGATCTGGAGCGTGAGGCTAATTTCAACCCGTACGAAGCACCGGCGCGGTTCTTCATCATCGACGAGGCCGATAAAATGAATGACGCGGCGGCGAGCGCATTACTCAAGACGCTTGAAGAGCCGCCACCGACTTCTTTTATATTCCTTGTTACATCGAGGCCCGATTCGCTTTTGCCGACTATTCGCTCACGCTGTCAAACGTTGCGTTTTGCACCTATTCCGGACGATGAGATAGAACGATACCTGATCGATTCCTGTGCATTCTCGCACGATGAGGCCCGTCTTGCATCGCGGCTGTCGCGCGGCAGTATCGGACGTGCGGTTTCTATCGACGTTGCAAAATTCAGGCTGGTCCGCGGGCGGATGCTCGATGTTCTGAGGCATGCCATCGAAACCGGCGATCGGGCCGCGTTGTTGCGGGCGTCCGAAGAGATGAACGAGGCAAAGAACAAAGAGCTGTTCGAAGAAAACCTTGACGTTCTCGAATCCTTGATACATGATGTCTGGACGCTTCGCTCGGGCAGCGAACCGGAGCGGATCGTAAATGCAGATCTACTGGACGAATTAACGGCTTTGTCGGAAAATGCGGGTTGCGCAGATCTGCACATGTGGCTGAGCGAGATAGAAACGATGCGGCAAAACTTTATCGTCAATATAAACCGTAAGATAGCCGCGGACGCGCTATTCATATCGATGGCGGGAGCTTAGATTTTAGGGGCTGACCGATTACAATTCTGATATGCAGGTCGAAGGCCGTATTGCGGATTATCAAGTGTCACCGATCGCCGAACGTTCGCTTGCCGCGGCGACGTTTGCGGCGCTCGCCGGCGGATCTGCTGTTGTCGCGTATTTCGACCCTTCTGCTTCAAACTTCTTTCCGGTTTGTCCGTTATACGAGCTGACAGGCTTTGCATGTCCGGGATGCGGGTTGACGCGTGGCTTCCACGCACTCTTTCACGGTGATATGGCTTCCGCGCTTCACTTTAACGCACTCATCCCAATCTGGGCGGTTATATTCGCTTATGTTTCTATTTCAATGCTTCTGATGGCAGTTCGGGGCCGGGGACTCCCAATGTGGCCGACATGGCCGCGATTTCTCTGGACATTTATGGTCGTCCTGGTGATATTCGGCGTGGTTCGAAACCTACCTTTCTTTCCGTTTACATTACTTTTTCCATAAACGGTTCAAATCAATATTGTTTCGCATGAAAATGAGGCCGTTCCAATCAAAACAGGCGATGTTTTGAAAGGAACCGGGACTTTTTCTCTCAAACCAAGAGATGTTTTGAGAAGTTCCGGGTCTTTTCCGGTTGATCCTGGGAGGTTGTCCGGTGCTTTCTCGTCGCCAACGGCGACGAACATTGAAGCCTTGGGTGCCGGCGTAGCCAGAACCCCAGGTAAATCGCCAACATTGATCGGCTCCCTGAAAGGGAGCGACATCTATGTCTCGATTCGTTCCCCTAAAGGGACGGGTTCTACGTACAGCAACTCCATTCCTGGCTCAAACCAAACGGTTTCATCTCAAAGCGATAGACATTCCCGCTTGGTTGCAGACAATCGATAGATCACGTGATCTGAACCAAAGGTTTATCCGCCAGAACCGGTGACGTGGTCAAACCTTCCTTGCGGAGCTGTTCGACCTCTTTAACAAATTCCTCAACAATGTCCTCACCGGCGACGCGCCGCAGCGGTACGCCGTCTTTAAAGATCATACCGACGTTTCGGCCAAAGGTTACACCGAGCTGCGAATCGTGAGCTTCGCCGGGACCATTGACCGCGCAGCCCATTATCGATAGGTGAAGCGGCTCTTCGACGTGGGCCAGACGTCTTTCGACCTCGGTAACGATCTCGACAAAGTTATCGATATCGAGCCTACCGCATGTCGGGCATGCGACCACGGTCACGCCCCGCTTTCGTAGGTCCAGCGATTTTAGAATCTCCCACGCTACGCGAACTTCTTCGTGAGGTTCGGCAGCGAGCGAAACCCTGATCGTGTCGCCGATGCCCTCGTGAAGCAGTATCCCTAATCCCATCGCGGATTTGATCGTGCCGCCGAAAGGCGTCCCCGCTTCGGTGACGCCAAGATGAAGCGGGTAGTCGACCATTTCCGACATCAAACGATATGCGGCGACCATGCGATTGACGTCAGATGCTTTTAGGGAAATAACGATGTCGCCGAAGCCGAGGTCTTCGAGAATGCGGATGTGACGCATACCGGATTCGACCATTGCCTCGGGTGTCGCTGTGCCGTATTTCTTTAACAGATCTTTTTCAAGTGATCCGCCGTTAACGCCGATGCGGATCGGCACGTTGCGGGCCTCGGCGGCACGAACGACCTCGCGAACACGATCGATGTGGCCGATGTTGCCGGGATTGATGCGAAGCTTATCGATACCGGCGTCGAGGGCCTTTAGCGCGAGCTTATAGTGAAAATGTATGTCCGCGACGATCGGTACCTCGGTCCGCTTGCGGATCTCATTCATCGCCGCGGCAGCATCGTCATCGGGAACGGCGATGCGGACGATCTCACAGCCCGCCTCGACCATTTGCTCGATCTGGGCAATAGTTGCGTCGACGTCGGTCGTGTCGGTCTTTGTCATCGACTGAACGACGACCGGCGCACCGCCGCCTATCTGAATATTCCGGACCTTTACCGCTCGTGTAATTTTTGCCATTCAGCTATTTAACAAAGAACCGCGATAGATCAAAGAACGTGACCGTAACAAACAGCAGCAGTACGATCGCAAGCCCCGTCAGCTGAATTCTCTCTTTCGCAGCCATCGAAAGCGACTTGCCGAACCACGACATGACCTTCTCGATGCCGAGAACGAGGATCTGTCCGCCGTCGAGCATCGGTATCGGCAACAGGTTCATCACGCCGAGGCTGAGACTGATCGCCATCAGAACCGATAGCAGACCGAGAAAGCCGCTTATAAAAACAGTCTGGACGATTATTTGCCCTATCCCTATCGGTCCTGACACGGTATCACGTGCGGCGCGTTGACCTGTTCCAACCTGGCCGAGAGCTTTGCCGGTGAGGCGAAGTATCCTCAGGTTTTCGTCAACCGCCTCGCCAAAAGCACCTGCGATGCCAACAGGTTCGCGGGTGCTCATCAGAGTCGGATCAAAGCTGATGCCGATTCGAAACTCGCCGCCCTTCTCTTGCGCGTGAGTTGTTATTTCGAGCTGTTGGCCGTTGCGGTTTACCAGCAGTTTGATCGGCTTGTCGTGTGCCTGTCCAACGATCGTCTTCATCTGCTGACTGTTGCGGATCGCCTCGTTATTAACCGACGTTATCCAGTCACCCGTTCTAAGCCCGGATCCCGCGGCCGGCATATCTGATTCAATATTTCCGACGACGACCGGCTCGGTCCCCGCGTCCGGCGCCATATCCAAAAATCCGGCCGACTGCCCATTCTCGGTAACCTTGGTAGGTGTTACGTTGAGCGAAAGCCGTTGTCCCTGACGTTCGACGACGACCGGGACTTCCTTTTCTGGCACCAGCAATGCGTCGTCCTCTATACGGATCCACGACGGGTTCTCGACCCCGTCAAAGTTGACGATGCGGTCGCCAACCTTCATGCCGGCTTTGTCCGCCGCTCCGCCTGCTTTTACAAATCCAACGATCGGCGCCGGATTTGTCGGTACGCCGTAGACGATGGCCATTGTAAACGGAATGGCCAACGCGAGAACTATGTTCATGAACGGGCCGCCAAGCAAAACGAAAAACTTCTGCCAGCGCGGCCGCAACTCATAAAGCTCAGATTCCGGAACCGGCTCCTTTTCAGAAACTCCACCCTCGAGCGGCGCTGTTACTTCATCACCATAGAGCTTTACATACGCACCGATCGGGATGGCCGAGATCCGGTAGTCGGTATGTCCGAACTTCATACCCCAGACCCGCGGCCCGAGACCAAAGAACGAATATGCCTCGACACGCATTCCAAAGAACTTGGCGATCATAAAATGGCCAAATTCATGGATGTTGATGGCGATGCCAAGAACAAAGATTATTGCTAAAACTGCGATCAGTACGTCTGTCATTAAAAACCCTGTAAATAATACCTGTGTTTAGAACCCCCGGAGACACAAGTGGTTGTCATAAAAGTGTAGTTTCGCTGTGTAAGTCGAGTCAACCTTGATCTAGATCGCTGCCGAGGTGGCCGACGCGGATAAAAGGTCCTCGGTGATCGCCCGTGCCCAGCCGTCAGCGTCGAGGATCGTGTCGATATCCGTCACCGATCCCGGAATGTGCGCTTTCATCACCTTCTCGTTAAATTTGGGGATCTCGGAAAGCCGGATCCTTCGGTCGAGGAACGCCCGGACCGTTACTTCGTTGGCGGCGTTCAGTACTGCCGGCATAGTTCCGCCGGTCCGCAAAGCATGGAAGGCGAGATCGAGGCATGGAAAACGTGTTATGTCAGGGTCCTCGAACGTAAGCTCCTTAAGCTGCGACAGATCGAGCGGCGGCAGGCAATTTTCACGTCGGTTCGGATATGTCAGAGCATATTGGATGGCATGCTTCATATCCGTGACACCCATTTGGGCAATGATCGAACCATCGATCATCTCGACCATCGAATGGATGACCGATTGCGGATGGATGACGACCGATATCTCGTCGGGCTCGAAGCCAAAAAGCCATCGTGCTTCGATAACCTCAAGGCCTTTATTCATCAGTGTGGCCGAATCTATCGTTATCTTTTCACCCATCGACCAGTTTGGATGTGCAAGCGCCTGATCGACGGTAGCTTCCTCGATCTCTTTCTTACTCCGCGTCCTGAACGGCCCGCCCGACGCGGTCAGGATCAGCCTTCTTACCTCGCTTGTCCGCTCGCCCCGAAGACATTGATGTATCGCATTATGTTCCGAGTCGACCGGCATGATCTCAGCGCCCGATGCCGCGGCGGCCTTTGTCATCAACTCGCCAGCCATGACGAGTGTTTCCTTATTTGCAAGAGCCACCCGTTTGCCGGCCTCGATCGCACGTAAGGTCGGGACAAAACCGACGGCACCGACTGTTGCAGAGACCACCGTATCCGCTTCCGGGTGGGTCGCAACCGCGATCAGTCCCAGTTCGCCTATCTCCAGCCGCGGCAGCGGCACATCAAGCGCATGAAGTTCTCGTTCCAGGTCCTCAGCGCAGCCTTCGTCGGTGCATGAAATCAGTTCAGGCCCGAATTGTTTGATCTGCTCGGCAAATTTGGCCGTATTGCGTCCAGCGGCCATCGCGACCACCTTAATGTCGCCGAGATGTTCCACTACTTTTAGGGTGTTACAGCCGATCGAGCCGGTCGAGCCGAGGATGGAAATGGATCGCATACAAGAAAACCTTATACAGACTATCACATACTGAGCGGTGCCGCGGCACTGACCGGTTGCTGCCGTAAGCTCAGAATTTACGTATATAATTAACAAACCCTAACGGGATTTTGTGAGTCTAAATGGTGGGAAACGCCGGGCGAGATCTACCTCGGCATTTCCTTTCGACATCGATCAATAAAAAGGAGTATTAAGGTATGAAACGAATTTTAATCCTTTCGGTCATTGTTTCCGCTATAGGGGTTTCGACCCTCTTCGGCGGGACAGGGACCGGCAGCGCAACAGCGGTCCAGGCTTATGCGGCCGGTTCACCGCAAATAGATCAGATCCTTCGACGTCAGATACGCCGTCGTAATAACCGCAACGGCGGGTGGAACAACAATAATAACGTCCGGTATGAAACCCGAATAGTTCATAAAGGGCGAAAGGTCTATCGCGACACCTACCGGATCACTTATAAGAGGAATGGTGGTGAAAAGGTCAAGCGCGTTTCGCGTGTCCGGATCGCCTAAGACCGTATCAAGGGTACTCTCCCCTTTTTCCTGGATCGAACCCCCTTTTCTTGCGCGGAAAAGTGCCTCACCCTCGGTCTTGTCCCTTCTTCCCCATAAGCTGCCGATTAAGTCTTGGTCGCAAAAGAATATCCGAGAACCAATCTCCAGCGGGATCTTAGTCTCCAACGGAGACAAACATTAAAGCCTGAGGTGGAGAGCTTTGGCGGAACCCCAGGTACAGGTCAATCAAAAGTTCCCGACCCTGAAAGGGTCGTACAGACCGTTGTTCGTCTCCTTCAGAGACGGCTCAATTTATGATTGTCTAACCTAGGGTTCCGTTCGCTTTGCTCATTACACCCCAGGCTTTAATGTGCGTCACCCTTGGTGACAGAAACCTTTATCAATTTGTCGACTGCGCGATAACTGGAATTATTTCTTATAGGCGGCCAACAGTCTGGCTGCTTCAGAACGGTGCACCACCTGCTGCTCGCCGCTCGACATATTCTTTAACGTCACCTTATTATCGGCGATCTCGCTCTCTCCCAAAACACACACCCACGGCACATGTATCGAATCCGCATATTTGATCTGTTTACCGAGTTGGTCGGCTTCGGGATAGACGATAACGCGGAGTCCTTGCGAACGCAGTTCGGTTGCGAGCTTGAGGGACTGTGGGATCGTTTCTTCATTCCAGATCGTCACCATCACGTCGGCCGCGGTTGATGCGGCGATCTCCGGCGGGAACATATTGCGTTCGTCCATTACGACGAGGATCCGCTCAAGGCCGAGCGAGAAGCCGCACGCCGGGATCTGTTCTTTTCCAAACATCCCGATCAGAGTGTCGTAACGGCCGCCGCCGCCAAGGCTACCGCCGAGATCAGGTACGTTTAGTTCCATTATCGCTCCCGTGTAGTATGAGAGTCCGCGGGCCAGACTCGGATCGAGCAATATCGGGGCCTTTTCAGCAAATTTAAGTATCTGCCCGAGTTCGGACAAGACCTCATTACTGACGATATTGATCAAATTGCTGACGACCAGGCGATTGATGTTGCCTTCCTGCTGCATCATTTCGTTGGTCTGTTCAAAGATCTCGAGCAGCATAGTGCACGAATTACCATCGACCCCCCGCGCAGACAATTCTTCGGCGACCCCTTCGGGTCCTATTTTGTCGAGTTTATCGATCGCGACAAGGGCGTCGGTTTGTTTGTTTCGTGCGACACCGGCGGTGTCGAGAATGTCGGTCAGGACCTTTCGATGATTTAGCCGGATAGTGAAATCGCTAAAACCGAGCCGCTTCATGATCTCTGTTACAGCCATCAGAAGCTCAGCTTCGACAACCATCGAGGTTGATCCGATGGCGTCAACATCGCACTGAAAGAACTCACGAAAGCGTCCCTTCGCCGGTCTGTCGGCACGCCAAACCGGTTGGATCTGATACCTTTTGAAGAACTTCGGCAGGTCGTTGCGGCGGTTTGCGACAACACGCGCGAGCGGAACGGTCAGATCGTAGCGGAGTCCAAGATCTGAAAGAGAGTTTAGCGAGTTGGCTGAGTTTGCCGAGTTCGGCGAGTTCGCCAACTCAGCCAACTTGGTCAACTCAGTTAACTCAGTCAACTCTTTTAGCTTTTTCCCCCGTTTCAGGATCTTGAAGACAAGCTGGTTACCTTCCTCGCCGTACTTACCCATTAGGGTTTCGATGTTTTCGACGGCGGGAGTTTCAAGCGGCTCGTATCCGTAGCTTTCGTAAACCGACTTGATCACGTCGATCACGTATTCGCGTTTTCGAACGTCGGCCGGAAGAAAGTCGCGCATGCCGCGAGCTGGGTTTGTACTTGCCATAGGTTGATTCTACTTGATTCTACCGCAGAGACACTGAGACGCTGAGATAAGACAAAGAAAATTTAGCCGCAGATAAACGCAGATATACGCAGATAGGAATTGCCGAAAATATATCTTTTCAGATCTGTCCTATCTGCGTTTATCTGCGGCAAAAATCTTTCTTTTACGGTCCCTCATTCGTAACGCTTCTTGAGCTCGACGTAGCTTTGCCACGAGTATTCGAGGTTTGCCAGTTCTTCGGCGGCAAGATCACGTTTCACCCTCGCCGGCGAGCCTATTGCGAGTACCCCGGACGGTATCTGTGTTCCGGGAGCGACCAGGCTCCCGGCCGCAACCATTGAATTACGACCGACCCGAACGCCGTCGAGCAATATTGCTCCCATCCCGATCAGGCAATCGCTTTCGACATGACATCCGTGCAGGATGACTCGGTGGCCTACGGTTATCTGGTCCTCAAGTATCGTTGGGTGGGTGTGCGTGGTGACGTGAATGACCGAATTGTCCTGGATATTCGTTCGGTCGCCGATACGGATATAGTTCACGTCTCCGCGAACAACCGCACCAAACCAGACACTCGAATCTTCGCCGATCTCGACATCACCGATGACGACAGCATCATCAGCTAAATATGCGGTGTGATGGATCTTTGGTTCAAAACTCCCAAAACCTTTTATCAAACTCATGGTTATCGACTAAGCTTCCGGCGAAACGATGCAAATGCCTGCTCCATTTCATGCACTCTCAAGATCTTGGCCACGACAATGAATGCGATACCCCCGAGAGCGATCGGAACAAATGCCTCGATCAGCTTTACCGACAATGGCTTTTTCGGAAAATAATTCGTCAGGAAATGAAAGCTTACATAACAAACGACCGACAGCACCGCGGACGCCGCGGCGATCTTGATAAACGATAAGAAGATCGCCTTGCCGTTGAGCCGCGATATCTTTCGCCGCATAAACCAGGCGAGGGCGAAGAAGTTGATGAGGGCGACGCACGACGTTGCCAACGCAACGCCGACATGCCGCAGACCGCCCGGGAATTCCGGCGTTGCTTCGAAACGAGACATAAAGTTGCCGAGCAGATAGCTTGCGGTTAAGTTGACGGCGATCGAGATGATCGCTATCACCATCGGCGTTTTGGCGTCATCCATGGCGTAAAACGCGGGCGAAAGTACTTTGATCGCTGCGTAGCCTGTCAGGCCGATCGCATAACCGGTCAACGCCCAGGCTGTCATCGGAACGTCCGCCTCGTGAAACGCACCGCCATGCGAATAAAGCAGCCGAATGATCGGTTCGCCGAGTACGATCAGACCGCACGCGGACGGCAGTGTCATTAGAAACACAAGGTTTATCGATGATGACAACGTGTCGCGAAAATCCTTTGTCTTGCCCTCGCTGACCATTCGTGCAAGTACTGGCACCGACGCTGTCCCGATGGCCACTCCAAACAATCCGATGGGAAACTGCATCAAACGAAAGGCGTAATTGAGCCACGAAACCCCGCCATTGATCCCTGATACAAAGAACGTGTTGACAAGCACATTTACCTGCACGGCCGACGTGCCAAGAATTGCCGGCGTCATCAAGGCGATGACGCGTTTTACACCGGGGTCGGTAAAACTCAGGATGGGCAGGAAACGAAAGCCGATCTTGTGCAGCGACGGGACCTGTATGAGAAACTGTGCCGCACCGCCTAGAAGGGTCCCGACAGCCATGCCGATGATCGCCCACTGTGCCGGCAACTCGGGGACCGCGTTGCGGTCAGCGCTCGCGTGCCATCCACCCCCGCTTAGCCAATATGCAACTGTCAGACCCGCTACGATCGAGAATACGTTAAACGCCGTCGACGCCGATGCCGGTATCCCGAAGATGCCCTTTGTATTCAGGACGCCCATCGCCAGTGCAGCCATACCAACAAGCAGGATGAACGGGAACATGATCTGCGTCAGCGTTGTCGCGAGAGCGATCTTTTCGGGCGAGAAACCGTCGGCGATCAACTCGACAAATTGGCGGGAAAACAGTATGCCGATTATAGTGATCGCCGCCAGCACGACGGCGAGCGCATTCAGAACAAGGCTCGCCAACCGCCAAGCGGCCTTTTCGTCCTTCGCTACGAGATAGTCTGTGAAGACTTTGACGAACGCCGCCGAAAGTGCACCCTCGGCAAAAAGATCGCGCAGCACGTTCGGAATACGAAAGGCGACCTGGAAAGCGTCATTAAGAAACCCCGCCCCGAAAAAGTACGCAAAGACCTGCTCGCGCACGAGCCCCAATACCCGGGAGAACAGGACCGCTATCGATACGACGCCGGCAGACCGGGCGACACTCGTCTGACGAGTGCCAGTCGACACCCGTGCGTCAGCTACTTCAGATTGTTCGGGATCGGCAAGCGATTCCGGCGTTTCGGCCGCCTGTTGATCTTCTTCGGATTCACTCATTTATCAAGCGGGCATTATCTCACGTGCAACAAATAGAAAAAAAGAAAGGAAGGATAAGATTCTTCTGCCGCAGATAAACGCAGATAAAAACAGATCTGAAACAAGCATGCTTTATTGGAGTAATCCTTCAAGCATAACTCACACTGACTCATAAAAATTTCTCTTGATCTCAGGTCATCTGCGCCAATCTGCGGCTAAATTTCTTTTTCCTTTGCGTGCTTTGCGATCTTTGCGTTAAAAACCTCTTCCGACTTGGGGCTTTGGCTCACTCAAACCACTCATGCGACCCCTCACGGTGACTGGGGAATTAATTAGGTGTGAGCGTCGGCGGGTTCCACCCGACGCTATTGACTCCGGTCCGTCAGGGACGCAACCCTCTGATTGTGTAATCTTGGTATATGATGCCGAGCCTTTCCGCATATGATCGCGGCGAAGCCGCCAAGCGAAAAAGGCTGCCTTTTATGACAGCCTCTTATAGATCGATCAAAGGAGATAAGTTCTTACTCGTTGCCGTACATGCGACCGTTTGGATAGGTTATTCGCGAACCGGCCATCCGAGTATCAAGCGGCACGGGATTGTATTGCATCGGAACGGCCCCGCCGAATTGTCCCTGAACCAGCGATACAAAAGAGTTTTGGAATGCACGAAACCTCGCGACGCTGCCGTGCTGATTGAATATCACAAACAGATATTTTCCATTGCGGGTATTTATCTCACCCGAGAGTGCACTCACTCCATGATCGGTCTGGCCGAGTGTACCTGTTTTGCCGACGACACTACCCGTAGCGAAGTCGGTATCAAAACGATTTTCAAGCGTTCCTTTGTCGACACCGGCGACGGGCATGATATCGGCGAACGTCATATGGTACCGGGCAAGATCGCTTCGCAGCCTATGCAGCAGACGCATCATCGCATTCGGCGTGACTCGATTGAACCCAAGGCCATTCGACGTTTGTATTGAAAACTCATTTGGAGGGATCCCTGCGTTACGCTGGACGATCTGCGAGACCGCGTAAGGTCCGCCAAGCATTTCACCGAGCCGTTCGGCCAGGAAGTTATTTGAATAACATAGGGTCGCTTTAATGATATCTCTCAGCGTGGTCGATTCGTGCGTAAACAAGATGTGCAGATTGCTCGGGATGGCCTGAACATAAGACTTGCCAGTAAAGGTGACGCTCGGTACACCGTAGACCGTCAGGCCCAGCGTAGAAAGATGATTGAGCCATGCACGAGTTGCCGCCGGCGTGCGTTTGGATGCATCGAGCGTCGAAAACAGCATCTCAGCCGATCGAAGCGACGATCCCGAATAGTTCATCGCAAAATTGTCGGTCACGACCAGATCGCCCATCACCGAATGGATACCGAGCCGGTTAAGTTCGTTCGCCAATGTAATAGCGTGCTCGGAGCCGAATATCGGGTCCTTACCCGAAACATACAGATTTCCATGAAGGGTTCCCGTTGACGGATCGATAGCACCGTCTGTGTAGACATTGGTCAGGAAACGAAAGTCGGGTCCAAAAGTTTTGATCACCGCATACGCGGTCGCAAGTTTTACGTTCGAGGCGGGGTTAAACAGTAAACCCGCATTGCTCTCCAAGACGACCTTGCCATCGAGCGATTCGACCAGAACACCGGAATAGCCCGGGATCGAAACATCAGCCAGTGCCGGAAACATTGTCCGGATGGAGCTTGTCGAGATCGCGGTGCTTCCTGTTTTCTTTACGAGCGGCGAAGTGTCTGCCGCTTTCGATGAGTGCTGGACCTTTATGTCCTGTGTGAGGGGGGGCACTCCCTGTGCTAGAGCGCTTACAACGGTAAAACAGATCAACGCTGTCGCGAATAGCCAGTTAGCACTTGTTTTGAACGATCTAAGCATGTTGGTCGGGTTTGTCGACGGGGCGGCTTTCGAGGCACCGAGAAAGTGCCCTGTCAATATACCATAATATCAGTACGAATACCTTAAAAATTTCCAAGGTCTCTTTGTCCCTCGCCCCTTGGCAGTCCTTTGATGTAAGTTATCGAATCTTGAGATGCATGGTATTAGCAAAGATTATAGAGCCATTAGAAACCGACTTGAATCGATAGCGGGGAAACCGATAAACCAAATGTCGGTGAGATCCGCTAGGAGCGTTCTATTGTTCGATACTGTGTGACGCAACCTCGAAAGAGGGACATCTCCTGGGTTTCGTTGCCCCACAGACAGGCCGCTCCTAACAGAGACTGAGATGTGGTTCGAAAACGGTGCAAGTGAAAAATGTTAAAGTTCTCGACCGAAGTTCAACTGCATCGAATGCATTCCATTTTTCATCTCAATACTGTAAACTGGCTTTCCTCGTGGCACCTGCATTTGCCGGGTGCTGCTGATTACGGGGGCGACAGGCTTCGACAGGGGCTTGTATAGATCTTTGAATGCACGTCGGGCTTTTTGCTTGTTAGCTCGTTAAAAAAACTTGCAAAAAACAAATGCTAATCAAGAATTAGCTCTTGCTGCTTAGTTTAATTACTAACCACAAGTGTCTTACCGGAAGTTTGCTTCTTGCGACCGGCTAAGGCATAACTCAGTAGAAGCTCGGGCGCGTTCACCACCTGCGAACTCGTTTTAAAGTTAGTCAGGTTAGCTGCCGATGAGGTCTTGTCTGTTCATCTGCTCACCGGTGGCGAATCTCAAGTGAACGGACTAAACGTGTAGATTTTACTGGTCGCAACCTTTGGATGCGGGTTCGATTCCCGCCGCCTCCACCATTTTCCTTTTCCGCCCGTAAGCCGATTCTTTAAATACAAGCGCGAGAAATACCGCAACGTTACCTGAACAAAGTCCGCGCCATCGGCCCGTTATTCGCTTTTACCGCTTACTAGATCAGCGGTATTTTATCGATAAACCAACAAATAATTAAAGGCACGCCCTTTGCTTGTCGAAGGGGTAAGATCAGTTATAGAATCGCTCTTGATCCATCGAGTTCTTCGTGTGCAGATGATCCGATCTATGCGCCTTATCGCGGCCCGATTGTCGAAAACCTGTCATCTCCGCCTTCTCCCGTTGATTCTGTTATGTTTCGTTTGCCGAATTCCATCTTCGGCCGCGCCTGTAATGCGTATCGCCGCTGATCTCGACCACGACGGAACCACCGAGATAATTGAGATCGGTTCGTATGGCGACAGTGCATTACAAATCCGTCACGGCAGAACCTTGCTTTGGCAAGGCATCCCGGCGGCATGGCGGCCATGGAAACTAGCCGTCGCCGACGTAGACGGTGACGGGCGGAGCGAGATCGTCGTCGGCATAGTTAAGGCAACCAAATTCTTTCCCAAGCCGCATAACTGCCTCTTCATTTACGGGTGGGACGGCAGACGTGTGTTTCCCAAATGGCTCGGCTCGACCCTTTCGCGTCCATTTACAGATTTTCTATTCACGAGCGGCGGCGGCCCATCGGGCGATGGACTTTTGAGTTTGGAAACTTCGCTCGAGGGTCGTAAGAGCCTGGCGGCGTACCGGTGGAATGGTTTTGGCTTCACGCTCGACTGGCGTAAAGGTGAATGGCAAAATGCGGCGTTTAATAAAGATATTTCCGGGACAACATCCGTCGAGGCAGACGGCGAGCTTATCCCGATCGACGGCAAAAAAGCGAGGAAAAACAATGATGCGACACAACCAAAAGGTCCGATATATATCCAGCTTAGTGACCCTAACTTTCTTATTGGCGGCAACGATAGCTTATGGCCAGACAGCGAGCGTCAAGCCGTACAAGGTTTCGCCTTCACTGACGGAGGTAATTAATCTCTCGCATTTCAACCGGCGAATGCCGATCAGCATCGCTAAGCGCTCGATGCTCGCAAAAAACCTGTTCGCAGTTGCCCCCACCAAGCAGAAACAGCTTTTTCAGATCTATGAGGATAACGATTATAAAGACATACCGTCGTTCGTAACGACCGACTCGGTCCTGCACCTCTATCACATCTTCTTTGACTTCACGCTTCGCAGCGTCGAGGAACAAACGCTCATGCCCGTGCTGCAGCGGCTTACGACGGGGATGCTTGCCGATTCGATAAAGACCTGGAATGAGACGAACGATCAACAGCTAAAGCAGGCAGCGTTAAAGAATGTCGCATATTTTGCCGTTGCCGCTCGAAATCTCGGATTAAATCCAAAGGTCCCCACCCAGGCCGAATCTCTGACTCGTCTCGAAATGGATTTGATCGACAGACACGAGGGATACAAGGTCGGAGCGATCTTTCCGTACGAAGTTGATTATTCACAGTTTGTACCCCGCGGCCATTACACGCGAAGCGAAACACTTCAGCGATATTTCCGCACCATGATGTGGTACGGGCTCGCACCATTCGCCTTAAAAACAAACGAGGGACGCACCGATGAGACGGTACGGCAGAGCATCTTACTGACCCGATCTCTGTACAGGGCAGGTCTCGATAAAGACTGGATGACGGTCTACGAACCGACCTCTTTCTATGTTGGAGCTTCGGATGACGTGACGCCGGCCGAATGGAAGAACACTATGGACCGGGTGTTCGGAACCGCCGCAAGGGAGAGCGATATCTCGGATACACAGAAATTCGAGGCATTTGTCGAGGCTGCACAAAAACTCCGTCCGCCGCGGATACAAAACAAGCGGTTCATCGAGGAAGGAAAAACTATCGCTCCCGACCCATCGGTGCAGCTTCGTTTTATGGGGCAGCGATACATCCCGGACAGTGAGGTACTGCAGCGACTGTCGGTACCGATCGACAGGGTCTTTCCGGCAGGATTGGATGTTATGAGCGCTTTGGGGAGCGAACGGGCGACAGCGATCCTTGACACCAACCCGACGGTTTACAACCCGAAGAATTGGGCTGAGTACAAACCGGAACGTGCAAAGCTCATCGATCAATTCGCCAAGGTCCCCAACGAAACCTGGACGTCAAACCTCTATTGGAGCTGGTTGAATAGCTTACGTGCCCTTCTCGGACCCGTCCCCGACGGTTATCCGTCGTTTATGCGTAGTGCGGCGTGGGAAGATAAATCGATCAATTCGGCGCTCGGCTCATGGTCGGAGCTCCGTCACGACACCATACTCTATGGGAAACAAAGCGGTGCCGAAATGGGCGACGGCAGCGAACCCGCACCCTATAAAGGCTATGTCGAACCGAACGTGTTGTTTTGGGGACGGATGCTCGACGTTGTACATAAATCACGCGAGGGACTCTCATCAAGAAAGCTGATGCCCGAGGACCTCGATGCCAAATTCGACTCGTTCGAGGAGCTTGTTACCAGTCTGAAGCAGATCTCGGAAAAGGAACTGCGGAACGAAAAGCTTACGGAGGACGAGTATGACTCGATCCGCTCGATCGGCGGAACGCTCGAATATATGACGCTCTCGGTTATGACCGGGCATCCCGATACGTGGGAACTGGTTAACGAGACCGACAAGGATATGGCCGTGATCGCTGACGTTCACACCGGTGGCGACAAAGCGCTTGAGGAAGGCGTTGGTCACGCAAACGAGATACTGGTTATCGTCCCCGTCGAGGGCAAACTCGTCCTGACACGCGGAGCGGTATTTAGCCATTACGAATTTATTCAACCGTCGAACGAGCGTCTGACCGACGAGAAATGGCAAAGTATACTCAATCTAGGCCGTGCACCGGCGCCGGCAGTTTGGACGAAAAGTTTCTTGTTGCAATGAAATGGGGGTTAAGGTTCCAGAGGACCGTCCCATTTGTAGATTCAATCAGGTCAGAGCGGATAACGGTTGCAACGCATCCGATCCAATTGCGGCAAGATGTTAATCGGCACGGCGGCGGCCCGCAGTACGATAGATCACGAGTCCGATAAGGTTGGTGACGATGATCAGACCGCCGATCTTTACGGCAAACAGGATCTTGCTCTCAACCTGCACGATCGGGACAACCGATAACGCCACATAAAGCAGCGTCATCGCGAAGCCTGAAAACGAGGCGATCTTGATCCACAGCGGAACCTTCTCGCCCAGGTGACGGAGCCCGAACAAGGGGATCGCAAACATCACTACATAGGTCAAAGCGTAGAATAGGCCGCCCGCGTTCCACAGCAGCTGGAATGCTTCCTGTTTACCGACGCCGATCGTCCCGACAATACTCATGAATAACGTCGCTGCTCCGACAAAGAGTATCGAGTTAACAGGCGTGCGATATCGCCGGTGCAGACGTGTGAACCAAGAGGGGAGCAGGTCGTCCCAGCCGGCAACCATCGGCAATCTTGTAGTTGCCCCGAACTGCACGCTCGCTTGTGCCAGGCGGATCGAAAGCATTGCCGCGATCGCGAGAGGCACTATCGACAGGGCAAAACCGAGCGGTCCAAAGCCAACACTCATGATCTGTGGGATCGGGGCGATCAGATCGATCTGGTCCTGGGGAATGATCGAGAGGACCGAGCTTGTGCCCATGACGAACATCACGCATATGATCGGTGCGGCAATCGCGACCGAACGGCCGATCGTGCGTACCGGGTCGCGTGCCTCTCCGGCGTGGATGGCGACATATTCAAATCCACCCAAAGCTCCAAAACCCATCTTTCCGAGCAAATTGAATGTAAGCATTGTCATTGCCGGCATTTCGAACGTTATCGGATGATAGTCTGTGATGGTGCCTTTGGCGAGGTTGAGCAACGGCAGCACGAGTATGGCGGCAAAGATCAGGAGCATCAGCACCGCGCCTATCTTATGGACCCATTTTCCGACGCTGAGACCGATAAAGGTGATGACAACGAGGGCACCGATCACGACCAGATTCGTCGCGCCGATGAACAACCGACTCGAATTCAGCCAATCGCCGCTCGGGCCGATGATGTAACTGACGTATTGGGTTAGCTGAATGCCCACCTCCGACGTCAGCAGGATGGCAAAAAGCCACAGGTTCCACGCGACCAGAAAGCCGACGAGATCGTTAAACCCGAGCTTCGCCCATTGATATAGTCCACCCTCGAGGGGCATCTGTTTGTTTAGATAGACGACGACGACGGCCGACGGAATATAAAACAGAATGATCGCAGTCAGCCAGAGTAGCGTATGCGACGGTCCCTGCTTTGCGGCGACGCCGACCCATGGCAGCCCAACTATAAAGAGTATCTGTGTAAGAACGAGGTCGCTGAGACCAAGTTCCTTCTTAAATACGGCACTGTGCTGCTCAACACGTTTTTCTTCCTCGGCAAATTCGAGGGCGTCAGCCAAGTCGACCTGATCATCCATAAATAATCCCCATCAACGGGTAATAAACGAGCGTCTGAAAAGAATCGTTACATCGTAATACAGTATGGTTCAGGTGCAAAGAAGAAAATCTTTACGATATCGGCCTTGTCTTTTCTACATTGCGACCTTATAAGGTTGAAGCCATGTAGATATCGGGTCCTTTAGATAGAGAATCAATATTTTAGAAACAAGAGCGTGTATTTTTATCGCATAAATGTATATTTCCAAGGTAAAAATGTGCGTTTTCGGACTGGAAATGCGCATTTACGTGGCAAAAATGTACATTTCCGAGGCAAGAATGTGCATTTCGACGGGTAGAATGAACATTCCTATCGCGAAAACGTACGTTTCCGGCAAAGAAATGTGTATTCTCAGACCGAAAATCTGCATTTTTAGGCCATAAATGCACATTCGCAACCCCAAAATGTGGGATCTTAGGGCTTTGACGCGAGATTACAGCCCATAATTACTCACACTCCGGGATTTATCGACTGACTATGATCGTGAATTAACTGACACTCGAGCAGTTTCGATTGATCGGACCTGGCATTTGTTCGATAGGCGAACGCGAGACAATAATATTTTTCATAAAAGGACCAATAACATCCAATTAATCGTGCAAAGACTCCGATATCTACGTACCCAGGCAGTGACATAGATCGATTTTCCTTTAGACTATATTGATGCTGAATCAGCTACCCATAGGGATCTTCGATTCGGGCGTTGGCGGTCTGACCGTCTACCGCGCGCTGCACGATCGTCTGCCGAACGAACGATTTGTCTATCTCGGCGACACCGCACGTGTGCCATACGGCACTAAATCGCTGGCGACGGTTGAGCGATACGCGATCGAAAATTCGCAGTTTCTCGCCTCGCGCGGGATCAAGATGCTTGTCGTGGCATGTAACACGGCATCGGCTCTCGCTCTGCCGAGGATCCGCGAAAAGATTGGTATTGACGTCGTCGGCGTGATCGGCCCCGGCGGCCGTAAGGCCGTCGAGCTCACTCGCTTGATACAACGACCAAAGATAGGCGTGATCGCAACCGAGGCGACGGTTGCGAGCAATGCTTATCTTCATGCTATCGAACGCACGGCCGCCTCGGTCGAAGTTTTGCAGACCGCTTGCCCGCTTTTTGTTCCACTCGCCGAGGAGGGCTGGACGGCTGAGACTGAGACCCGATCGATCGCGGCGAAATATCTCGCGGATATGAAAGTATTTGCCCCGGATGTACTCGTCCTTGGCTGCACACACTACCCGATCCTGCGCTCGGTTATTCAGCAAACCGTGGGTGAAAATGTTAAGCTTGTTGATTCCGGTGAGGCTACGGCGGAAGAAGTAGAGCAGCTCCTGCTGTCAAAGAATTTAGCAAGCGATGGCAATGGGAGCGGCGAGAGACTGCTCTGCGACGATCTCGACCATTTTTATGTGACCGACGCCGCTGACCGATTCGCCCGCGTCGCCGAACGCTTCTTGGGCACGACGCCGTCAAAGCTCGAGGCGATCGAAGTATATGGTGGCGACCGATTAGGAGATTAGCCGCAGATAAACGCAGATGACGCAGATGGGTGATTTTTTCAGATCGGCGTTATCTGCGTAAATCTGCGGCAAAAACTTCATGACTTACGAAAGAGCAGACAAGCGAGCCTTCGATCAGATCCGCACGACGAAGATCACACCGAATATCTCGCCATATGCCGAAGGCTCGGCGCTTATCGAGGTTGGCGGGACCAAAGTGATCTGCACAGCGTCGGTCGAGGACCGTGTTCCACTGTTCCTTCGGAATAAAGGTCTCGGGTGGGTGACCGCCGAATACGCGATGCTGCCGCGTGCAACAAATACGCGCACCCAACGCGAGATACAGCGCCCCTCCGGCCGCACGCAGGAAATACAGCGGCTCATCGGCCGCAGCCTGCGCGCGATCGTCGACACAAAGCTTCTCGGCGAGCGGCAGATCTACCTCGATTGCGATGTAATCCAGGCCGACGGCGGTACACGCTGCGCATCGATAACCGGTGCCTACGTAGCGTTAGCTCTGGCGTGCCGAAAACTTCTTAAGATCGGCGTCGTAAAGACATCGCCGATGTTGAGCGAGGTCGCCGCCGTAAGCGTCGGTGTTATTCACGGCTCTCCGATACTGGATCTGGCCTACGCCGAAGATTCGGCCGCCGATGTCGATATGAATATCGTCTGTACCGGGGCGGGAAAATTCATCGAGATACAGGGAACAGCCGAACGCGAGCCGTTTACACGCGATCAAATGGACGAGATGCTGCGCCTCGCCGAGATAGGCGTCAACCAACTATTTGAGATACAGCGAAATGCATTGATCTGAGCTAGATCAGTAACCTCTAGTCATCTGCATGTTCCATGACGGCCAACAAATCGGTCCTTACACTTTAGTACGAGAATTAGGACGCGGGGGCTTTGGCGAGGTTTGGCTGGCCGAGCGTCGAGCGAAATTCGTTACCACGAAAGTTGCCGTCAAACTTCCTCACGACGAGCAGATCGATCAGGACACAATTAAGAAAGAGGCCACGCTTTGGGAGAAAGCAAGCGGGCATCCCAACATACTGCCCATCCTCGATGCAGACGAATACGACGGGCAGATCGTCATCGTCAGTGAATATGCCCCTGACGGCTCTCTGGAACACCAACTCCGGAAGAATGGCAAGTTACCTGCCGGACAAGCCGTCGAAACTACGATACAGATCCTCAATGGTTTGGAGTACCTGCATTCGCGGGGAATAATTCACCGCGATCTTAAACCTGCAAATATCCTGCTTCAAGGCAAAACTCCGCGCCTGGCGGATTTCGGCATTTCTAGAGCGCTTCGAACAACGGTTTCGAGCGAAAGCAGCAACGTTACAGGCACCTTTGCATACATGTCGCCCGAAGGCTTTGACGGCAAACGGAGCGTCCAGACCGACATTTGGTCGGTAGGCGTATGTCTGTATCAATTCTTGACGAACTTACTGCCTTTTCCGCAAAAGGAGCCTTCCGCTCTGGTCGGCGCGATCATGATGCGCGAGTTCGCTCCGCTGCCTGCCGATATTCCGAAAAGTCTGAGTAATGTTATCGCGAACGCCCTGGCGAAGCAGCCGGATGACCGGTATATAGCTGCGAGCAGCATGCGTGATGATCTGGACCGTGTTCTCCGCGGGGAGGACGTAGCCTTGATCGGTCAGGCTCATCCCGAGAACAATGTTGACAACGATGGGGCACAAAAGGCGACCGTTCCGATCTATGTTGACGGTGCAGACGAGTTTGAAACGGTAGCCGGGAGCACCAGAGAGACCGGTAAAGTTCGCAGTGATAAAACATTAAAGGTCCTGTTATATACGCTTGCCGCTCTTGTCATACTTGGGGCGATCGGGCTCGGCGTTTACTTAGTTGCGATAGCTCGTAGGCCGAACCCTGCCTCGAACCAGGAAGCAGTTGCTCCCGTTCAGCTGACAAACACTCCTGAAACAAATACAAATATACAAGAGACTCCAACCCCGATTCCGACGCCCGACAAAGTACAGTTACAGAGCGTTATTGACCAATCAATAAAGCAATCTTTAAGGAAAATGGGTGCTGGTGAAGCCAATCGAAATTCGTGAAGAATAATGTATGGAGACGTTGATCATGATGGTGACGTCGATGCAGTGGTCGAGTATGAGTGGGATTTCTCTCGGTCAGGAGGAAATGGTTGGGGAGAAAATATTGCAGTATTTAGAAATAATGCTGGAAGGTTTGAATGGATTGCGGACGATGAAGTAGGGGGTAAGTCATCACGACTTTTTAAACTGATTGGGATAAAAAACGGACTAATCCTAGGAGAAACCCTCAGTGATTTAAAGGGGACCTATGCATGTCAAGAGGTAGGAGACAATTGCGTAAGGCGAAATGTTCAGCTTTCATTAAAAGGCAACAAGCTAATTGAAAAATAGGCTAAACGTTAGATATCGTTGTATCACAAAAACCCGTTTGACTGTTTACTGCTCGTTCAGGTTTTGATTGCGAAATTGGCGATTGTAAGTTCGGATGCGGCATTTGATATGTTTGAGGGGACGAGATTAATAAGGAGTCTTTAAATTCGATGACTAGTAAAGATTTCGAGGGAAAAACGGCGATCGTTACCGGCGGCACTCGCGGCATCGGCAAGGCGATCTTGTTGGAATTAGCGCGACATGGGTGCAATGTCGCGTTTAACGATCTTGTCATCGGCGACGACGGAGAGAAGCTAAAAGCGGAACTTGAAGGACTCGGCGTTAAGGCATTCGCCGCTGAATGCAACGTCGTCAATACCGAGGACTCGGCCGAGTTTGTCGGTAATGTCAAGGAAGAGTTCGGGACGGTCGATTTCCTCGTAAACAACGCCGGTATCACGCGGGATCAGCTAATCGTTCGAATGAAGGAAGAGGATTGGGATGCAGTGATCGACGTAAACCTCAAAGGCGCGTGGAATTTTTCAAAAGCCGTTCTGCGGCCGATGATGCGAAACGAGAATGGCGGATCGATACTAAACATCACATCGATCTCAGGCGTTGTCGGAATGCTCGGCCAATCAAACTACTCCGCTTCAAAGGCGGGAATGATCGGCCTGACAAAATCGCTTGCCAAGGAGGTTGCGAGCCGAAATATCACGGTCAATGCTCTTGCGCTGGGTCTGGTGGAAACGCATATGGCGCAGGGTATGAATGCCGAATACCGCGAAAAGATAATCGCACAGATCCCGCTCGGCAGACTCGGCAATGTGGATGAGGTCGCACAGATCGCATCCTTTATGTTTTCGCCCGCGGCCCGGTACATTACGGGACATGTTCTACAGATCGACGGCGGCTTGGCGATGTAGTCTCCCTGTAACCGATGTCGCTGCAGTACCAAACCGAAGAAGACCTCGAACAAGAGCCGCCTCCGGCTGCGGCCCGACCGCGCTCGCCGATCCCGCTTTATACAATAATTCTGATCGCTTCCTATGCCGCGGTCACGATCGTACAATTCACCATCGGGTTAGACCGTTCGATCCTCATCGCCGGGTTTGTTAAGCAGGCGTTTATTCACGATCACCAGTACTGGCGCATTTTGACCGGTGCGGCGATGCACGGCGGCCTTCTGCATGTCGCGATGAACAGCTACGCATTCTACAGTTTCGGCAAGATATTCGAGATGCTCACCAATCGAGCACATCTCGCGATCGTCTTTCTGCTTGCGGCAGTTGGCGGCGGAGCTCTAAGCCTCGTGCTCATGCCAAACGGTATCTCGGTCGGTGCATCGGGCGGCATTGTCGGGTTGATCGGTTATCTTGCGGTGTACGCATTTCGCCGCCGCGACTTTATTTCAAAGGAGTTTCGCCGGAGCCTTCTTTTTAACATTGGCTTTATCCTGATTTACGGCATCGTCCTTTACCAGGTGATCGACAATTACGGCCATATCGGGGGACTCATTACGGGTGCCGTCTATGGATTTATCCAGATCCCGAAGGACCCGTACATCGATCCGCGAAAGGCAGGCACTTTGACGGAAGTGTTCGGTTTGCTTTCGCTCGGCATCTATATGGCGGTCTGTGCATTTAGTATTCTGCTAATGCTGGCCGTCGCCTGATAAGCATCTTTCAATTACATGCCCCGTGTCAGAGTCCATCAACACGTTAATCCCCTGTCACCGTACTATCGGCAGGAACCACAACCCGTCGTGCTTGCCGAGGTGTTCGCCGATCCGGAGAGGCCTCTTCATCTCGACATCGGATGTGCACGCGGTCGATTCATCCGTCGAATGGCCGAGGTTGAAACCGCCTGGAATTTTCTCGGTGTCGAGATCCGTGAGCCGCTTGTAACGGAAGCAAATCGCCTCGCACGCGAAGCCGGTCTAACTAACCTGCACTATGAATTTTGCAATGCCATGCTTTGGCTCGACACGCTGATGTCGAAGATCCATGAGGGACGGCTCCAAATGGTTACGATCCAGTTTCCGGATCCGTGGTTCAAAAAGAAGCATGCGAAGCGGAGAATGGTTACACCCGAGCTGCTTGATACGGTCCTAACAAGGCTCGCCGCCGGCGGCAAGATCTTTGTTCAAACCGACATCGAGTTCATCGGTGAAGAGATATTCGATCTGTTGAGGCGAGACGAGCGATTAGAGGAGATCGAAATTGGCGATAATCCGTTTCAGATAAGGACCGAGCGTGAAAAGGCGGTTGAGGATAAGGCTTTGCCCGTTTTCCGGGTCCTATTTCAAAAAGCGGCCAAACAATGATCAGCGGTCGAGATAACTATAAACGATGCTGCCACGCATTTTCCGTGCAACACCGTTGTAGGAAAAGGCCCGGAACTTAGAGGCCAGCGCCGCTTCCTCGAGCTGCTTATCGTATTTAGATACTGTCGTCGCCTTTGCTTCGACGACCTCGCCGTTTTCACCCACCACAACATGCACTGTTAGCTTCTTGGTTGCGACCCGCCCGGTCGATGACATCTCTGCAGCAAGAGCGATCATAGAATGTATGTCGTTACTATCATTGTCCGAAACGCCGACGTGGAAAAATCCACTTTCCTTAGGACTGATAATGCCGCGCGACCTCATTGTTAAAGTTGGCCATACCGGCACGACGACTTCTTCTTTTCCCGTGATTGACGAGAGGCGATCAGCCGTCATTTTCGCGTCGTCGTCGCGATCCGTGATGAAATAGATCTCCATCATTGCCCGCAAAGCCGGTATAAGATCTTTGCTTTTGGGCCCGTCTTTATGTTCGACCGCGGCAATGTATCTTTCAAACAGCGGGATTGCCTTTTCGAAATTGACGTAATGCCGATAAAAGTCCCCGAAACTGAGAATCGCCTTTAACTCGAGATCGGATGGTGTCGGAGTCAGACGATCGAAAGTGTCGATAGATTCCAAGTAGAGTTTTTCGGCATTGTCGATCTCGCCTCTAGCTTCGACAGCGGTTTTGCCGACGATAAAATGATACACAACCGAAGCAAGCTCGGCCTTTGCAGACGCCACCGGCATACTTTCTTCCAAATTCAGCGTACGAAATTGATCGACAGCCTCGCCAAACAACTTTTTAGCTTTTCCGGCCGATTCACTGATCTCGTCCACGTATAGAACTCGCTGCCGGATGTCTTTGCCCGCGAGTGAACCCGCAAGCTGTTCAGCATACTTCTTTTGGAGCTGAGCAAGATTCGATAGCGCCATTGCGTAGATCTCACCTTTCTCACGACGTTTCTCCGCCCCGACGACCTTTTCCGCAATGGGGATCGCCTCTTTGAACTTGCCCTGTTGATATAGTGCTGCTATACGCTGATTGAGCGCGGCCGTATCGGGGTTGTCTTGTGCGAACGAAGTTGCAGCGAGAGCAAAAATGATAATTCCGACAAGACCGGTCTTTTTCATACGATCATTTCCAATTCTTTTCCTTTTTAAATCTTTTCAATACCATATCGCGCCGCAGCTTTGGCAGATGGTCGATGAAAAGCTTTCCGTTACAATGATCGGTCTCATGTAAGAATGCCCTGGCGGCGTAGCCTGTCGCTTCGCGTTCGAACCACTCGCCCTTTTGATTTTGCGCATGTAGCCGGGCCATTTCGGGACGAATGACGACTGCCGGAACTTTACCGACCGAGAGACAACCCTCCTGTCCGGACTGTTCACCACCGGTCTCTATTATCTCGGGATTTGCCGCGACAAGTTTAATGCCGTCGCAATCCATTACGAAAAGCCGCAGGTTCAATCCGATCTGTGGTGCGGCCAGCCCGACGCCCTCAGCTTCGTACATCGTTTCAAACATGTCCGAGCAGAGGGCGGCAAGATCCGAATCGAACTTTGTCACCGGTTGACCGACTTTGGCAAGGACCTCGGCAGGATATTCAGTGATCTTTCGAACGGCCATCGCTATCTGGGAATGACTCCGGTCCGGGAATCGCGTCGAAAATCGCGTTTAGCGTTGAACCCCTTTTCCTGTCGTGCGAGACATTCCCAGCAAACGACCCGGAGCTCGTCCGAAGGTGAAAGAAAAGTGTTGTAATGATCAACTTCGCGGTCACATTCCGTGCATCTCGCGAGCGGCTTGTCAGTGACCTTGGGGTCGATGGTTTGGATCATGGTTGTTTCTATTACCCGGGTGCCTAAGCTGTAAAAAAAGCTGGTTTGCTATTCAACAGTTTAAGTTGCGACGTTGAAGTTTTGCAATCTAGTAGGCGAACGCGTCGACCCGGAGATCTTCGTAGTTTGGTGGATTCGCAACCCCTAGCGGGCACTGAAATGATCGCGGTAAAAACTCTCGACAAGACAAATGCTGTCGGTAACACGCGCAATTCCCGGTATCTGCGACAAGTTTAAGATATATAGCCCGGCAACGGACGTTTTTTGTTTTGGCATATTAGGGAAATGGTCTGGGACAGGTACCGGCAACATCTTTTTTACGCGAAATACTTTGAATGCCGCAACATCCTCGCGCTTGAGCTTTGTATGGATCCGTGCGAGGCCATCAAGGAACGATTCCTTGATCTTCTCATCGGGCTCGTCAAACAGGGCGCTATCGGGCGAGACGTATTTCGGCAGGTAAATTAGGGCCTTCCCACCAAACTCTTTCTTGCCGACAAGAGCCGTCAACTCGATAACACTGTCAAATGGTGCATCGCCGCAGATCTTCGTAATGTAAAAAGGCGACGGGGAGTATTTCAAAAGAACCGATGCGCATATCATCCCACGGTAACGAATGTGGCGAAGATCGAATCGCTCATGCTTTGAGAGTTGCGGTGCGATGTTTGCGGCCGTCTCAGGCGGACAGGTCATAATCACCCGATCGAATGTGTCGCTCAGCCTCGTTCGTGGAAATGGGATGACATTTTCAGGATCAAAGTCCGGCACCGACAAAAACCCTCCTGAGAATCCGGGTGTAACAACCGCAGCGGCTCGAAAACTTGCGTATTTGGTTTTGGGGGCCATCACGCGCGGTTTGACGTCCTTGTGCCGCCGTCTGGCGGCAACGCGCACTTCCAGCTTCTCTGTATCAAGCTTTTCGACGGTCTCGACACGTGAGTTCAATCTTATTTCGACACCATTGTCGATCAGGGCTTCGCCAAGGCGTTCGAGCAACCGCGAATAGCCCCCGCGGAGATAACCGAACTCGTCGTTTATAAGTGTTTTCGCCGCGGAGAATGTTCGCCGGATCTCGGACAGTGCAAATGCGGCGGAGGTTTCGTTAAGGCTGTCGCCCATGCTCGCCTTTAGCAACGGCCTCCAGAATTGGTCGAAGACTTTACGTCCTGAGAGTTTGACGAGCCAGTCTTCGGCTGTGATCCGCTCGAACTCCGCCGGATCGTCAATTCGCATCATTCGACGAATCGCCAGGCACAACCGCACTTTGCGAAAAAGATCCAAATGCGGAAGTTTTAGGATATCCATCATCTCGGCTATCGGGCGGATACCACACTGTGTGTAAATGCCGGTGGCGGCCCCGTGTGAAATATAATCTTCACCTAGTCCTAATTCGTCGATCAATTTGATGGTATCGGGTTCCGAGCCGGGGTTTGAGCGATGATATTTATCCCAACTGACGTCATCCATCTCCCAGGACGATACGGGGCCACCGATCTCGTTGGAAGATTCGAACATAGTGACATTTTCGCCTGCCTTTGCGAGATGCAGAGCGATCATCATACCGGGAAGACCTGAACCGATGACCGCGATATTTTTATTCATACCAGGGATCATTGCCGCCTCTATAGAACAGCGAAAGAGAAGTAGGAGTTACGGGCCTTATGCGGTGGCAAATTGCAGGTGCCGAACGACCTGTCGTTTCCCTAGGGCAACCGGCATTTCTTTTACCACTCGATCGGTGATCTGATACTGCAATCCGCAATCACATTTAAATGAGCCGCTGTCGCCATCGGCAAACATGTGAAACAACAGCCCGCATTTGCAAACCGCGCCCACGGCGCGTGCCGGTGAACCTACGACAAAATGAAAATCCGGTATGCTCTCCGTAACGATCGAGCCCATTCCGACCATCGACCACCGTCCGATCTCGAGATCGTTGCCAATAACGCAACCGGCACCGACCGTTGCACCTTCCCGGACAAGCGTCAGTGGCGTGTGTTCATCCATCTCTGGCGGACGCAGGGACTTTAGATCAGGAAATGTAGCGCGGGGAAACCTGTCGTTCGTAAAGATGGTCGAGGCTGAGACCAGGACACCGTCCTCGATGATCACAGTCCCGCAGATATACGCCATCGGGTTGATCTTGACGCAGTTACCAATTCGAACATCGCTTGCAACGTACGTTTTCTCGCCGATAATGCATTCGTCGCCGATAGTTGCGCCGGTCTCTACGTGGGCGTGATTCAAAACTTTTGTTCCGTTGCCGATACGAGCGTCAGCCTCGACGATCGCTGTCGGATGTATTCGTGCCATCGGCAAACCCGGCCTTGTGCATTGCTTAGATTGACCCATAAAGCATTTGCTAATATATGTGCAAAGCACCCTGCTTTCCTTTTTGTACGAATTTTTTGTGTAGTCGAATGCTTCCTGGCCGGATCGACTACCATGAAGTCGAGCGGCGGTGGCGTTTTCGATGAGTATTAGGGGGTTCTCCCTCATCTTATGCGGCTAACCGCGGTCCGCACAATAACCTCGCCAGCGATCTTACGAGTGGGGATTCGCTGGAAAAAAAAAGGCGGCATAGGTAAGCCGCCTCGTTGATCGTGGTAGAAAACTTTAACTCTCGGGTGGACCCGAACAGTTCGGACCCATAAGAGCCGGAACCTTAGTGCTGATGATCGGGTAATTCTCAGCTTCTTGGTTCTTTTCAAGCCAGTCTAAATATTCTTCAGGCACGGACATGTCTGAAAAGATCGCCTCGACCGGGCATTCCGGCAGGCACGCGTCACAGTCAATGCACGTATCCGGATTGATCAAAAGCCTGTCGGGCGTTTCGTGAAATGCCTCGACCGGGCAAACGGCCGCGCAGTCGGTATATTTGCAGTCGATGCAGGGCGTTGTAACGATATAAGTCATTCGAACAGATAAACTCCTATAGTTCTGGGCCGCCAGGCCAAACTAAAACCGTAAATCCTACGAGGCTTGGTTGTCAAATGAGGCGCGAGAGGTGATAAAATGCCAGCAATAAAGCAAACCGAAATCGGACATTCCTTAACTAGGACCATAAATGAAAGACAACAAACCCGAACAAGAATTGGCCCTGCATTTCCTGCGTGTGACTGAGGCCGCGGCCATTGAATCGGCAAAGACCATGGGGCAGGGTGATCGAAAACACTCGGACCATGTCGCCGTCGAGGCGATGCGTGAGGTTATGGATTCGGTCCCCATGCACGGCCGTATAGTTATTGGCGAAGGTGAGCGTGACGAAGCGCCGATGCTGTACATCGGGGAAGAGGTCGGTGGCGGTAATTTTTCGGAAGATTGGCGGTCCGAGTTTCCTGATGTTGATATCGCTGTCGATCCTCTCGAAGGCACGAATTTGTGTGCGCTCGGTGCAAACAACGCGATCGCCGTGTTGGCTGCGGCTGAGCGGGGCGGTTTGCTTCATGCCCCGGATATCTACATGGATAAGATCGTCGTTGGCCCGTCCTGCCGCGGCTCGGTCGATATTGACGCCCCTGTTGAAGAGAATCTCAAAAACATTGCCCGCCGGCTCGGCCGGGATGTTGACGATCTGACCGTTATCTGCCTTGACCGGCCAAGGCATAAGCAACTTATTGCGGATGTACGAGCTACGGGCGCAAGGATCCGGCTAATTTCGGACGGTGACCTTTCGGCCGGTATTTCGGCAGCGGTAGCGGGAACAAACATTCACGCTTTAATGGGTATAGGCGGCGCGCCCGAGGGCGTTCTTACCGCTGCGGCAATGAAATGTCTTAATGGTGAAATACAGGCAAAGCTTGTCTTTGATCACCAGCGTCTTGGTGTCGATCGCTCAAAGGTGCCTCCTGCGGAGGAGGTCAAGAAACGTCTCAACGAGATGGGCATAACCGATCACAATAAGATCTACGATACAAACGATCTCGCACCGGGCAAAAAGATAATCTTTGCGGCTTCAGGCGTGACCGACGGAGCGCTTCTTCGCGGCGTCAGGTTTTTCGGTGCGGGTAAACGCACCCATTCTCTTGTCATGACCACGGATCCCAAGAGTATTCGGTTCGTCGATACTGTTCATGTTGAAGGCGGACCGGACGCAGTTATAAGGTTTTGACCCCAATGAGCGACACAACACCCTTTGTTCTTGATTTCAGCCAGGTAAGCGCTGACGACGTCGCACTAGTAGGCGGCAAATGCGCGAGCCTCGGCGAGCTCTTTCGCGAACTGACGACCGAAGGCGTCCGTTCCGTCGACGGATTTTCAACAACCAGCCACGCGTATCACAAGATTCTGGATGCCGATGGGCTCCGCCCAAAGCTGAAGAAGCTTCTTCGCGGTCTCAACGTTGAAAATCTCGATGAGCTTGCACGCGTCGGCGAGGAAGCGAGAACCTTGATGCTCGAGGCACCGATACCTCCCGAAGTCGAAGCGGCCATACTTCGCGCTTACACCGAGCTTGGCGAACGCATTGGCAAAAAGACCTTTGAGGTAGCTGTTCGTTCATCGGCAACT
>OCZT010000285.1_pt1 | contig 48909 bp, 43 predicted proteins | sample 1539031 | NCBI WGS metagenome assembly OCZT01 (sample SAMEA3539308, study PRJEB22396) | soil metagenome | biome: tundra; feature: field; material: soil | place: USA | collected 2010-05 | depth 0.15 m
AGGGTTGCCGGCCAGCGAGCCGGGGCTTGTCGCTGACACTCATGACCTAGGAGAACGGTAGAACCTGACGGTCACATCTCAGGAATACCGTCTCTCAATCTGGACATACCTGGGGCGGGATGCCACCTGGAAGTCGGCTATCCGCCAGAGGTTACAGAGTGTGACAGGGGCCGAAACGGCATACCGTATGAGCCGTGAGCACACTCCAGCTGACCATCGACGCCGACTCGGGCACGGCACCGTTCGAACAGGTGCGGACCCAGATTGCCTCCGCGGTCGCGGAAGGCCAGCTGAGCCCCGGCGCCAAGCTCCCGACGGTGCGCCAGCTCGCAACCGATCTCGGGCTGGCGACCAACACCGTGGCGCGGGCCTACCGGGAGCTCGAAGCCGATGCCGTGGTGGCCACCCACGGCCGTGGTGGCACGTTCGTGCGCAGCGACGTCCTGGACGAGCCCACCACCCACTCCGGCGCCGCTGACCTCGCGAGAGCAGCCGCAGTTGACTACGTTCACACGGTCAGACGGCTCGGCCTCAACTCACAGGAGGCCGCACGACTGGTCCAGAACACCTGGAACGAGAGCTAGCTCGGCCGGACACCTTGCGACTCGAGGACTCGGTGACGCTCCCACCAGCGTCGCATCGGACCGGGGGCCCACCAGTTCACAGTGCCAAGCAACCGCATCGTGGCCGGGACAAGTAGTGCGCGCACGACGGTGGCATCGATCAGGACGGCGACGAGCATGCCGACCCCGATCATCTTCATGATCACGATGCCGGAGGTTGCGAACCCACCGATGACCACGGCGAGCAGGATCGCTGCGCTGGTAATGATCCGGCCACTGCGCTGCAGTCCGTTGGCCACCGACGTCGTGTTGTTACCGGTACGGTCCCACTCCTCACGGATCCGGGATATCAGGAACACCTCGTAGTCCATGGACAGGCCGAAGATGATGGCGAGCATGAGGATCGGCTGGGTGGCGTCCAGGTAGCCCGTCGAAGTGAAACCGAGAAACCCTGACAGATAGCCGTCCTGGAAGATCAGGGTGACCACCCCGAACGAGGCGGTCAAGGACAGGGCGCTCATGACAACAGCCTTCAGGGGCAGGACTACGGAACCGAAGGCAATGAACAGCAGGACCAGCATGACTGCGACCACGAACAGGCCCATCGACGGCAGGTGCGCCCCGATGGAGTCGACGAGGTCAACAGCGCTCGCCGAGAAGCCACCAACCAGAGCGGTGGCCCCGGCGCCGGGATTGACCGCGCGCAGGTCCCGGACCAGCTGTTGCGACTGCTCGCCCTGGCTTTCCCCGAGCCAGCTGACCTGGACCAGGTCCGTCATGCCGGCGCCGCTCGGGCGGGCAACAGCCTGGTCGATCACCTGGACCGACCGCACCCCGTGGACGGTGCCGAGCCGGGCGACATAAGAGACAAGTTGAGGGGCACTGGTCCCCGAGACCACGATGTTGGCAGTGGAGGTCCCGCCGCCGAACAAGCGGGCACCCATGTCTGCGGCGACCCGACTCGGTGCGCTGACAGGCAGGACCCGCTCGTCGGTACTACCCCACCTTGCCGACAGGAACGGAGCGCCAAGGGCCAGCAGACCCACGGTGATCACCAGCAGGTAGGCGACGGGTCGCCGCATCACGCTGTGCGCCAGCTTTGCCCACGCGCCAGACTCCACAAGGACACCAGATTCGGCGCTCGCGCTTCGGCGCCACGGCATGCGGCCGGCTTCAATACGCGGTCCCAGAACGCTGAGCAACGCCGGCAGAAGTGTCAGCGCTGCCAGCATCGCCGCCAGAACCGCGGCGACACCGCCATAGCCCATCGAACGCAGGAAGCTCTGTTGGAAGATCAGCAATGAGGCAAGTGAGGCGGCCACGATCAGGCCGGAGAACAACACGGTCCGACCGGCTGTAGCCATGGTTGCCGTGATGGCCGCGTTGACTTGCTCACGCTCGGTGCCGGGCTGCTTGGCGAGCTCCTCACGAAACCTGCTCACAACGAACAGCGCGTAGTCGATTGCCAGGCCCATTCCGATCAGGGTGATGATGTTGATGGAGAAGACCGAGACGTCGGTGAGCATGGTGATGGCGCGCACGAATGCGAATGCACCGAAGATGGCCACGCCACCAACAAAAGCCGGCATCAAGGCGGAGGTGACGCTGCCGAAGAACACCAGACACAAGATGATCACTATCGGCATGGAGATCTCTTCAGCCTTGGCGATGTCCCTGGAGACCGTCTGATTCACGTCGCGAAAGACCGCCCACGCTCCCCCGACCGTCGTGGACAGCCCCCTGGCGTCAAGGTGCGGGCTGACCTGGTCGTAGAGGGCTGCTTTCTGAGCCGGCGAGGTACTGCTCAAGGCAAGGATGACCCGTGTCGCGTGCTGGTCCTTGCTAATCAACGCAGGCGCGGGGGTTTGGTACCAGCTGGTGATGCGCTGGATCGACCCTTTGGGCAGCCCGTTGATGACGCTTGCGACAGACGCCCGGAAGGCAGGGTCGCTGACCTTCATCGAGGCACTGGAGTAGATGATCACGATGTCGGCGTCGTGGCTGGTGAAGGTTGCATGCTCCATGACCAGGGACCGGGCAGACTCGCTGGCTGGGTCGTCGTAGCCACCGCTGCTGAGACTGCCGAAAACGCCGAGTCCATAAATCGCGGCCGCGGCGACGAGAATCAGCCCTGCGATCAGTACGGTCCAGGCTCGTCCCGCCACAAAGCGGCCCCACCTCTGCATCATGCCTGTAACGCCCTTCGTTGCATGGAGGTTGCACCGTGACCACCCACTGAGTAGTCAGAGTGATCACACACTGAATGGACTTTACTGATGGCCCTGGCGGAGGCAAGCCTCGAGGGTGGCACCTCGATAGGCTGCCGCATCCCGGCATCAACAAAGACGCCGACCCCGGTGGAAGCCGACGGACCAGACCCTCGCGGATTTGCGCAACCGGTCATATCTGCCCCCTCACCTGCCGAGGCGCCCGGATCGTAGGCCGGGCGGCCCGATCGCCACCCCACCGGGACCCGACACGACGAACAGCCGGGCCGCACGCGGCACAGGGGAGGCGCGACAGGACTCCGTGGTCAACTCGTCGAGGTCCATCTGGTGGACGGTCCGTTCGGGTATGGCGCTGCTCAGAATCATGGATCGCAGACCGTCGGAGTCCGGCGACGGCCACTCGCGCTTATCCACGGGAGCCGGCGGCCCGAGTCGCGCCATCCTTCAGTCGCGGACCGGCGCCGACGCGATCCACATCATGACCGTGGCGGCTCAGGCCCGACGATGACCATCTCGAACTCGCTGCGGGTCGTCGGCGCAGCCTGCGTCTCCCGGATGGCGTGACTCTCCCACCAGCGTCGAAGAGGGCCGGGTGCCCACCAGTTCAAGGTGCCCCGCAACCGCATCGTGGCCGGAACCAGCAACGCCCGCACGACGGTGGCATCGACTAGGACCGCGACGAGCATGCCTACCCTGATCATCTTGATGAACACGATGCCGGAGGTGGCGAACCCGCCGATCACCACGGCAAGCAACAGTGCCGCGCTGGTAATGATGCGCCCGCTGTACTGCAGTCCGTTGGCGACGGCGGTCGTGTTGTCACCGGTGCGGTCCCACTCCTCACGGATCCGGGAGAGCAGGAACACCTCGTAGTCCATCGACAGGCCGAAGATGATGCCAAGCATGAGGATGGGCTGGGTGACGTCCAGATAACCCGGTGAGGTGAAGCCCAGGAGTCCGGACAGGTGACCGTCCTGGAAGATCCAGGTGACCACGCCGAACGAGGCGCCCAGGGACACGGCGTTCATCACTATGGCTTTGAGCGGCAGGACCACCGAGCCGAAGGCGACGAACAGCAGGACCAACATGATGGCGACCACGAACGAACCCATCCACGGCAGGTGCGCCCCGATGGAGTCAATGAGGTCCACGGCACTGGCCGACGCGCCGCCGACCAGCGCGCTGACTCCAACGCCGGGATTGACAGCCCTCAGATCCCTGACAACCTGTTGCGACTTCTCGGTCTGGCCATTGCCCGGCCAGCTGACGACCCCGCGATGATCGAGAGCGGGGCTCTCTTCCGCGCGATGCTCCAGGACAACGGGCGTGATCTCGGATTCGGCGACGACCAGGAGCGGCTACGCACGCTGACCGAGCTAGAAATGACCGTCTAAACGCCACCGGCTGCCAACGTCTGCGCCGACTGAACTGGTCGCCACCACCCTCAGTGGTGAACCGGCTCTGACACGATCGAGGTCATCGCCGTGACCAGCGCCTCGAGGTCCGACTGCGCGGTGTACGGCGAGAGGCTGGCCCGGACAGCCCCACCGGTCTGGCGGATGCCCAGCGCCCTGGTGAGCTCCCACGCGTAGGCATGGCCGCTCCACACGCAGATGTCCCGCTCCCCCAGCCGCGCCGCGACCTCACCCGGCGTTAGGGAGTCCACCGTGAAGCAGATGGTCCCCGTACGAAGGGTCGGAGCCCCGACCATCCGAACACCCGGTATCGCGCTGAGCCGGCCGATTGCGCCCCGCACCGTGGTGTTCTCCCGTGCCCTCAGCACCGCGAAGGAACGATCGAGCCGCTGTGGCCGATCGCCGGTTCCGGCGACCAGATCTGCAAGATGGTCTATGGCCGCGGTGATGCCCGCCATGTTGGCCAGACCCGCGGTGCCGAGCTCGAACCGTTCGGGCACCTCATCGGACGACGGCTCGAGCTTGTCGGGGTGAAGCGTCTCCAGCAGGTCAACGGAAGCCACGACGGCTCCGGCGTGCGGACCGCACCACTTGTATGCCGAGACAGCAATGAAGTCGGCGCCCAGCGACGCCATGTCCAGCCGAAGGTGCGGCGCAGCGGCGACCGCGTCGACGTAGACCAAAGCCCCTGCGGCGTGGGCGATTGCGCTGATCGCCGCGACGTCGGTCATGGTCCCGATCAGGTTCGACGCGGCGGCCACGGCAACGAGCCTGGTGCGCGGGGTGACCAGCTCGCCATACTGGCCGGCGGGCAGATCGGTGGTCAGCGGATCCACCCGCGCCCAACGCACCGTCACGCCGGCGCAGGCTGCGGCCTGCACCCATGGCCGGACATTGGAGTCGTGGTCGAGCTCTGAGAGCACGATCTCGTCGCCGGGCGACCAGGTCTTGGCCAGGGCACCTGCCATCCGGTAGGTCAGCGTGGTCATGTTGGGCCCGAGGACAACCCCACCCGCCGGCCCGCCGGTGAGGTCCGCGACCGCCTCGCGGGCGTCGGCGATCAGCTGAACGGAGCGGCGGCTGGATGCGAAGGGGCCGTGCACATTGCTCAGTCCGCTGCGGTGGGCATCAGAGATCGCCTCGATCACGCACTCGGGCACTTGAGTTCCGCCGGCACCGTCGAGATATACCGTGCCGTCCTTAAGCGCCGGGTACTGCGAACGAATGCCCTCGATGTCCCACGTCGTATCCATAAGGACGAGCATGCCCCTGCCTGCCGCCGAACGATCCACCGGCTACTCGGGTGTACGAACGCGCTGAGCCTTTGAGCTGTTGCGTCCTCTGCAGGGGGTTGATCACCTATCGTCGAGACGTAGAGACAGTGCCGGTCTACACGTGCCAGAGTCCACTTCAGCGCCCCGCCGAAGAGAGTGGAGAGTCCCATGGAGAAGGTCTTCGAGATCTACATCCGAACGACCCCGGAGCGTCTCTGGGAAGCGATCACCGACCCTGAGATCAGGGGCAAGTACCAGTTCGGCAACCGGATCAACTCGGACTTCACGCCCGGCTCACGCTTCGAGATGACGCACGAGGGCGCCGCCGGGCTCTTGGGCGAAGGCCAGAACCTCGAGGTCAACCCCCCACACAAGCTGGTCCAGAGCATGGTCGCGCTCTGGGGCGAGGACGTGAAGAGCGAGGGCACCTCGAGGATCACCTGGGCGATCGAGCCCGTCGCCGACAGCTGCCATCTGACCGTGACCCACGACCAGCTGCGCGAGGGCGCTAACAACCAGCTCTATGGCGGCTGGCCGATGATCCTGTCCGGACTGAAGACCTGGCTCGAGACTGGCGAGCTGCTCACCACGCCCGGATCACTGATGTATGGCTCAACCTGATGAGTTGGCAAGCAGCATCACGTGACGCACATCCCTGAGAACAGCAAGCGGGAGAACCAAGCCGGCGCACCGCTGGCGTCCAGTGACCTGGCGGACGAGTCTGGAGCCGTGGTCGATCCCCATTCCGCCGACGACGCCCGAGCTTCGAAGATGCCCTCCGAGGCCATCCACGCCGCGGCCTACGCCGCGGAAGGGGCTGGGTCGGCGCAAACCCCGGTAACGCCCGGCTCGGTCAGGCTGCGAATCCACCCAGCCCTTCGCTTCCTTCTGCCACGTCGTGCCCGCGACAACGGCGAAGTCGACCTGGCTCACGACCCGAGCGCCACCGTCGGGCATGTCGTCCAGAGTGTGGGCGTGCCACTGACCGAGGTCGGAGACCTGGTCGTGGCCGAGGTTGCGGTGTCCTTGCGTAGCCGCCTGCAGGAGCAGGACCGGCTCGACGTCGGCGTTCGAGCCCGGCCGCAGCCGCTGGAGGGGCCGGCGCGCTTCGTCTTAGACGTGCATCTCGGCGCGCTGGCCCGCAGGCTTCGACTGCTGGGCGTCGACACGGCGTACGAAAAGTTCGCTGACGATGACCATCTCGTCGAGCAGGCTGGACGTCAGGACCGAGTGCTGCTCAGCCGAGACAGGGGCCTGCTGATGCGTCGGGCGCTGCGCCGAGCCGCCTTCGTACGCGGACAGGACCCCGACGACCAGTTGGCCGACGTCATCGAACGGTTCCAGCCACCCTTGCAGCCATGGAGCTTGTGCCTGGTCTGTGGTGGATCGCTTGCGCCAGTTTCAAAGGCCCTGGTGGCAAACCAGCTTGAACCGGGGACCTTACGCACTCAGCAGGAGTTCTCCCGATGCCAGGCTTGCGGACACGTGTACTGGCATGGCGCGCACGACGTCAGGCTGCAGCAAGTGATCCGGCGCCACACCTGAGGCCGGGTGCTCGTCCAGGTCTTCCCGATCCCACGCGTCATGAGCATCCCCCTAGGTCAGGTTCTGGCATAAAGTGATATTCAGGGTCCTGCTCTTTGCAGGTTTCGAGTTCTGTGCGACAGCTCGAAGGGTAACCAGATGTCTCCGAAGACGACGAAGTTCGAGAACCTGCTTGAGGCTGTGCCTGGTGCCTTGGTGGGGATGGACCAGAAGGGCATAATCCGGTTCGTCAATCGCCAGACCGAATCGCTGTTCGGCTATGACCGCCACCAGCTGATCGGTAATCCGATCGACACGCTGGTACCGGAGCCTCTCTGGCAGATCTACGCCGAGCACCGGCAGGACCACTTCACAGACCCCACGACCCGGTCCACGGGATTCGAGCTGGAGCTGAACGGACGGCAACAAGATGGCACCGAGTTCCCGATCAACATCAGCTTGTCCAGCATCGACACCGGAGAGGTCTTGTTGGTGATCACGGCGCTGGGGGACGTGAACCAGCGGAAGCGGGCGGTCCAAAGCGCCCAGCACACAGAGGCGATGGTCGAGTACTCGGACGATGCCATCATCGGCCTCACCCCCGACGGCACGATCACGAGCTGGAACCCGGCTGCAGAACACATGTACGGCTACTCGGGCAAAGAGATCATAGGCAGGTCCGGTGACCTCCTGACTCCCGAAGATCGACCCGGCGAGCTCAACGCCATCCTGGCCAGGATCAAGCTTGGCCATTATGTCGAGCATGCTGAGACCACGCTTGTCACAAAAGACGGAACAGCGGTCCCGGTCTCGATCGCCGCCGCGCCGATCCGCGACGAAAACGGCGAGATCGTCGGGGTGTCTGCAGTCCACCGCGACCTAACAGAACAGAAGGGAGCATTGGCCGTCGCAGAGAGCATGGCGGCAATCGTCGAGTGCTCGGAGGACGCGATCATCAGCAGGACACTTGACGGCATCATCAAGAGCTGGAACCCAGCCGCGGCCAGGATGTTCGGCTACTCCAGCGAGGAAATCGTCGGCAGGTCCATCGACCTCCTCGTTCCGCAGGATCGAGCCGGCGAGATGATCACCATGCTGGCTGAGATCAGCGCGGGCCGGGCTGTCTGCGACTTTGAGACCACACGCATCCGCAAGGATGGGACCGTCTTCCCGGCATCCCTCACCGTCTCACCGATCTGCAACGACATTGGCGCGGTCGTCGGCGCCTCGGTGATCTACCGCGACGTGACCAAGCTGAAGCATGCAGCTCAATACGCCCGAAGCTTGATCGAGGCGAGCTTGGACCCGCTGGAGACGATCAGCCCCGAAGGCAAGATCACCGATGTCAATGAAGCTGCGGTCAAGGCCAGCGGCGTCCCACGCAACAAGCTCATCGGGAGCGACTTCTCTGGGTACTTCACCGAACCCGACAAAGCCCGCCAGGGCTACGAGCGGGTTTTTGAGCAAGGGTTGGTCACCGACTACCCGCTGACCCTGCGCCGTCAGGACGGCACCCTGACCGACATTTCATGCAACGCCTCTGTCTACCGCGATGCAGGCGGCAACGTGCTCGGCGTACTCGCCGCCGCCCGCGACATGACTCAACAGAAAGAGGCGGTCGAGGCAGCCCAGCACATGGCAACGATTATCGAGTACTCCGACGAAGCCATCATCAGCAGCACTCTCGACGGCATCATCACCAGCTGGAACAAGGCCGCGGAGAGGCTGTACGGCTACTCCCGCGAGGAGATCGTCGGCAAGTCCATCCAGCCCGTGGCTCCCCAGGATCGACCAGAGGAGATCAAGGACATCCTGGCCAAGATCAGGGTCGGCCAACGTGTCGAGCACTATGAGACCAACCGGGTTCGAAAGGACGGAACCGTGTTCCCGGTCTCACTCACAGCCTCTCCGATCCGCGACATGAACGGCACCATCGTCGGCACAACGGTGATCTGCCACGAGATGACCGACCATAGATAGGTGCTGCGAGAGCCAGGCCTTTCGGTGGGACTGCTCGGCGCCAAAGGGACTTCGACCAGGATCACGCTGGTGAGCTGCGCGGTGGCCATTCCCGCACCCCGTCCCGTTCAGGAATAGCCAGGCGGCCAACACCGAGCCACTCACGGTGAGGCTGATCCATAGGCCTAGCCCGGTAATGGCGACGGCCTCCAACAAGAGCCCGATGCGCACCATGCAGAGAGCACCCAGAGGCTGGGTCAAGCGCAGGTGTTGCGCTAGAGGTAACGAAGGTTCCGATCGCCAGGGCAAGGATGAGCAGTCCGGTCTTCAGAGCCGAGTGGCCGGGGCACTGTGCAGGAACACAAGCAGCTTGAACAGCATCCCGAACTCATCGAGTGCCACGGTCAGCGCCGCGATGGATCCGTAGCGCAGGCTTCGGATGCGCAGGAGCCAAAGATCGAGAAGCGCCGGCTCTCCCAAGAGCGCGGCTCATCGCCCGCTGATGGCGGTGAGCCGTCGTCTGAAGATCAGACACGTTCTCGTGGTGTTCGCGCCTGCAACTGCAGACCCATCAGGGCTGCCTGCCGTCCGGCTGAGGTCAGCGTCCACGTCCGGTTCTGCCCACCGTCCTCCTGCTCGATCCAGCCGAAGACATTTGCGAGCAAACCGAATTCGCGTGTCGCATCCAATCCGGACCACTCCTCGAGTGCCTCACCTGAGACGGCGCGCCACCGACCCACCAGACCGGCGCCAACCTTGGCCTCCACCGTCGGATATGGCACCGGCATGTTAGCTCGAAGCAGCGTCGCCGCAGCCATGGCAGCGCCCTCACCCTCGTAGGTTCGGGCCGAAAAGATATCGGCCACGGCGATGCGCCACAGCAGACTCGGGTCGCCCAGTGCGCGCCGCCCCTTAGCGGACAGGGACACCTTGCGGCCCTTCTTGGTGATCAACCTGGCGCGCCGGGCCAGCTCGTCCAAGGTGGCGAGCTCGGGAAGGTCGGCCTCGGTACGGACCGTGAGCCCGAACAGGTCGAACCATCCGAACGCGTGATCCGCCTCGAGCACCAAGGCCCTGGGCAACCACCCGGCCTGGGTCAGGGTGGTTCCCTCACCGACGTGATCGAGCAGCCAGCACAACGGCCTCAGGCATTCGCTCGCCGCCGCCGGGACGGCAACCTCGCCGTCTAACAGCGGCAGCATCTGGGTCAGAAGGTCTTGACGCACCGCGGGGTAACCGGCCGCCCAGCTTTCCCCTCGCTCCCGGGATACGGCCTGAAGCAGGGTTCCCCCGCGAAGATCTAGCCGTCTCATCGTGAGTGAGATCTCAGTGATGTGAGCGGCGAGCTGCTTCCAGCCTCGCTCACCCGGCACCAGCTCGCCGGCATCGATAGCTTGCTCCAGCGCCTGGCTGACCCGTCGCCTAGCTAACTGCTCGGACACACCCAACACCAGACCCCAGCACAGAAGAGGCGTGTCCGGCGGGTCCACGCCCGAGGACCTGACGGCCTTCTTCATCGTCCTGCGGGCAGGCTCATGGTCGCTGTCCTGCCAGGCATCCAGGAGCAGATGGGTCTGCGGCGCCCGGCACACAGCGGCATAGCGCTCGAGCCCCGCGGCGGTGAACAGATCCGCCAGAGACCACGCGACCTCATGCAGCTCGCTGGTCTCGGCCAGCCACTTCAACGGCAGTTGGTACCAGAGGAACTCCTGCAGCTCGATCTGACCTAGCTGAGTCAGGGCCGCACCCTCGGGCAGTAGCCAGTCAACAGCCGCCCGGGCCAGGTCCGCCGAAGACGGATCCAGGTCCGCAAGCAAGGTCTCGAGCGGCTGGTCGCACGTGCTGGTTCGATCACCCATGCACGGCACGCCAGGGAATCGCGTGGCAAACGTTCCACGGCTACTCGGGCTCATGACCCGAACTCCAGCACATCGTGAGCCTGCTGACTAGACAGACGAACCCGAATTCCCTGACAAAGAAGCAGACCAAGAAGTAACCGTATCTTGAGTTGCCTTCTCGACGTAGTGGCACAAGGCGTTCACGGCACGGAGCTGTTCAGGGCTGTGGACCTCGGCGTCGAGCAGGTCCGGGCTGGCCACGATGGCGGTCAACGCCTTGGCCCGCGATACCGCGACGTTGAGCCGGTGCAGGTCATAGAGGAAGTCGATGCCTCGCGGGGCCTCGTCCGCGCTGGAGCTGGCAGTCGAGTAGATGACCACCGGCGCCTGCTGCCCCTGGAACTTATCCACGGTGCCGACTCTCGCGCCGACGGGCAGCTTGTCGATGAGCCTGGCGACCTGCCGGTTGTATGGTGCCACCACCAGCACGTCGTCCAGCGTCAGCCGGCGCTCAACTCCCTTGGCGTCCGACCAGGTGCCACCACAGAGGTCGTCGATCAAGGCGGCGACCGCCACGGACTCCTCGTCGCTGGCCGAGGTATTGCCCTCATGAGCAACAGGAAGCCACCGCACACCTGACCCGGACAGCGCTCCCGCAGCCTGGATATGTTGGATCTCAAGGCCTTCGACCGAATCCAGCCGGCCGTCGTACGAGGTCTGCGAGACGAATGCCGTGATCGCAGGGTGCATCCGATAGGTCCTGTCAAGAAACACTCCTCGATCGGCGGGAATCGTGTCATGGCCGTCAAGCAGGTGATCGAGGGCAGAGATACCCGCGCCAGCGGGGTGGAGCGCCTGCGTCGGCTGGGTCAGCTGCTGCGGGTCACCGAGTAGCACCATCGAGCGGGCGGCGGACGAGACTGCGACGGCATTGGCCAACGAGAACTGCCCCGCCTCATCGATGACCAACACGTCAACCAGGTCTTGCATGTCCTCACGCGCCCACAGCCACGCGGTCCCGCCAACGAGGTTGGTAGTGGCGCTGGAAAGGCCCGTGACAACGTCGCCATTGCTGCCCGCGACCGTGATCTGGCCCGACCCGCCGACCTCCAGCTGATCCCACTTCTGCAATGCCGGGCGACCCACTGCTTTGAGCAGGTTGTTGATGACCTTGTGTGACAGAGCTGTGACCCCGACCGTGAGACCGTCGTCAAGCAGGGCCCGGATCAATGCAGCTCCTGTGGTCGTCTTGCCCGAACCCGGAGGGCCCTGCACCGCCAGGACCTGCCCGGACAGCGTCCGGCCCACGCGGACCACGAGCTCCGATGGCGACTCACCCGCGTCAACATGCAGCTCCGGCGGCACCCGGCGCTCCAGAAGCGCTCTACCCAAGGGCGAGTCACCGGCCAGTACCTGTGCGCAGACCCGCGCGATGGAGGCCTGCAGCACCTTGACGTTGATCGGGCCGTCCGGCCCGAAGCCACGTGGCTGCGCCGGCTCAGTCTTCTTGGACCTCTTGAGCACGATAAAGCCGGCCACCGGGTCCAGCTCGACCACCGTGCCCAGGGCGGCATGCGGCTCATCGACGTCAATGGCGCCGTTGCCGACGGAGAGTTTGCAGTCCTGCGGCTCGAATTCATAACGCCACAGCCACGACGCCTTGACCTCACCCACCTGACGCGGTGCCGACAGGCCCCCGATCGTCGAACCGTCCTCGACCAGCATCTCGTCATCCAGATCCCCGACCCGGAAGAACTCCCACCACTTGGGACGTTCCTCACGCCGGTGCCAGCCGGCCAGCCCTGCCAGCAAAGGCTGCCCGGCTTCCCTCAGCCGCTCGGCCAGCGCTCCTTCGGCTTGTTCGGCCGCTGACGCCTCTTCGCTGGCAGTCCCGTCCTTCAACTCGGGCCTGGCCTGCCTCCCGTGGATGGTCTCGAGCTCACGGCGGCGCTCCTCCAGCCACGCATGCAGGTCGTGCGTCGAACGGACGTCGTCGCGGTTGTAGGCCTCGATCGAGGCAAGGATCGCTTCATCCCCCTCAACCAGGAACCGTTCGTACTCAACAACACTGGTCATCGCATCCGCGACCTCGGCCTCCGAGCCCGCCTTGCGCGTGTGACCCCAGTAGAAGTCCTCGAGCTTCTTGATCGAATAAGAAGGCTTGCTGATCCGGATCCCGTTGCGCACCACGGCATACAGGTCGACGAATCGCTCCCCGCGCAGGAGGGTGTCCAGTTCGGTCTCGCGTGTCCCGTGGCGGCCGGTCAGTCGCTTGAGCGCGCTCTGCTCGTACGCCGCGTAGTGATAGACGTGCATTCCGGGGTCGGCCTTGAGCCGGCCGATCAGATCATCGATGAGCTGCTCAGTGAGCGTCTGCTCCCGCTCGAAGCTGTGCGCCCACCACGAGGTGAAGGTGCCGTCGCGCTCCCAAAGACCAGCGAGGTACTCACGACCAGCCCCGTCATGGGCAAAGGGATCACCCTCGAAGTCGAGATAGACATCGCCCGGGCTAGGAGTGGGCAACCCCAGCAACCCCTTGCCCGCCTGAGGGAACAGCAGCTCGTAGGTCGGCACACCGGTGGTGCGCTCGGCCATCTGAAGCCGGGCCTGCTGGGCGAGCCGTTCCCGGGACGGCTTGCCGATGCCACGCGGGAGGTCTGTGGAATTGGCCTTGGCGAGGTCAGCGACAGTTGAGATCCCGGCCGCGACAAGGGTTTGACGATGGTCTTTGCGCATCCCGGCGACCAGCGAGAGATCATCGGCTGCTTCCCACAGATCACCACACCTGGTCTTCCACCGGCACTGAGAACAGTGGGCCACGGGCACTGGTTCGCTGACCGGGCGGTCTTCGACGGCACGACGCAGACGGCTTCGAGCGTGTCGGGCGTACGAGGCGACATCCGCCAGGCGCCAGGGACGTTCGACACCATCGCCCGTGACGACGGTCAGGAACTGGGGGTGCACTCCTTGCAACTCAGCCAGCCGCTCCGCGTAGGTGGCCATCTGGAGCAACGCCGGGACCTTGAGCCTGCGGGCGAGCTTGGTGTCGGCGATGTCGTACGACCAGCTGCCGAGCTCGCTGGGTTGATCGGTGCGCAACAGGAAGTCGGCCTGACCGCCCCAGCGACCGTCGTAGAACGTCGCCTGGTAGATCACGTCCGCCCCGGCACGCATCGCATCAAGGGTCTGCTGCTCGGCCTCGATCCGGCCCGCCACGTCATAGCGGGTGGGGATCTCGGTGACCACCCGTCCCTCTTGGCGCAGACGCTGCAGGTAGGCCCTCTCGTGGTCCATGCCCTTGCTGAAGACAAGGTCGAGTGCGTCGTCGGCTGCTTTGGCTCCGCCTTGGGCTTGGCCATCCAAGGCGGCAAGATCAAGTGTTGTGACGTGCGGGCAGGAGAGATGTTTCGTGAGGTCCGTCGGGCTCAGGACCAGCTGACCTTCAATGCGCTGCACGCGCCTCATCTCCCTGCTCCGAACACACTTGACAGTGCTAAACGCAGGCTAAGACCTGCCACTGACAACCAGGACGGTAAGGCGGGTTGGATGGGCGCACCCCGTGTTCGGCCGGGAGAGGTCACCTTGACACCAACCGGCCACGACCTTAGACCCCATCGACAGGACCCGACGGGCAGGATGGACAGATGGTTGAGGCAGTAGACAAGGATGGACCATGCGTCATCTGAAGATGAGCATGACAGAGGCAATGACCCCGTTGTCACCGAAAACCAAAGCGTCGGAACCCGCGATGTTGGATGCCGCCCATCTCAGCCGAAGCTTTGGCACACGCATCGCCCTGGACGACGTCCCCTTCCAGGTGGCGCCCGGGCAGACAGACAACGGCGATCGGCCCGGCCGTGAGCATCACCTTCGGGATGTCGGGTGGATGTATGTGGCCGCCGGAAATCGTCCCCCAGTCGGTGCGCCTGGTCGGGTACGCCACTCCTCAGGCATGGGCGGTGAATTCCTGGGTGACCGTGTCGTCGGGCGGCGGGCCCTGGTCGACATCGCCGGCCACCTCGCGATCCTCGCCGTTATCCCGTGGAGCTGTTCGCCTTCGCATCCATGCGCCTTCGCAGATCCCTGGTCACAGCGTGAACTAGAACCACGCGCGCGGAACCCAGCCGCCCGGGGCTGTGGGCAACCAAGGGGACGTAGGTCCCTTGAGGTGATTGTGTAGGCGGCGAGAGGATCAAATTCGGAGGCGCTCATGGACGACATCAGAGGAATGGTCCTACTGCTTCCCGGGCTGCAGTTGCTCATCGACCTCCTGCGCGAGCGGGGATGGACCGTCGTTGGGCCGACAGTGCGGGACGGTGTGGTCGTCCATGCCGAGATCGAGTCGGTCGACCAGCTTCCGCGAGGCGTGGGAGATGTCCAGGACAGTGGAAGCTACCGGCTCCGCCAACGTGGCGACGAAGCAGTATTCCGCTATGCCGTCGGCCCGCAAGGGTGGAAGTCGCTGCTGTTCCCCTCGCGCGAGCTGCTCTGGAGCGGACAGCGGACCGACGAAGAGATGAAGGTGAGGCCAGCTGACGTCGACGCGCCCCGCCTGGCATTGCTCGGCGTCCGGTCCTGCGACCTGCACGCGCTGGCGATCCACGACACCGTCCTGGCCAACCGGGCCGCACCCGACGTGGCATACGCCGCCCGGCGCCAGGACAACTTCATCATCGCGCTGACCTGCTCGGATCCGGGAGGCACATGTTTCTGCGTCTCGATGGGCACCGGACCTGTGCCGGACAAGGGCTTTGACCTCAGCCTGACCGAGCTGATCGACCAGGACGGACACCGTTTCCTTGTCCAGCCCGGCAGCGAGTGCGGCGAAGAGATCCTTGACGAGCTGACGACGCGGGCAGTCGAGGACGAGGTTCTGAACGCCGCCAGGGCGGATCGCGTCGCGGCCCTGGAGGTCGGCACCGCGGCGGCGCAGCGGATGGGTCGCTCACTGGACACTGACGGACTGCGGGACCTGCTCTACGCCAACACCGAGCACCCGCAGTGGGAAGACGTGGCAAGCCGCTGCCTGGCGTGCACGAACTGCACACTCGTGTGTCCCACCTGCTTCTGTACGTCCATCGAGGACGCCAGCGACCTGTCCGGGTCGGAAACCCAGCGATGGCGGGTGTGGGACTCCTGCTTCACCAACGACTTCTCCTATCTGCACGGCGGCAGCGTCCGTTCGTCGGTGTCGTCGCGATACCGCCAGTGGGCCACCCACAAGCTCGCTTCGTGGGTGGACCAGTTCGGCACGTCGGGATGCGTCGGCTGCGGTCGCTGCATCACGTGGTGCCCCGCCGCCATCGACATCACCGCTGAAGTCGGGGCCATTCGCTCCGGAAAGGGCTGACATGCGCACCATCGAGCAGTACCTACCAGAACACCCCTTCTTCAGGGGGCTGGACGCCAAAGCGCTGGCCATCGTCGCCGGCTGTGCCAAGAATGTCAGTTTCGCGCCCGGCGAGTTCCTGTTCCGCGAGGGGCAGCCAGCCGACAATTTCTACGTCGTGCGGCGCGGACGGGTAGCCCTGCAGCTACACAGCCCCGCTGCCGGCACGATGGTGGTCGATACCGCCGACGCAGGTGACGTCGTGGGCTGGTCGTGGCTCGTGCCGCCCTACAGCTGGCTGTTCGACGCGCGCGCCGTCGAGCCCACCGGCGCCGTCTCCTTCGACGGGCGGTGCCTTCGCGACAAATGCGAGCAGGACCCGCAGCTGGGGTACGCGCTGATGAAGATGGTGGCCCAGGTGATGTTCAGCAGGCTGACGGCAGCGCGGGTACGGCTGCTCGACCTCTACGGCACCGCGGGAGCTGCCAGTCCTCTGGTCAGTCCTCTGCTCTCGCAGACTGGAGCCACAAATGCCAGAGCCACCGATGCTGGAGCCACCCATGCTGCGCCTGGCTGAGCAGCACACGGTACAGCCCGTCGGCGCGATGGTCCCGCGCCTCTTCCGCCTCACCGAGCGGCGCCAGGACACCGTGGACACCTTCACGATGATGCTCGAGCCGGCCGACGGAGTACCCCTGAAGTTCATCCCCGGCCAGTTCACGATGCTATCGGCCTTCGGCGTCGGTGAGGTACCGATCTCGGTCAGCAGCGCAGCGAACGTGGACGGCCCGCTGCAACACACAGTGCGCGACGTCGGCGCAGTCACGCACGCCCTCTCCCGCACGGCAGTCGGCGATGAGGTGGGCGTTCGTGGCCCCTACGGCACTGGCTGGGATGTGAGCGACGGCACCGACCAGGACGTGGTCTTCGTCGCCGGGGGCATCGGCCTGGCCCCGCTTCGTCCCGCGATGCTCGAGGTGCTCCAGCACCGGCAACGCTTTGGCCGGGTGGTCCTGCTCTATGGCACCCGCAGCCCCGAGGATCTACTCTTTGCCGACGAGTTGAAACGTTGGCAGGACCTGGGCGTCGAGGTGATGGTCACCGTCGACTACGGGACACCGTCGTGGACCGGACGGGTCGGCCTTGTGACGACGCTCATTCCTCGGGCGGGGTTCGACCCCAGGTCCACCCTCGCGCTGGTCTGCGGCCCCGAGATCATGATGCGGTTCACGGCAACCGCGCTGATCGACCGGGGAGTCAGCCCCGACAAAGTCAGGGTCTCCCTCGAGCGCAACATGCGCTGCGGGGTGGGCCTTTGTGGGCACTGTCAGTATCGCGAGCTGTTCGTCTGCGTCGACGGCCCGGTGCTGACGTACGCCCGGGTTGCCGGCCTGCTCGGAACAAGGGAGCTGTGAGATGGCAGCTGATGACAGGACAGAGATTGGCCCAGACCAGAAACGCCCCAAGCTGGCCGTCTGGAAGTTCGCCTCCTGCGACGGCTGCCAACTGACACTGCTGAACTGCGAGGATGAGCTCATCCCGCTGGCCGGAGCAGTCGAGATCGCCTACTTCCCGGAAGCCACCCGCGCCGTGGTCGAGGGCCCCTACGACGTATCGCTCGTCGAAGGCTCGGTGACCACGGCCAGCGATGCCGAACGCATCCGCGAGGTACGCCGCGTCTCCCGCCGGTTGATCACGATCGGCGCCTGCGCCACCAGCGGCGGCATCCAGGCTCTGCGCAACTTCGGCGACGTCGCGCAATATCGCTCGGTCGTCTACGCCCACCCGGAGTACGTCAAGACCCTGGATCGCTCCACCCCGATCTCCGAGCACGTGAGCGTCGACTACGAACTGCGAGGCTGCCCGGTCAACTCCAGTCAGCTCCTGGAGGTCCTCGCCGCGTTCGTCCAGGACCGCCGCCCGCGGATCCCGTCGTACAGCGTCTGCGTCGAGTGCAAACGTCGCGGCGCGGTCTGCGTTGCGGTCGCGCACGGCACGCCGTGCCTCGGCCCAGTCACCCAGGCTGGCTGCGGCGCCCTCTGCCCGGCCTATTCCCGCGGCTGCTACGGCTGCTTCGGCCCGCAGGACACGCCGAACACCCAGTCGCTGGCGGACCGGCTACGGGTGCTCGGCATGGATGAGTCCCAGGCGATGCGCATCTTCCGCACCTTCAACGCCGGCGCCGAGGCGTTCAGGGCCCAGAGCGAGAGACACGAGGAGGTGGGTACGTGACGCACAAGCTCACCCAGGGCGATCACGTCCTGAAGGTGGACACGCTGGCCCGGGTCGAGGGCGAGGGCGCCATGCACATCGTCGTGCACGATGGCCTGGTCGCCGACGTCGAGCTGCGCATCTTCGAGCCTCCGCGCTTCTTTGAGGCGTTCCTGCGCGGCCGGGCGTGGACGGAGCCACCGGACATCACCGCCAGGATCTGTGGAATCTGCCCGGTCGCCTACCAGATGAGCTCGTGCCTGGCGATCGAGGACGCCTGCGGTGTCACGGTTCCGGAGGAGCTACGGCTGCTGCGCCGGCTGCTTTACTGCGGCGAGTGGATCGAGAGCCATTCACTGCACATCTTCTTGCTGCACGCGCCGGACTTCCTCGGCTACCCCGGCGCGATCGAGATGGCCGTCGACCACGGCGCCGTCGTCCAGCAGGGATTACGCCTGAAGAAGGCCGGCAACGCCCTGATGACCCTGATCGGGGGACGCGCCATCCACCCGGTCAACGTTCGTGTCGGCGGCTTCTATCGGCTGCCAACCCTCCAGGAGCTTCGCGACTTCCGTCCCACCCTGGTGCGCGCCCGCGACGACGCCGTCGAGACGGTCCGCCTCGTGTCCGGCTTCAGTTTCCCGGATCTGGTACAGCCGCAGGAGTACGTCGCGCTAAGGTCGCCGCACGGATACCCGCTGGAGGGCGGTTCGGTGATCAGCAGCGCCGGCCGCGCGTTCGAGGTCGGCGACTTCGGCAGCCACGTCGTTGAGGAGCACGTGGCCAGGTCCAACGCGCTACACGCGCGGCTGGACGGCGCAACGTCGTATGTGGTGGGGCCGCTGGCGCGCTACACGCTCAACCACGATCAGCTCGGCCCACTGGCCCGCGAGGTCGCCCACGATGCGGGGCTAGGAGACGAGTGCCGCAACCCGTTCCAGTCGATCGTCGTACGAGCCGTCGAGCTCGTCCATGCGACCGACGAGGCTCTGGCGATCATCGACGCCTGGGACGGCGCGTCGGCGCCCTCCGTCGAGGTCCTGCCGCGCGCCGGGATCGGTCACGGCGCTACAGAGGCGCCGCGTGGGCTGCTGTACCACCGGTACGAGCTCGCCGAGGACGGCACAATCCTGGACGCCACGATCGTCCCGCCGACCTCACAGAACCAGCCGAGCATCGAGGCTGATCTGCGGGCCTTTGTCCAGGCACGCCTGGACCTGCCCCACGACGAGCTGGTCCGGCAGTGCGAGCAGGCGATCCGCAACTACGACCCCTGCATCTCTTGCGCGACGCACTTTCTCGACCTCACGATGGAGGAGCAATGACCAGACCGCCAATCGTCATCGGGATAGGCAACCCGGACCGCGGCGACGACGCCGTGGGCGTGGAGGTCGCCCGCCAGGTGGCGGCCGAGCGCCTGGACGTGCTCGCACTCGAGTTCGATGACCCCAGCGAGGCGCTCGACGCCTGGGAACCCGAGGACACCGTCGTGCTCACAGACGCGATCAGCTCCGGCGGTGAACCCGGCGACATCCACGTTGTCGACGTCGCCGAGCAGAAGCTCCCTGCGGGTCACTGGTCCGCCGCAGGCACTCACGCGTTCGGACTTGCCGCCATCGTCGAGCTCGCCCGCAGTCTCGACCTCATGCCCCGAAGGCTTGTGGTGGTTGGCGTCGAGGCAAGACAGTTCGATCACGGCGCCCCCATGTCCGAGGCCGTTCAGGCAGCAGTGCCGGCCGCCGCCGAAGCCGTGTTCACCGTGATTGATGCAGTGAAAGGACAACCCTGATGTGCCTGGGTACCGTCGGCCGGATCACCAGCGTGGGCTCCGACCAGCGCGTGCAGATCCGCGCCGGTGATCGGGCGATCACCGCGTCACTGCTAGCCGTGAACGACCCCGTAGAGCCAGGTGACTGGGTGCTCGTGCACTCGGGACTGGTGCTGGAACGGCTGACTGAGCACGAAGCCAGCGACGCGCTCGAGCTACGTGACCTGAAAAGCGAAGGAGCCTCATGAACGCGATCCGACGTGACAGCACGCGACGCAGGGTTACCCAACCAGCTACAACCCGAAGAGCTGGCCTCCTGCTAGCGCTGGCAACGGCCTGTATCAGCGGCGTAGCTGTCTTCCTCAACTCTTACGGGGTCAAAGCGTTCGGAGACGCCACCACCTACACGACCGCAAAGAACGTGATCGCGACGCTCGTGCTGGTGGCGGTCATCGCAGCGATGTCCGCGAGCCGCACCGCAGCCGTGCTGACCCGACCGTCGCGGCCCGGTCAATGGGCGGGCCTTGCGGTCGTCGGCGTCTTCGGCGGGGCAATCGCGTTCGTGCTCTTCTTCGAGGGCCTGGCCCTCGCCTCCGCGACCGACGCCGCCTTCCTGCAGAAGACCCTGCTGGTCTGGGTGGCCCTGCTCGCGGTACCGCTGCTGGGCGAGCGGCTGGGAGCCCTGCAGGTTGCCGCCATCGCACTGCTGGTGCTCGGGCAGATCGGGCTGGCCGGAGGTGCCACGACGATCTTGGGCCGGGGCCAGTTGATGGTGCTGGGAGCAACTCTGCTGTGGGCGGCCGAGGTGATCATCGCCAAGAAACTGCTCGCCAGTTTGTCCTCGTGGACCGTGGGGCTGACCCGGATGGGTATCGGATCGCTTGTTCTGATCGCCTGGACCCTGATCCGCGGCGACGGCGGAGCGCTCGTCGCATTGACCGGCACCCAGTGGATGTGGGTCCTGGTGACCGGCGTGATCCTCGCGGGCTACGTCTCGACCTGGTTCGCGGCTCTGTCGCGGGCTCCTGCGGTCGACGTCACGGCCGTACTGGTCATCGGAGCGGTAATTACCGCCCTGCTCGCTGCTACCGTCAACGGGCAACCGCTGGTTCCGGAGCTTGGTTGGGTTGGCCTCGTCCTGGTGGGCACCGTCCTACTGGCATTACCGGCATGGCGAGGTCGCGAAGCACTCGACGGCACCTCGGGGGCAGGTGCGGCGTGAGCCGGCCTGATCCGAGAGCTGCCACGCCCACAGCCGCCGCCACGACAGCTGGTCCCCTGCTCTTCGCTCGCTACGCATACCCGCCCAACGAGCTGGGGTACTGCGGTGGCGACGACCACCGGGCCCTGCTTGAGCAGACCTCGGCAGGCGTCGTGGACGGGGGCCTGCGTCAGAGCCTGCGGGAGTTCGAGGGCGCCTGGCCGTACCTAGAGCTCATCGCCGCCGCCAACCACCTGGATGACCCGCTGGACGCTCAGGTCGTCCAGGCCTACTGGCTTGGCAACACGTTGCTCAAGCGGGTCGGACCGGCCCTGCTCGCCGAGTCATTGGATGAGCGCTTCCGCCGTCGTGCGGGCCGGTCCTGGCCTGAGCTCGCTGAGGCCATCTCCCACGGCGCGCTGCCCCACCACAGCTTCCACGTGTTCGGCATCTATCCGTTCGTGGGACTGTTGCACAGCGGTGTTGTCAGTGAGCCCCTTCACGTCCTCGACCGCTGCCGGATCCGGTGGGGCCGGGTCGTCGCGGTGATCGACAACAAGGCCGTCGTGCAGTCGCAGCCGCTTGAATGGGACGGCCATCGCCTGGTGCTCGGTGCGGTCCGCGACGAGGTGGCCGTGACCGGCGAGGGAACGATGCGCCTGAGCCGCGGGCTTGCGGCCGGCGACTGGTGCTCACTTCACTGGGGCTGGGTCTGCGACCGGCTGGAACCCGCGCAGGTGCGCTTACTACGGCACTACACCCAAGCACAGCTGGCGGCTGTCAACGATGCTCCCGCCAAGGTGCTGGCCTGACTGACAACCGTTGCGGCCCAGGTTTGGTCTTGGTCAAGGAACGCTCCCAACTCTTCCGAAAGCATGGGGAAAGGACCATGCTTTGGGACAGAGCTCTGGGGAGGGGTTGGCATGCGGGCAGTTGTGGGAGACAGGCTGCACATACACGCACGCGTTGTCGGCGCCTCGGACCAGATATCCGAAATCATCGAGATCCGTGGAACAGACGGCGCACCGCCATATCTTGTCCGCCACGACGACGGGCATCAAGGGCTCGTGTTCCCGGGCGCGGACGCATCGGTGGAACACCGTCAGCAGAGCCACAAGACGACCTGAACCGGAAGGAGTCGCGCATGTCACCCGATAACGCAGGCACGTTCACCGACGCTGCCGCCCTCGCGCACCTGGTTGAACACGCCATCCACAGACCAGAGGGTGAAAACGACCCATCCTTCCTCAACGACACTGTCAGCGAGAGCGCCCTTGCAACAGACCCAATGCCAGCGCGCCCCGTCAGCCCGGCACGAGTGGCATCATCGCGAAACGCTCACTCCCGTCCTTTCAACGACCCCTCCGACTACCTTGGCTGAGGCAACTACCTTGGTTAACGACAGTCCCACTTTCGCCGCGGCGCCGACCAGCACGTTGCGAACCAGCCACCTGCCCAGCGACGGCAGGCAGGTGTGGGCCGAGATGACCACCACACTGTCTACTGAGCTCGAGGGCAGGATCCCGCCCGGCCTGGTCGCCGAGATCGTCCGGACCGTTCTGGACGAGGGTCGTCAAACCGCCCGGACTCGCGCAGTCGAGTTCACAATGCTCGAAGCCAGACTGCGGCTTGAGCGCTTCGTCCGCGCCCACGCGTCCAGATGAAACAGGGACACGATGGCAAAACGCTGGGGTGAGCTGAGCGAGCGGCAGCAGACCGCGATCCTGGTGGCAGCGTCCATGCAGCTCTCCCTGGCCGCGACAGCATGGGCCGATCTGGCGACCCGGCCGGCGGAGCTGGTCAACGGGCGCAAGATGATCTGGGCAGCAGTCATAGGGGTGAACTTCGTCGGCCCGATTGCCTACTTCGCCTGGGGACGCCTGCCAAGCGGGTAAAGCGGCAAGGCCGCCAACGTGCCGACTCTGACGTCGAAGGATTCGCTCGCTCTCGGGCAACCCTTTGTCCGTCCGGTCCGATACCCTGCGATCAAATAGGGGTCCTGGCCCGAGGCAGGCCAGGGGTGTCCGGAAGGGGGTCCAGTATGACCGTTCAGGTGAGGACAACGGCATACGGTCGGCCGGCTCTGGAAGCCCTGCGAGCGGCGGTCGCAAAGATCAAAGAAGACGATCCGATGGCTCCCGTGACAGTGTTGGTGCCGAACAACATCGCGGGTATCGTCGCCCGCCGGTTCCTTGCCCACGGCCTGACTGACGACAGCAACGGCATCGCCGGCATCTTCTTCTCCACACTCCCCCGCCTTGCCGAGCAGCTCGCCGCGCCAGCCCTGACCGCAGCCGGCAGGCGACCCGCGACCCGCCCCGTGACCGCAGCCGCCATCCGTCAACGCCTGGACGCCGACCCCGGTGCCTTCGGGCCCGTTGCCAACCATCCCTCCACGTCCCGCGCGCTGGGCAAGGCGATAACTGCCCTTCGCGACGTGGACGACAGCACCCTGACGACCCTTGGGTCCGACTCCAGCCTGGTCAAGGACGTTGTCCGCCTGTATCGCGAAACCGTCGCCGCACTCCAGCCACGCTGGTATGACGCCACCGATCTCCTTGCCGCAGCGACGGGGGCGGTCCGCGGCCCGCACCTCCAAAGAGCGTCATCTTCCACAGCGGAACTGGGGCCGGTGCTGCTCTACCTCCCACAAGACCTCACGCGCGCCGAGACCGCTTTCGCTCAGTACCTTGCCAACCTGGGCGACCTCCAGGTGATCGCCGGGTTCACCGGCAGCGCCCGCGCCGACCAGGGTGTCGTCGCCACACTGGCCGCACTGGCACCCGGCTTCAAGGCCTCCACCAACGCCAGCGAGCCTTTCGCCGCCCGCATCCTGAACGCCTCCGACTCCGACGACGAGGTGCGCTGCGTCGTACGCGACGTGGTCCTATCACTACAGTCGGTCCCCGCTGATCGCATGGCCGTCCTGTATTCCGACCGATCGCCCTACGCGCGTCTGCTTCACGAACACCTTGGATCGGCCGGCATCACCACGAACGGCCCCGGCGTCCGCCCGGTCAACGAGCGGGCGGTGTCCCGGCTCCTGCTCGGCCTGCTCGAGACGGGCCGGACGGACTTCCGGCGGGCCGACGTACTCCGGACGCTCGGGGAGGTCGGCGCGCGCGACTTCGCCGGCGAACGCATCAGCGTCTCCCGTTGGGAACGGATATCGCGCGAGGCAGGGGTGGTCGCGGGCGAGCACTGGCACGCGCGGCTCGCGACCTATGTTGACGCGCAAAGAGCCAGCATCAAGGGTGAGCGGGCGAAGGACGAGCCACAGGAGTCCACGATCGCCCGGGCCGAACGCAACCGGGACACGGCAACCGCGTTGCAGGAGTTCATGAACGAGCTCAGGGAATGGTTCACCGCGATCACCGAACCAAGGACCTGGGACGATCTCGCGGCCTGGGCCCGAGGCCTCCTGCACTCCCTCATCCCGCCAGTCGACCTGTCCCGGATGCCGCTGGAGGAGCAGTACGCGGCAAGCGTCATCGAGCGCACCCTAAGCGGCATGGCTGCCCTCGACGAGACCGGGACCCCCCCAACGGTAGAGGGCCTTGAGGAGGTGCTCGGTCTCGAGCTCGACTCGGCGCTGCCACGTGTGGGCAGGTTCGGTGAGGGCGTCCTGGTCGCCCCGGTGACCCACGCCATCGGGCTCGACCTTGACGTCGTCTATCTGGTCGGACTGTCCGAGGACCTGTTCCCCGGACGGCTCCGCGACGACGCACTCTTACCCGAGCGGGTCCGTGGGCTGACCGCGTGCCAGCTCCCCTCGACGCGCGCGAGCGTGGACGCCAAGCAACGCAGCATGCTGGCCGCGTTCATGTCGGCGAGCCACGTGGTGGCGAGCTTCCCGCGGGGCGACCTGCGCCGGCATACCGATCGGTTGCCCAGCCGATGGCTTCTGCCCACGCTGCGCCATCTCAGCGGCAACCCGTCGCTGGCCGCTACCGAGTGGAGGCAGGCAGGCCTCGACAAGAGCTCGAGCCAGTGGCTATCGATCTCGCCCTCATATGCCGGCTCGCTACAGTCAACCGACGCACCGAGCACCGGCCAGGAGTGGCGCACCCGCGCAGTGTTGGCACGCATCGATCTGGACGACGATGCCCTCAAAGCGTCCTTGACGATGAGCAAGGCTCGCGAGTCCGACCAGTTCACACGCTTCGACGGCAACCTGCAAGGCTTGGGCGGCTTACCCGATTTTGCCCACGGCGGGCAACTCGTGTCGCCGACAGCGCTGGAGCGCTATGCAATCTGCCCTCACGAGTACTTCGTCAACCGAATGCTGCACGTCGAGCCGGTCGAGGCACCCGAAGAGGTTGTCGAGATCAGCGCCGTGGACACGGGCAACCTCATCCACGGCAGCTTCGACGACCTGATCCGCGAGTGCAGCGACCGCAGCGAGCTCCCGGGCTATGGCGAGCCGTGGACCGACCGGCAGCGGCGACGGCTGCAGGAGATTGGCGCAGCCAAGGCCGAGGAGTACGAAGCAGCCGGGCTCACCGGCCACCGGACCCTGTGGGCACGCACCCGGGCGTCGCTGCTGGCCACCCTCGGCTGGATGCTCGACGACGACGAACGCTGGCGCGCCGTTCAGGACGCACGGGTCCTGGCCAGCGAGCTCGCCTTCGGCCTCGATGGACAGCCCGAGGTGCTCATCGCGGTCGACGGCGGCGAGTTGCGCTTCCGGGGGAGGGCCGACAAGGTTGACCAGCGCCGGGACGGCACCCTGCTGGTCACCGATCTCAAGTCGGGCAGCGCCAGCAGGTTCGCGAACCTCTCGGGGGACAACCCGGTCGAGGGAGGCGAGAAGCTCCAGCTTCCGGTCTACGCGCACGCCGCCCGGGCCCGTTTCGGCGACGCCGACACCCCGGTAGAGGCGATGTACTGGTTCGTCCGCAAGGATCGCGGCAAGCGTGTCCAGGTGCCGCTCACCGAGGCCGTGGAACAGACCTACGCCGAAACGGTAGGCCTGATCGCCAGGTCGATCGCCAAAGGGGTGTTTCCTGCCCGTGCACCGGCCGATCCCGACTTCCGCTGGGTCCAGTGCCCTTACTGCAACCCCGACGGCCTGGACCACGCCGAGGTCCGAAGGCGTTGGGAGAGAATCCGACTGACTCCAGAGCTCCGCCGCTACACCCGCCTGGTCGAGCCCGAGGCACTGCTTGGCCGGGCCCTGCCTTCTGGAGACGATCGCACTCACCGGGACCATCGCACGGACGGGAACGACCCATGAAGCCCGACATACAGCTGGCCGACGAGGCTACCCGGCTGAAGATCCGTAACCACACCGAGGCCACGTTGTTCGTCGAGGCCGGTGCCGGTTCGGGCAAGACCTCCGTCCTGGTGAGCCGAGCCCAGACACTGACGCTGGAGGACGGCATACCGATCGCCAACATCGCCGCGGTGACGTTCAGCGAACGGGCCGCCTCAGAGCTGCGCGACCGGCTGCGCGCCCGGCTCGAGCAGGCGGCCCGACACACCACCCGCGCCGGACAGCGCGAGCGCGCACTGGCTGCCCTCGACGACCTTGACACCGCAGCCATCGGCACGCTGCACTCGTTCGCGCAGCGGATCCTGTCCGAGCACCCGATCGAGGCCGGCATCCCGCCACTGATCGAGGTGCTCGACGAGGTCGGGTCCTCGGTCGCGTTCCAGGGACGCTGGACGCAACTACGCACCGAGCTGCTCGACGACCCGACCATGTCGGCAACCATCAACATGGCGCTGGCGACGGGTATCTCCCTGGACCACGTGCGGTCCTTGATCACCAAGCTCAACTCCGACTGGGACCTGGTGAAGGAGCACGTCGTGGCACCCGGCCGGCCGCCCGAGCCGACACTGCCTGACCTTGCACCTCTGGTCGTGCAGGCGCGCCGACTCGCGGCCATGGCAATCCACTGCACCGGGCCCGACGACCTGTTCCTGGACAAACTGCAGCGGCTCTCAGGGTGGACCGACGACCTGGAGTCGGTCAATGGCGACGACCTCGCCCAGCTAGCGCTGCTCAAGGCGGCCGACGACCTCAAGTGGTCCTATGGCAACGCACACAGCTGGGGCGGGCGGCTCGCGGAGCTCAAGGAGGAGTGCAAGGACTGGCAGCGGAGCGCGCGCCAGCTGGTCTCCCAGGTCGTGGAGTCGACGCTACGCTCCATCGTCCACTGGTGCGGGGTGCGCGTCCTGGAGTCCGCGCAGGTGCGGCGCGGCGAGGGCCGGCTGGAATTCCACGATCTGCTCGTCCTTGCCCGAAACCTGTTGCGGGAGAATGCCGAAGTACGTACGGCCCTGCAGCAGAGATACCGGCGGCTGCTGCTGGACGAGTTCCAGGACACTGACCCCATCCAGATTGAGATTGCCGTCCGGATCGCGGGCGGCAGCGCCGCTACGCAGGCTCACTGGGAAGAGGTCCACGTTCCCCAGGGGTCGCTGTTCGTCGTCGGAGACCCGAAGCAGTCGATCTACAGGTTCCGGCGCGCGGACATCGCGATGTACCTGCGAGCCCAGCAGATTCTCGGAGGCGAGGTGTCGCTGACGACCAACTTCCGCACCGTCGCGCCCATCCTCGACTGGGTCAATGAGGTATTCAGCCGCGTCATCCTGGCCGACCCGGAGAAACAGCCGAAGTACCAGCCGCTGACTGCCTACCGCGCCGGACCGACGGTGGGCGCGCCGGTGACCGTTCTGGGGGCCGTGGAGCACACCTTCAAGCTCACGGCAGGCGAGCTACGCGAGCGCGAGGCGGCCGACGTGGCGCGCTCGATCTTGCAGGCGCTCGACCAGGGTTGGACTACCGAGGTCACGATGGCGCCGTCGACCCCGGGCGCGCAGCCGACCACGACGTGGCGCCGGCTTCGGCCAGGTGACATCACGATCCTGCTCCCCGCACGAACCTCGTTGCCATTCCTGGAGACTGCGCTCGACGACGCAGGCGTGTTGTACCGCACCGAGTCGAGCTCGCTGGTCTATCACGCTCAAGAAGTGCGCGACCTGTTCGCCGCAGTGCGCGCGCTCGCCGACCCCTCCGACTCGTTCGCCCTGGTGACCGCCCTGCGCTCGCCGCTCTTCGGCTGTGGTGATGACGACCTCTGGACCTGGAAGCAGGCGCACGGGTCCTTCCACCTGCTGGCGCCGGCGCCCAGGGGCCAGCAGGACCACCCCGTCGCCATAGCGATCGCCGCATTGCGCGACCTGTATCGGCGGTCGCGCTGGTTGACCCCCTCGGAGATTCTGGGCGCACTGGCGGTCGAGCGTCGGATGTTCGAAGCGGCGGTATTCGGGCCGCGCGCCCGGGACTCGTGGCGCCGGCTGCGGTTCGTCATCGACCAGGCGCGTGCCTGGTCCGAGATCGAGCACGGCGGGCTCCGCTCATATCTCGCTTGGGCCACTGCGCAGTCGGCCGAGGGCTCGCGGGTCGCCGAGGCGGTGCTGCCCGAGTCGGACGTTGACTCGGTGCGGATCATGACGATTCATGCCGCCAAGGGGCTGGAATTCCCGATGGTGGTTCTGTCCGGCATGACGGCTCAGCCGAGGCACGAGACCGGGGTTCGCCTGTTGTGGTCCAAGGTCGGTTACGCCGTGAGCCTGTCCAAGGACCTGCAGACCGGCGACTTCCAGGACCAGTTGCCGCTGGACGAGCAGATGAGCTCCTACGAACGGCTGCGCCTGATGTATGTTGCGGCGACCCGGGCGCGCGACCACCTCGTCGTCTCGCTGCACCGGTCAAGCACCAAGGACACGAACGCGCGAAGGCTCGCCGATGTCGACGCTGCACGAGCCGGAGCAGTGCCAATGCCTTCGGGCGCAGCCGGTTCGGCTCCCGCGCGGCTACCGCCCATGGTGTCTCCTCCCCCGGACTTCGACACCTGGCTGGCCGGTGTCGGAAGATCCGCCGAGGCAAGCCGGCACCACCCGGCCTTCAGCGCATCGGGCCTCGAGGGCACCGACCCGGACGCGGAAGGACCGCTGCCCGACGTCGAGGGGCCACTGCCGGACATCGCTATCGTGACGGACGTCGCAATCACCATGACGCGGACCGACGACGACGTGGCCTCAGGAGTAGCCAAGGGCGGACGCGACGTCGAGCTGCCCGCCTGGTCGAAAGGCCGCTACGGCTCCGCGATCGGGCGGGCGGTGCACGGCGTTCTGCAGGCCGTCGACCTGGCCTCCGGCGACGGCCTCCAGGATGCCGTGGCGGCCCAATGCGTGGCCGAGAGCGTCGTCGAGTTCGCTCCGCTGGTCACCGTTCTGGTCCGATCTGCGCTCAGCTCAGAGGTCGTGAAGCGGGCTGCGGCGCGCGAACACTGGCGCGAGTCTTACGTCGGGATGGTTCAGCAGGACGGGACCGTGCTAGAGGGTTTCGTCGACCTGATCTACCGCGAGGACGACGGGTCGCTGGTCATCGTCGACTACAAGACCGATGACGCCCCGGATGCCGCACTACCCTCACGCGTGAGCTACTACGCCCCCCAGCTGAACTCTTACCGGACCATCGTGGAGACGGCAATCCATGGACCGGCGGCCCCGCCGATCCTGGTCTTCGCCCGTTCAACGGCGGCAGCCAGCATTGAGGTCAGCGGTCACCAGCACTGACCCGCTTATCACGGCTTCTCGCGTTGGCGAACAGCACCGCAGCCACGACGAGGGGGACGATGGCGGCCGTGATCCATGGCCACGGGTTGAGCTGGTCGCCACAGAAGACCGCAGGATAAGGCGGGACGGTGCGGCAGACCCGGCCCGGACCACCCCTGCTGAACCACGCCAGGAGAGGCAGCCCGACCGCGAGCGCGCACAGCATGACCGCCCACCCGCGCCCCCGGTCAGGTCAGGCACCCAGCAGGATCCAGCCGGCAACGGCCAGCGGCATAGTGAAGATCCCGAACGTGAAGAGCCCGGCCACGCTGAGCAGGGCCACCGAGCCGACGACGATCTGCGCCGTGACGTTCTTTGCCGTGCTGCGCCCGGTCATGGCGCCGAGGCATCAAGGATGTGGCAGGCCGATCGCGTCCGGTGGCAGGACCGGGCTCCACGGGAGGAGGTCGTCGAGCACCATGCTGCTGGTGGACTGTCCGTAAACCGACAGCCGGTCGAGCAGTGTCTCGAAAGCGGGTATGTCCTCGACCACGACCAGCAGCACCGAGCAGTCGTCGCCGGTGACCCGGTGCATCGTCTGCACCTCGGGCCAGCCGAGCACCGCCGGGTCCCGGAGCAGGCACGTTGGTCCGTAGCAGTGCATCCGCACGATGGCCCGGACCGCGCGGCCTGCCCGGGTGGGGTCCACCTGCGCGTGGTACCCAGTGATCACGCCGGTGTCCTGCAGTCGGCGGACCCGATCGGCAACAGCAGGTGCAGACAGGTTCACCCGACGGGACAGCTCGTTGAAGGACAGCCGGGCGTCCTGCTGGAGCTCGGCGAGAATACGCCAGTCAACTCGATCCACGAACCCTCCTTGGGATCGTGCCCGTTCGGCCACGAACACGTTAATTACAAAAGGTACAGGCCCCGATCTGAGCGGCAACGGCCATTCACCGAAGTGCGATCCGGGGGGATCATCGTGGACATGAGCGAACCGATCTACCACACCATCATCGAGCCCTTCCGGATCCACTCCGTGGAGCCGCTGCGGCTGACCACCCCGGAGCAGCGGAAGGCGGCCATCGCCACAGCCGGCTACAACCTGTTCAAGGTGAACGCCCAGGATGTGCTGATCGACCTGCTCACCGACTCGGGCACCGGCGCGATGAGCCGCGACCAGTGGGCCGCGATTCAGCATGGCGACGAGTCATATGCCGGCTCGCCGTCGTATTTCGTGTTCAGGGATGCGGTCCGTGAGCTGTTCCCGTTCGAGCACGTGCTCCCCACCCACCAGGGCCGCGCGGCCGAGAAGATCATCTTCAGCGTCCTTGGCGGGGTCGGGAAGATCGTGCCGAACAACACGCACTTCGACACCACCCGTGCCAACGTCGAGGCCTCCGGGGCTATGGCAGTCGACCTGGTCATCGCCGAGGGCCGCGACCCGCAGGCCGACCACCCGTTCAAGGGCAACATGGATGTCGCGGGGCTGGAGGCATTGCTGCGCGAGCACGCGGACGACGTCCCGGTCGTGTTCGTGACGATTACCAACAACAGCGGGGGCGGTCAGCCGGTGTCACTGGCCAACCTGCACGCCGTCCGAGAGGTGTGCGACGCCTACGGCAAGATGCTGTTCCTGGACGCCTGCCGCTTCGCCGAGAATGCCTGGTTCATCCACGAGCGCGAGCCGGGCAACGGGGACCGCGACGTAGCCGACATCGTGCGTGAGATGGCCTCACTTGCCGACGGCATGACTATGAGCGCCAAGAAGGACCCGATGGGCAACATCGGTGGGTGGCTGGCAATGAATGACGACGAACTGGCCCGGGAATGCCGCAACGTACTGATCCTGACCGAGGGGTTCCCGACCTACGGCGGGTTGGCTGGCAGAGACCTCGAGGCGCTGGCGCAAGGACTGAAGGAGGTCGTCAGCCATGACTACCTGCGGTACCGGATTCGCTCCACCGGCTACCTCGGCGATGCGCTGGTCAAGGCCGGGGTGCCGGTATTGACCCCGATCGGCGGACACGCCGTGTACCTGGACGCCCGGGCACTGCTTCCTCACATCCCGCCGTTGGAGTACCCCGGTGAGGCACTTGCAGTCGCCCTTTACGAGGCAGGAGGGGTGCGCAGCATTGAGATCGGCACGGTAATGTTCGGACGCCAGCCGGACGGTTCAGAGGTTCCTGCTGCCCTCGACCTGGTGCGGCTGGCCATCCCCCGGCGGACCTACACGCAGAGCCACATCGACTACGTCATCGAGGTCTGCGAGCACGTCGCACGGCATGCGGGTCAGCTCACCGGGTATCGCATCGTGGACGAGCCCCCGGCCTTGCGTCACTTCACTGCCACGTTCGAGCCGCTGGGCTGAAGCCAGCGGGTCGATAAACCCACTTGCGAGAGTGGGAACCACGCGATGGACAGACCCCTGCCAGCCTCGAAGTCAGCCCGAACCCGTTTGAAACTGGCCACCAGCCATTCGTTGGTCAGGCGTGCGCTGTTGCGGCATCCCTGCCGGGTGCACGTCAACACGACCGCACCCCTACCGCTGGTATCCGTATCCCACGCCTCTTTGACGCCCTTGCCACCGAACGTGATGTCCCCCGACTGAGCAGACATCCAGAGCCGCATCAGGCGCCCGTCGTGCTTGTCACAGCTGAAGTCGAGAGCCACCGAGCCGGCCGGCCGTGACGCTTCTGAAAGGGAGACGAGACTGTTGAGGGAATCCACCGGGCGCAGTGGGACTGCGGACCTGACACCTCGCGCCTGCGCCGATATCGTCTCGCCGAGCGTGGGTCTGCCCTGGCTGCCCATACCCGACCACCTCGTTTCTTCCCCTAGAACACTACGCCAGATGTGCCGACGGTCATATAGCACAGTTGTCGACTGAACTGTCGCAAGAGCGTCGGCGCGCTGCAACCATGGCACGAACGACGGGCACCGGTTGCGTCACAAAATGTGACCGAAGAGCAGCCTCTTGAGGTAGCACGGCACTTTGACGGGTTCGAGCTGCGACGCTGCCCGTTCCACGTCGTCGCTGGGGTCACCACTGAGCTGCCCTTCGAGCAGGCCGGGAACAACGCCTTCGGGTTCCTTTTCGGCTACCTCAAGGGCCAGAGTCGATCCCAGAGCTCGGTGGCGATGACCGCCCCTGTCAGCCAGCACAGCACGCAGGAGGGTGGGTGCACCGTCGCCTTTGTTCTGCCAGCATCCTGACCGCAAAGACCGCGCTGAACCGACGAACCATAAGGCCATATCCGCACGGTGCCGCAAAGCCTGGCCGCCGCCGCCGCGAGATACTCCGGTCGATGCTCGCAGGCCTGCTATGAAAGCCACTGCAAGAGCCTGCTCGAGGCAATCGAGACAGAGGGTTTCACGGTGGTCTGGACACCGCGCTTCGCCCGCTTCGACCCACCGTTCAAACCCTGCTTCCCGCGTCGCAACGAAGTCATCCTCGACGTGCAGGAGGACTCCGGGTCACGCCGGTGACCCGCGCTCGCGCGTCGCGCAGGTGTGCCGATGATCCCGGTCGCGCGGACCCCGACAGCCCCATAGGCTGCACGGAAGACGACAGAGAAGCTCGAAAGGGGACGTCGATGATCAACTACGAACTCGACGGAAAGGTCGCGGTGATCACCGGCGGCGCCTCCGGCATCGGACTCGCTTGCGCCCACACGATGGCCCGGTCCGGGGCTGACGTCTCCATTTGGGACCTGGACAAAGACGCAGTCGACCAGACCCTCAAGAGCTTGGTTCAGTACGGCCACCGCATCCACGGTGCCATCGTCGACGTCGCCGACAGCGCAGGCGTCGACAAAGCGATGGACGATGTCGTGGCCAGCCTCGGCCGGGTCGACGTCGCCGTGTGCAACGCCGGCATCGGCGGTGAGGCGAGCGCCAGCGGCGACTACTCCGACCAGGGCTGGCACCAAGTCATCGGGGTCAACCTCGACGGCGTCTTCTTCACCCAGCGCGCTGCCATCCGGACGATGAAGGCCACGGGCGGCGGGTCGATCATCAACATGGCCTCGATCTTGGGCCAGGTGGGTTTCGCCACGGCCAGCGCCTATACGGCTGCCAAGCATGGCGTCGTGGGCCTCACCCAGGCGGCTGCCTGGGAGCACGCCGCTGACGGGGTACGCGTCAACGCGGTCGGGCCAGGCTTCATCCTCACTCCACTACTGACCAAGAACCTCGACCAACCCACCCTGGACTTCCTCGGGTCCCAGCATGCCTTGCAGCGGCTCGGCAGGCCCGAAGAAGTGGCCGAGCTCGTGGCGTGGCTGGCCAGCGACGGCTCATCCTTCGCAACCGGCACCTACTACCCCATCGACGGCGGCTACCTGGCCAGGTGATCGGGCCAGGGTCCGGGGCGAGACTGAACCCTGGCTTTGGGACCCGCATAGTGACCCGGGCGAGCCGGCGGGGCGGCTCCTATCTCATGGCGTCGTTCTCGTGCCGGTGGCCCTTCATCGGGCGGGCCACCGGGTTCTCGTCCTGACTCGGTTGGTTACGGCTGGCGGATCAGCTGGTCGAGCCGCACTTGGTTGTGAATCACCGGCAGCTCGGTCTGTGTTGCGGTGCCCACGGCCAGGGGGTCGCATCATCATGACCATCGCACCATCCTCGTGGGACAGGATGTGGCAGTGCCACACCGAGGTCCCGCCGATCGTGCACTGACCGACCCAGACCGTGACGAAGTCAGAGGGCGACAAAGGGGTGTCCTTTGGCCCCGGCTCGGTGGGTGCTCCCTCCTTCGTGACGATGGTCGGGCCGAGGTAGTCCACCGTCGCGTTGGCCGCCCTATCGCCCAGCGTGGACAGGGAACAAGAATGACGGTGACGCCCCAAATGCTCATGAAGATCTTCGATCAGTCGATGTCGGCTGGTCGGAGCCCTGAGCGAAGCAGGAGAACATCTTGCCCAAGGCGAAGCGCTTTTCGCGTTAACAAGATCCATTTAGATATTGATGCAGGTAGCGTCTTCTTGAGTTGCAGAGAAGATCACACCGATGATCACCTGCCCATTCGAATAATCACATGGTTCTAATCCCCCATTCCGTCCCGGCGTCACCTACCGTGCATCCGAGACGCAACCTCAGCCTTGGCAGTCCGCCCTAGGACGGACTGCCAAGGTTGAGGTTGTGACCTGGCCCTTCGAGGGCCTGCATCAGGTCCCTGCCAACCCGGCAGGGCGATCCGCGCGGTCGCCGAATCCCGTCACCCGCGCGGATGGCAAGGCACTTCTTGCCGACGGTGACGGGGACGGAAGACCCAATCAGGACGGGACACAAACGTGTCCCTTGGGGTGAAGCCGCGAATGGCGGCCGGGCACTTTCGAGCCCGAACCCGACAGGTCACCTTTCGCAGGCGGCTCGAAAGATTGGCTCAACATGTCCACGACCCTGTTTGGCTCCGCCCTGCCCCGACGCCTTGCCTCCATCCCGATCGCGGCCCTGTTCGGCCTCACCCTGACCATGAACCCGATGTCCGCCCCGACTGCCGACGCGGCCGTGCCCGCAATCGTCGGCATGCGTGCCCTCCAGGTCGCAGCCAGCGAGGTAGGTGTCTCCTACCGGTACGGGGGAACAAGCCCCCGGAGCGGGTTTGACTGCGCTGGCCTGACCCAGTACTCCTACGCGCGGGTCGGCATGCGCCTGCCCCGCACCACCCAACAGCAGTACAACGCCACGATCCGGATCAGTCGGTGGACCGCGCGCCCAGGCGACCTTGTCTTCTTCTACTCCGGCAACTCCATCTACCACGTGGGGGTCTACGCCGGGAACGGATACATGTACGCCGCACCGCATACGGGCGCCCGCGTGATGAAGGAGCGGATCTGGAGCTCCCAGGTCTACTTCGGCCGGGTCCGCTGACCGCTCACTGGCTCGAACAAGTCGAAGGGGCCCGCCGGCGAGTGGGTCCCTTCGAAGTTCAGCTCACGTGTACCAGCTCGGACCCGCCCTGACGATGGTGTGGTCACGTCCTGGTGCGGTAGTGAGGGTGAACACGCCGTTGGCGAACCTTGTTCATCCAGCAGCTCGAGCTTCAGACGGACATCGCCGGGAAGAAAATGCTTGCCGCCGCCCACCACGATGGGCGTGACGAACAGGTGGCACTCGTCGACCAGCCCGGCCCTGATCGCCTGGGCGGCGAGGTCGGGACCGCCCACGGTGATGTCACGTCCCGCAGCCGCTTTCATCTGCCGGACCGCTTCAGGGTCGAACTCCCTCTCGATCCGCGTCCTCGCGCTGGATACCGGCTCAAGTGTTGTGGAGTACACGACCTTGTCGGCCGCCCGCCAGATATCGGTATAGTCCGCAGGAGAGCAGGCTGGTCCGGATGGGGTGTCGACCCCTCTCCCAAGCGAGCATCACCTCGCACATCCGGCGCCCATACAGGTAGGTGCCAATTGACCGTTCGAGGTCGTTGACGAAGGTGTGCACCTCCTCGTCCGGCGCACTCCAGTCGAAGTTGCCATGTTTGTCCGCCACGTAGCCGTCCAGCGATGTAATCCCCGAGTAGATGAGCTTCGCCATATCAGGCGCCTGTTCCTTGACTGTTGCGCTACAGCGCTTGGCTAGTGGGCAGTAGGGATGAACCGGAAGGGGTAGTCGGGTTCCTCGTATCCGTGGGCCTTCTGCCCGCGCGGAAGCTTGACCTCCAACGGGCGCTGCGGTTCGTACGGGATTTGTGCCAACAGGTGGGTGATGATGTTGAGGCGACCACGTCTCTTGTCATTGGTATTCGCCAGGTACCACGGTGCCCAGGCGGTGTCCGTCGCCAAGATCATTGCGTCACGTGCCCGCGAGTAGTCGAACCAGTGGCCGTAAGACTTCAGGTCCATCGGCGAGAGCTTCCAGGTCTTCCTTCCGTCGTTGATCCGACTCTCCAGGCGTTTGGTCTGCTCCTCCCGGCTGACCTCCAGCCAGTATTTGAGCAGATGGATCCCGGAGTCGACCATCACCTTCTCGACCGTTGGAGCCAGTTGCAGGAAACGCTCCGTCTCCTTCGGGGTGCAGAAACCCATGACCCGTTCCACGCCCGCGCGGTTGTACCAGCTGCGGTCGTAGATCACGATCTCCCCTGCAGCCGGAAAGTGGGAGATGTAGCGCTGCACGTACAGCTGTGTCTTCTCACGCTCCGAGGGCGCAGGCAAGGCCACAACCCGGAACACTCGTGGGCTGACGCGCTCGGTCAGCGCCTTGATGGTGCCACCCTTGCCGGCAGTGTCCCGGCCCTCGAAGACAATGCAGATGCGGGCTCCGGAACTCTTAACCCACTCCTGCATCGAAACCAGCTCGACCTGCAACCGTCGCAGCTCCTTCTCGTACTCCTTGCGCTTCATGCGCTGCACGGAAGCGATTTCCAAGCCGTGATCGGTCATTTCTTTTGTCGGCTCGTGATGCTTCCTGTGGCCCATGCCGGTCAGACTGCCACGGCAGCATGCCGCGCTGCTAGAGCTCAGTACACACCGACTTTCAAGGTCAGCTGGCCTACTTTCCTGCGGGCCAAACGGGCACGATATGTGGCATGACTGATAACGGCCGGTTCCACATCGCAGAGTTGGACATCTCGGCCCGCGCGGGGCTGCTCCTGGGCGCTTACGCCACCGGAATGTCATACCAACCCAACCTGCTGTCCCGTGGCACGCGCGACCAGGCGATCATCACTGGGGTCGCGGCGGCCTCCGCGTATGGGTGGGGGTCAACAGCGCATTCGTTCCTGCGCTCGACCGCCGATCGGTTGCCCACCGCGCAGGAATCCCTGAATGGCCGAATCTCGACCGGTGCGCTGGTCGACGGCGCCTCGTTCCTTGCCGGGCTCGCCGTGAGCCGAGCCCGCCCTCCTCGGGAGCATGAGTCGAACCGCCATGCTCTGGTGCGGCTCGGCGCCACAACCACGATGGCCGCCGCCGCGTGCGGCCTGGTCGCCGACGCGTTGGAGTCCCTTCGCGGCCAGAGGTTCGGCCGGCCCCTGGCGATCGGGACGGCCTTTCTTGGTGCCGCAGCCGGCTACGGGATGACGCGCCCGCGTAGGAGCAGCACCGGGGCGCACGACTGGGACCCTGATACGGACCTGAACACCGGTCAGGACCGCGAGAACGTGCATCGCGAGGTGTCGCCGCCCAAGGCCATCGCCTCCGGGATGGCAGTCACCGCAGCACTGGTCGCGGTGGCCCGCGGCGAGACGGCGCTCAGCGGCAGGACGGCCCAAGTGGCCGCCGCCGTCATAGGCGGTTCGCCGCAAGACCACCGCTCACTGGGGCGGCTCGGATCGTTCGGAGTCCTGGGTGCTGCCGGCTGGGGTGCGGTCGTCCTCGTGAACAAGATGCTGACCAAACCCGGGAGCGCCATCGAGGGCGCATACCGCGAGCCTCCGTCACTGCCGGAGGTCACCGGCAGCCCGGAGTCGGCCATCTCGTGGACCGACCAGTCAAGGGAGTCCGCCCGGTGGCTGTCGATGACGCTGACGGCCGACGCCATCGCCGACGTCATCGGTGCGCCGGCCCAACAGCCGATCCGGGTGTACTCCCCACTTGACAGCGCGGCCACCACGGAAGAACGGGCCGAACTCCTCCTGGCCGAGATCGACCGCACGCACGCGCTGGAGAGGTCCGCCTTCGCGATCTTCTCCCCCACCGGGTCCGGCTACATCAACTACGTCGCCTGCGAGACATTCGAGTACCTCACTCGCGGAGACTGCGCGTCCGCGGGTATCCAGTACTCCGTGTTGCCGTCGGCGCTGTCTCTCACGAAGGTGGACCTCGCCACCCACCAGACCCGGATGGTTATCAACGGCATTGTTCAACGTCTGATGGCGATGCCGGCCGAGAAGCGGCCAAAGTTCTACCTGTTTGGCGAGAGCCTGGGGTCCCAGGTCAGCGAGGAGATGTTCCTCGGCACGGGCGTCACCGGGCCGGCGGGAATCGGCCTGGACGCCGCAGTCTGGATCGGTACCCCGGCCTCCACCAGGTGGTGGGGGGAGCTGTGGGGAACCCGAACTGTCGCGAATGCTCCCGAGGTCGGCCCCGGATCCGTGTACCTGCCCCGGGCCGTCCGCGACTGGCACGCCCTGCCGCCTGAGGAGAAGGCCCGGGTGAAGTTCCTGTTCTTACAGAACGGCGACGACCCCATCCCGAAGTTCGGATCAACTGTGCTGTGGCGTCGGCCGGACTGGCTGGGCCCCGACGCCCAGCGGCCGCCGGGCGCTCCGCGTGGCACCCGGTGGATGCCGGTAACCACGTTCTTCATGACGTTCCTGGACATGCAGAACGCGCTGGTGCCCACCCCCGGTGTTTTCGACGAGGGCGGGCATGACTACCGACGTGAGATCCCCGATGCAATTCGCGCGGTGTGGGGTCTGGAAGCCAGCGATGAGCAGATGCAGAGCGTCCAGCAGGCACTTCGCAAGCGGGAACTGCTCTGGGCAGTCAAGCGCAGCTGGCATGACGTCGAGGTCAAGCCGACCCCCGAACGTCCAGCCGCCGAGCAGCAGCTCATCGACAAGGTAGCCGCCTGGACCGGCCAGCCAATCGACTTGGCCGGCGTGCGCGCGCTCGCCGCGGGAGATGCCAAGGCCTAGATTCACCTGGCGAGATGCTCCGTGTTTGCGTCACCACGGACGTACCGTTGACTTGTGGAGGTGTCCGCGATGGATGACACGATCACTCTTGACGATGCGCACACCGTGCCCTCGCGGTACTGGCATTTACTGGGGGACGGCAGAGTCCAGTGCGATGTGTGCCCTCGCGAGTGCCGGCTGCACGAGGGCCAGCGCGGGCTGTGCTTTGTCCGGGCCCGGGTGGCCGACCAGATCGTCCTGACGTCCTACGGTCGCTCGAGCGGGTTCTGCGTGGACCCGGTCGAGAAGAAGCCGCTCAACCATTTCCTGCCCGGCAGCGCAGTCCTGTCGTTCGGTACCGCAGGCTGCAACCTCGCATGCAGGTTCTGCCAGAACTGGGACATCTCCAAGTCACGGGAGATCGATACTCTGACAGACTCCGCCGCCCCGGAGGCCCTTGCGCACATGGCCGAGCACCTAGGTTGTCGCAGCGTCGCGTTCACCTACAACGACCCGGTGATCTTCTGGGAGTACGCCGCGGACGTAGCTGATGCCTGCCATGAGATCGGGATCAAGTCGATAGCAGTGACCGCGGGCTACATGAACCCCGAGCCACGCGCCGCGTTCTTCGAGCACTGTGACGCCGCGAATGTCGACCTCAAGGCTTTCACCGAGGACTTCTATCATCGGATCTGTACCGCGCGGCTCGCCGACGTGCTGGACACGCTGCGCTACCTGCGGCATGAGACCAACGTGTGGCTCGAGATCACCACTTTGCTGATCCCCGGTCACAACGACTCAGATGACGAGCTCGGCGCCGAAACCGCCTGGATCGCAACCGAGCTCGGCACCGATGTGCCGTTGCACTTCTCCGCTTTCCACCCGGACTACAAGATGATGAACGTCCCGAGCACCCCGGTGGCCACCCTGACCCGCGCGCGGCGGATCGCCCTTGGTAACGGGCTGCAATACGTCTACACCGGCAACGTCCATGACACCGAGGGCGGCACGACGACCTGTCCGGGCTGTGGCACCGAGGTCGTGGTCCGCGACTGGTACGCGATAGACCGTTACCTACTGAAAGCCGACGGCACGTGCCAGACGTGCGGCGAGCAGATCCCTGGCGTATATGACGGCCCGGCCGGTCAATGGGGCGGGCGCCGCCTGCCCGTGTCCATCGCCAACGCCGGGCGGTGAGCCAGGTGGGCAGCTCTACCCCGGTGCGGCCGGCGGCCGTGGCTGGATCCTTCTACCCTGGCGACGCTGACGAGCTCACCGCGGCCGTGGACACGCTCTTGGAGCAGGCACGGCTGCGAGCATCGGAGGGTGCTGCCGTACTAGCGCAGGTTGCCCCGGTCGCACTGGTGGCCCCGCATGCCGGCTACATCTACTCGGGCCCCGTGGCAGCGTCCGCTTACAGATGCTTGCGCGACCGGCCCGTGCACCGCATTGCAGTGCTGGGTCCGGCTCACTACGTCCCCCTGACAGGGATCGCCGTGCCAGCCGTTGCAGCGTTCGCGACGCCGATCGGTGAGGTCCCCGTGGAGGTCGACACCTGCGCCACCCTGGCCGAACGCCACGAATGCATCACCGTCGATGACTACCCCCACCTACCGGAGCACTCGATCGAGGTGCAGCTCCCCTTCCTGCAGCGCGTGCTGCCCGACGGCTGGACCTGTGTCCCGCTCGTGGTCGGGGCAACCGCACCGGAGCAGGTGGCCGACGTGTTGGACACCCTCTGCATCGATGGCGACATGCTGCCGGTGGTCAGCACTGACCTGTCCCACTACCTCGATCAGGTGACCGCGGAACGACGCGATCGCCACACGGCACAGGCAGTTATTGATCGAGATGCTGCTGCGATTGGCCTACACGACGCGTGCGGCGCGTTCGCCCTTCGCGGTCTTCTGCACTGGGCGGGCAGGCATGAGCTCGACGTACGGCTTCTGCACAAGAGCACCTCTGCCGACGCCGGCGGAGACCCGAAGCGCGTTGTCGGCTATGCCGCCTTCACACTCCTTCCCCCGACAGGGTCGGCTTCAGGGCTCTGATCCGTTGCGGAGAGTACCGTGAACAGGGACCGATCCGAAGGCCTCCAACCAGACTCCTGCGGGACCGTTCGAGAGGGGACACGATGGTGAAATCGAACGCTTTCCTGGCCAGCGACAGCTTCCCGCGCGGAGCGAGACGAGAATCCCCGTGAGCACCGAAGCCGTCGTTCTGATCGTCGTACTTCTGGTCCTGATCGGCCTGGGGCTGACGATCAAGGTCGTCAAGCAGTACGAGAAGGGTGTTCTCTTCCGGCTGGGACGGCTACGAGGAACGCTGGAACCGGGCCTGCGGATCATCATCCCCCTGGTCGACGTACTGCATCGGGTTTCTTTGCGTATCGTCACCCTGCCCATTCAGTCGCAGGGCATCATCACCCGGGACAATGTGAGCGTGGACGTGTCCGCCGTCGCCTACTACCGGGTGGTTGACGCGGTGGCGTCGGTGATCGCCATCGAGAACGTGCGCGAGGCCATTGACCAGATCGCGCAGACCACGCTACGAAAGGTGGTCGGCCAGCACACCCTGGACGAAATCTTGGCCGAGACCGACCGGATCAACATAGACATCCGCGAGAACCTCGATGTCACCACGGCGGTCTGGGGCGTCGAGGTCACCCTGGTCGAGCTGAAGGACATCCAACTGCCCGAGAGCATGAAGCGGGCCATGGCACGGCAGGCCGAGGCCGAGCGGGAAAAGCGGGCCAAGATCATCAACGCCGAGGGCGAGCACCTGGCCGCGGCAGCGCTGGGCGAGGCATCGGACATCATGATGGACCACCCTTTGGCTCTGCAGCTGCGTAACCTGCAGACCCTCGTTGAGCTCGGCGTCGACAAAAACACCACGGTCGTGTTCCCGGCGCCGTTGATGAGCACCATCGGAGAGCTCGGCACGTTCCTGGCTCGTGAAGCGGCCGCCGCGGCGACGCACCCACCGACGGATGTCGAGGAATCCGACCCGGCAGACAACCCGGCCCCGACTCCGCGAACCTCGGGCTGACACCGCCGTCACGACTGTGGCCCTGTGAACGCGACCGACGCGCTGGACAATCACTCGGCCCACGGAACCGGCTGCACTCGAAGGCCCAGCGGGGCGAACCTCCCCCTCGGCTCCCACGTCGGTGCGCCTTCCGGCGAGCCGCAGTACAGTCCCCGAACAGCGCGACGGACACGCTCGTATTGCACCGGCCAGCCGATCTCCAACCTTCTGACCCAGTGCGAGCGCGTCGATCGTGGGGTCGGTTATCCGGTTTGAACCGCTGCTCGCATGCTGCCGAGCGTATCCGCCGTCACCAACCCAGCCAGCCTGTTTCGAATGTGAATCTCAGTGCAGTTCTGCGGATTCAGCCGAGGGCTCCGCCACATCTCACGTTATGTGTCACCTCGCCGTGGCAAGCTACGAGCAATCCACGACACGAAGGGCTCAGGGTGCTCGAGGGACTGTACGAAAGCCTGTTGACCAAGAGACTCCAAGCCCAGATTGACGAAGCAACCGAGTCGGGGCTGACCCCGACGACACAACTCGTGGATGGAGCCGAGCAGCCTGCTGTGTTCGCCAGACACATTCGTGACGCCGTAGTCCGAGCGCTGTCTGCGGAGTCAAATACCGATCGCCGACGCGACATGGTCAATGCGCTGCTGGATCAGCTCGGCGCGCACGACGACCAGCTCGCCATATCGCCGGGTCAGCTCCTCTCGCTCGTCGCGCCCGCGGCACCGGGCTCACCCGCTCGGAACACGAACCGTCCGGCGACGCCTCTGTCCGACGCAGCGTTGCTTACAAACGCTAAGGGAGAGCCGTCTCTGGGCCATGAAATCCGCTCTGAGCTGGACAGTTCTGATCAGGTCGATCTGCTCTGCGCCTTCGTCAAATGGCACGGATTAAGAGTCATCGACTCTGAGCTGCTAGACCTCACACGGCGCGGCGTCCCGCTACGAGTCATCACGACCACGTACATGGGTGCCACCGAGCGGGCCGCCCTGGATCGCCTCGTCCGCGACTTTGGCGCTGAAGTCAAGATCCAGTACGACTCGGTGCGCACCCGGCTCCACGCCAAGGCCTGGCTCTTTCGGCGCAACACCGGCTTCAACACGGCGTACGTAGGTTCCTCGAACCTGTCCCGTTCTGCCATGTTGGATGGCGTCGAATGGAACGTCCGGCTCTCAGCCATCGCCACTCCGCCCCTTATGCAGAAGTTCTCGGCAACCTTCGAAACTTATTGGAACGACACAACATTCGAGAGTTACGACTCGGATCAAGATCAGGATCGGCTGGATGACGCCCTCGCGGAAGCATCCGGACGCAGGCACACCGAACGAGTGACGTTGTCCCTGTCAGGACTCGAAGTACGGCCTTATCCCTTCCAGTCCGAGATGCTGGAGTTGCTCAAGGTTGAGCGCATTCAACACGATCGTCATAGAAACCTTGTGGTGGCTGCGACCGGCACAGGGAAGACCGTCCTTGCTGCGTTGGACTATCGAAGCCTGTGCCCGGCATCCCCTAGCGAGCGTCCCTCACTGTTGTTTGTCGCACACCGTGAGGAGATCCTGAGGCAATCTCTGCGCACTTACCGCGAGGTTCTTTCGGACCCGAACTTCGGTGAGCTGTATGTCGGCGGCGCCCGCCCGGAGCGGTGGCGACATGTCTTCGCCTCGGTCCAGTCGCTGTCTTCCTATGGCATCACCAACATCCTGGCTGATGCCTACGACGTGGTGGTGATCGACGAGTTCCACCACGCGCAGGCAACGACCTACCGCCGGATCATTGACCACCTGAGGCCCAACGAGTTGCTGGGGCTGACTGCCACACCAGAGCGGGCAGACGGCGCTGACGTCCGCTCGTTCTTCGGCGGGCGGATCGCCGCCGAACTGCGGCTTTGGGATGCCCTGAGCGCAGACTTGCTCTGCCCGTTCCACTACTTTGGCGTGGCCGACGGCGTCGACCTGAGCCACCTGCTGTGGAGCAAAGGCATGTACGACCAAAGCGCCCTGGCCGACGTCTACACAGGCAACGATGCCCGCGCCCGCATCGTCCTGAAGCAGGTTCGCGACAAGGTGGCGGACGCTCGTTCGATGCGCGCACTCGGCTTCTGTGTCTCGATCGCGCATGCCGAGTACATGGCCCAGGTATTCAACGAGGCTGGCATCCCCTCTCTGACGGTCACGAGCGGACCAGGATCCGCAGACCGCGCAGATGCCTTGCGCCAATTGGCGACTCGACAGGTCAACGCCATCTTCACCGTCGACGTCTTCAATGAGGGTGTCGACATTCCCACAGTCGACACGGTCCTCTTCCTGCGACCAACTGAGAGCGCGACCGTCTTCTTGCAGCAGCTCGGTCGCGGCTTGCGGCGAGCACAGGACAAGCCAGTTCTTACCGCCATCGACTTCGTCGGCCATCAGTGCAAGGAGTTCCGATTCGACACCCGGTACCGCGCCATCACGGGGGCGACGAAGACTGGCCTCCAACGCCAGGTCGAAAACGGCTTTCCCTTCTTGCCTGCCGGATCGCAGATCGTCCTGGACAGACAGACAGAAGAAATCGTCCTGGCCAACATCAAGAGACAGCTGGCCACGAGCTGGAAACAGATCGTGGCTGAACTGCGCTCATGCGGTGACCTGTCATTGACCAACTTCCTGCACGAGTCCGGAATCGAGCTCAGCGATGTTCTCAAAAGCGACAAGAGCTGGACCCGACTTCGTCGAGAGGCCGGATTCCAGACTCGGGCGGGAGGGCCGCGCGAAGCCCCTCTGTTCAAGCGGGTCCGCGCACTGGCACATGTCGATGACTCTGAGCGTGCACACGCTTACCGACGGTTGCTCGCAGATGACGGCCCGCCGTACTTGGAACTCACCTCAGTCGAACAGCGTTACGCCCGAATGCTGTTCTTCTCACTGTGGCCAGACGGCGGAGGTTTCGCGTCGTACGACATGGGTTTCGGAGCTCTGCGCACAGAGCAGGCTGCTCGCGATGAAATGAGCATCGTCGTTGAGTACGCCTTCGATCATGCTCAGCACGTCACAGCTCCGATGTCCCCACCGCTGGCATCATCGCCGTTGCGCACGCATGCACGCTATTCGCGGGAGGAGATCGTCGCAGCACTGGACTACGCGCATCTCAAGCGCTTGCCGAACAGCTTTCGCGAAGGCGTCCTTTGGGCCGATGAATGGAAGTCGGATGCCTTCCTGATCACACTCACCAAATCCGAGACCGACTACTCCCCCACAACCATGTACCAGGACTACGCGATCAGCCCGTCACTGTTCCATTGGGAGACTCAGTCCCGGACCTCGGTCAAATCACCGACCGGACAGAGATACATCAATCACGTTCATGAAGGCAGCGGCGTCCTTCTGTTCGCGCGTGAGCACAAGGTCTACGAGTTCGGCACCGCGCCGTACCTCTTCCTGGGAACCGGGCAATACGTCAGCCACACCGGCGATCGCCCGATCGCCATCACCTGGCACCTCGACCGACCGATGCCAACCGAGGCCTTCACGGCTTCCGCTGTCGTCGCTTAGCTGGCCGCCACGACGACCGAGAGGCCCGGGCAACTGCGTCCAGGCCCCTCGTTGTTGCCTCGTAAGGTTTACCGGGACCCATGTGGAGTCACTCCTCGTATGAGATCGACAGCAATGAAGTGGGCTGAAGGCACGTAGGTCGGCTGCATCAAGGACAACAACACGCCGGTGGTGGATCGGGAGAGGCGAGTTGGAGTCGTGAGACGGCCAAGAAGGCCGAGAAACCCGGCGCTGAAGCATTAACCCATCCAGAGAACCGAAGATCATCGGCGGCAGACTGCGGGCGCTGACCTGGCCCGGACCCGACAGTTGGGCCTGGCCCGGTTCGAGGCTGTGGTCCGCCGAGAAGTCACCCGCAGGGGCGGGCAGCGGCCCTGTTTGCGGATCGTACGGCTGTTGTTCGCCGCGCTGGCCGACCCAGCCGGGGTCCTCGCCCACCGGCCCGGCGCGCTGGAACGGGTACAGCTGCGCTTGCAGGACTGACGTGAGGCGCAGCGCCGGTTGCACGAGACCGAGACCCGGATGACCGCGGTTCTGGACGACCTGCACTTGACCGAGCTGGCCACCTCGATCACCGGCCTGTCCGCGTTGGGCCCGGCGATCCTGGCCGAGACCGGCGACCTGTCCCGATTCACTTCCGCCCGCGCGTTGGTCAAACATGCCGGGCTCGCGCCCCGGGAGAAGCTGTCCGGGACGTTCGTTGGCCGCACGAAACTCACCGGTCAAGGCAGACCTGGGTTGCGCCTGGCGGCGTGGCGGGCGGTTTGGGGAGCCCAACGCACCAACCCGGTCTATGACGCCCGCTACGCGTATTTGACCAGCAGGCAGAACAACAAACTCACCCCCACGCAGGCCCAAGCCGTCATCGCCGCAGCGATCCTGCGCCAGATGCACGCCGTCATCACCACCGGCCGCAAATGGGATCCGATCATCGCCACCCACGGCACCAACCACCACCCGATGCCTATGGTCGCCTGATCAGCGCAAGGCGTTCATCAAGCTGGCGGTCGGGGCGAGCCCCACACGGCATTGAGGAACCACGGTTACCTCGACGCACATCATGGGCAGCCCCGCCCGTCGTCACACCAACCCGATTACGCGCTGCTGGGACCAACCCCATTACGGCTATGCAGGCACTGACGACGGACGAGGCACCGACCAAAGGCTTGACACTAAACGCCTTATGCAGATGTGCGGGTGGGGGCCCGGAAAGATCCAGGCCCCCACTCGATCAGATCAAACTCCCCCGACTTCGGGGTCTCAGCTACAGCCGCTGGTGCTGCCACATCCCTCGCATACGTAACAGGACCCAGACGGCCGCATTTTGGTTCCGCAGGTCAGACAGATCGGTGCATCCGCAGACTTGCCCTGGAACCTCTCCTGTAGCTCGGCTGAGGAATGCACGCTGCTCTCGACCCACTTAGTCGAGGTGGCACCATTACCAGACTTATGGACAGTCTCGGCCCTGGTCCAGTCAGACGTCTCAGCCTTCTTGGCCAGCTGCGCGGACTGAGCGAAACCCTCAAGCTCATCCGAGACCTCCTCGTCGGACTCGGAATCCGGCGGAGCGGAATACGAGCCAGTCTCGAGCTGACGTGCGCGCTCACCGGCGGTGTGAATGCCCATGGACGTGCGGGTATCGAAGTCCAGGTAGTCCAACGCCAGGCGACGGAACACGTAGTCCATGATCGACTGCGCCATTCTGATGTCCGGGTCGTCGGTCAGACCGGCCGGCTCGAAGCGCAGGTTGGTGAACTTCTCGACGAAGGTCTCCAGCGGCACGCCGTACTGCAGACCGATCGAGACGGCGATCGAGAACGCGTCCATGACGCCACCCAGGGTTGAGCCCTGCTTGCCGAACTTCAGGAAAAGCTCGCCCAGGCCGTCATCGGGGTAGGAGCCTGCGGTCAGATAGCCCTCGGCGCCACCCACCGAGAACGAGATGGTCTGGCTCGGACGGCTTCTGGGCAGACGCTTGCGGACCGGGCGGTACTCGATGATCCGCTCGACCTTGCCGGCGGCCTTGTCCGCCGCCGCGTCCTTGGCAGTCGAGCCACCATCGGACAGCGGCTGGCCGACTTTGCAGGAGTCTCTGTAGACCGCCATGGCTTTGATGCCAAGCTTCCAGCCCTGCATATAGACGTCTTCAATCTCCTCGACCGTGGCATCCTGAGGCAGGTTGACCGTCTTGGAGATCGCGCCGGACAAGAACGGCTGGGCGGCCGCCATCATCCGGACGTGACCCATGGCCGAGATCGAGCGTTCGCCCATTGCTGTGTCGAAGACCTCGTAGTGCTCGGGCCTAAGGCCGGGAGCGTCGATAACGTGACCCTTGTCGGCGATGAACTCGACGATCGCCTCGACCGTCTCGTTGGTGTAGCCCATCTTCTTCAGCGCACGCGGGATCGTCAGGTTAACGATCTCCATGGAGCCACCGCCAACGAGCTTCTTGAACTTGACCAGCGAGAAGTCCGGCTCGATACCGGTCGTGTCGCAGTCCATCATGAAACCGATGGTGCCGGTGGGTGCCAGAAGGCTGGCCTGGGCATTCCTGAAGCCATTCTTCTCGCCCAGCTTAATGACGTCGTCCCACGCTTTGGTGGCCAGAGCGTGAATGTCGCCATCCATCGCATCCAGAGTCCGCAGAGCGTCATTGGCCGCCTGATGCTTGCGCATCACGCGCTTGTGAGCGTCCGCGTTACGGGCATACCCGGCATACGGGCCAACCACGCCAGCCAGCTCAGCGGAACGCTTGTAGGCAGCACCGGTCATCAGTGACGTCAGCGCGGAAGCCAACGCGCGGCCACCGTCGGAGTCGTAGCCGTGGCCGGTCGCCATCAGCAGTGCGCCAAGGTTGGCGTAGCCGACGCCCAGCTGACGGTAGTCACGGGTGACCTCCG
>OCZT010000286.1_pt1 | contig 48906 bp, 39 predicted proteins | sample 1539031 | NCBI WGS metagenome assembly OCZT01 (sample SAMEA3539308, study PRJEB22396) | soil metagenome | biome: tundra; feature: field; material: soil | place: USA | collected 2010-05 | depth 0.15 m
TTCGCGGCCTGCCACTCCTGCCACGCGAGGTCGAGGTCAAGGGCGGCAGCGGTGGCCTTCGCGCTGGCGACGCGGTCGCGGTAGCCGAGCAGCGCGGTGACTTCCCAGCCCACGCCGAGGCTCTCACCGTTGATGAGCGCCGCGTCGCTGTTGCCGTGCTGCTGATCGAGCGAGTAGCCCAGCTGCGGGTTGGGCAGCAGGCCGGCCTGCACGACCTGTGCCTGCACGACACCGCGCTGGTCGCGCGCGGCGCGCAACTGCGGGCTGGTGATGACGGTCATCAGCGCAATCTCGTCCGGCGTAAAGCCATCGCGCCCGTCGATCGCGAGCGGCGCGAGCAGCGGGTGGGAGAACTTTTCCGCGGCAATCCGCACGGCCTCGAGCTTGGGCGGGGCAAGCGCGGCCTCGACCGCGGCGGGCGCAAGGGGCTGCGCGCGATACAGCGTGCAGCCACCCAGCAGCGCGCCCGCGGCCGCAACCGCGGTGAGGGACCGGAGCCTCATGGCGAAAAATCAGCGGCTGACGACGACGAGGTGAAAGGTGCCGGGCAGCACGACGGGCCTCGGCTCGGGCACTTCCTTCGTGGGCGCGGGCTTCGCGCCGAACTTGGCGGTCGGCAGGAACACACGGCCGCCCTCGGCGTCGATCGCGATCGTTTTGCAGCCCGGTTCCGTCGTCAAGGTTTGCACGACGGTGTATTGATCCGGCGTGTCCTCGTGGATGACGGTGAGCGTGCCATCGTTGTTGGAGGTAAAGATGGTGCCGGTGGTGTCGTCAAACGCCGCGCCGTCGGGATCGGCGCCGATCGCCGGAGTGGCAACGACTTTGCCGGTGTCGCTGTCGAGGACGACGAGCTTGTTGTTGCTGCACGCCGAGAAAATCCGGTGGTGCTCGCGATCGACGGCCAGCCCCGTCCCGCCCTCGCCGGGTTTGAGCGACCAGGTGGCGGTGACCTTCTGGGTCTTCAGGTCGAGCACATGCACGGCGGCCTGCTCCTCGTCGTTGATGAAGGCATGGCCGCGGCCGTCAAAGCCGATATTCTCGAGCTTGGTGCCGCCAATCGAAATGGTCTGGATGATGGCGCCCTTGGCGGGATCGATGAGGCTGATGTCCCCGGTGCTGCCACCATTGACGCAGTAAACGAGCTTGGTCTCAGGGTCGTATTGAATCGAGTCGGGCTTGACGCCGGTCGGCTTGATGACGCCCAGTGTCTTGAGCGTTTTGAGGTCAAACATCACGACCGAGCGATTGTTGCCGCTGCTCACGAAGCCGCGGCCCACCTCCGGCACGAGTGCGACACCGTGAGCGCGGTCGGTCGGTCCGATCTCGCCAATCTTTTTGCCGGAATCGCTGTCAAGCACCTCCATGCGCTTTTCGTGCGCGATATAAAGCCGGTGCGCGGCGGCATCGAACCGCACGTAGTCGTAGCTGCCGTCGCCATCGATGGCATAAGAGGCGGCGACATGATAGTCGCCGGCGAAGGCGCGGCCAGCGACGAAGAGACAGGTCAACGTAAGGATTTTGTTCAGCACAGATTTCATGGTTTTATTGGGAAAAGATCGGATTCGGAAGAATTTCATATGAGCCGTGGGTGAGCCATGGAGTGGCACAATAAGTCAAACAATCCATCCGGTCTACAAGAAGGGTTAGTAGCCCGGAAATTGCTGGACTATGGGGCGAAGGATATCGAATTAAACATGACGCGAACATGATGAGGTGAGTAAAAAATCCGATCTACTCGCCCCGCGGGAGAAAAATTCGACCTGCAGCGAGCAAAGCAAGTGCTAGCCGGAGAGCTTTTCGAGATCGACTCCGCCTCAGTAAAAAAGACGGTCAGGCGCGTCGATTGAGGCGCCCGTGGATGGTTTTGGCCAACTCGACGAAGGCAGCTACTAATGGCGAGTCATTTTCGCGATGGATCGCGAGGGCGATTTGCGACTTTGGAAGCCGACTCGGTAATGGTCGAAGCACCACGCCCGAGATTCGGTAATGGTCCACCGATTTTGGCAGGATGGAGAAGCCAAGTCCCGACGCGACTAACGATATCAGTGTATACATTTCCCCTGCTTCTTGGACGATTTCCGGTTTGGAGTCCGCCCGCGCCAGCATGCCAGCGATCTGGTCGCGAAAGCTCGGCGCCTTATTGCGAGTATACATCACCATATCCTCCCCGTTTAAGTCTTTGAGTAGGATATTTTGTGATTTCTTGGCCAATCGGTGGTTGGCGGGCAGAACGAGGATAAATGGTTCACTATGAATTGGGATCAGCTCGATGCCGTCCGCCACGATTGGCATGCGGACGAACCCGATGTCGAGCCGCCGGTCCTGCAAGTGGCCGATTTGTTTCGCAGTGAGAATGTTCTCCAAGTCGAATACCACCTCGGGATAGAGTTTGCGGAACTGCAGCAACACCGTCGGCAGCAGCAGGGCTGCTGCCGTGGAAATGACACCGATCCGAATAATACCGACCTGGCCGCGGTCGCCGCGCTGGGCCCGCAGGCAGGCCACCTCGAGGCGGGCAAGAATATCCCGCGCATCCTCTCGGAGTAGTTCACCGGCAGGCGTCAGCGTCGTGCGTCGTCGGTTGCGGACGAACAGCGGGGCGCCGATCATTTCCTCCAATGCACGGATTTGCACGCTGAGCGCTGGTTGGCTCAAATGTATTTCTTCCGCCGCTCGCCCAAAATGCAAGTGCTCCGCGACGGCCAAAAAACTGCGTAGATGCCTGATTTCCATATTGTCGCTCCGGATTCGTCTAATAGGCGCAATCTATTACAGAATCAGCAAGCGTAAATATTTCGAATGACTGCGGATTCGCGACAATCGCGATTGCCACCTGGTGCTGCGATCTCCCTTATCATTGGCTTATTTTCCATGCCCCGCTCCCTTTCTCCCGTCGGTGGCTGGTTGGCCTTCGCGGCAACCGGGTGGCCCACGCCATGCACGGTAAATTCAAAACTTGGAGAACAGCCCCTGTCTTCAAGAAGTATAGCCTCCGGCAGAAGACCTCTGTAATCAACGCGGTGCCCATCCCGGTCCTTCGCAATCACCCCCCGCATGCAAAGCCGCCAACATCTCCGTGACCTGCTCGCTGCCGGCAAGACCGTCGGCGGCCTTATCCAGTTCGTCGGTCATCCTCTGATGAACGAACTTATGGCCGTGGCTGGCGCCGACTTCGTGATCATCGACATGGAGCACTGCGCAATTGATCTCGAACGCGTCGGGCAGATGATCTTCGTCGCCGACGCCGTCGGCGTCACTCCCTTCGTCCGCATTCCCGCAGTCGACACCGCGCTCATTGACCGGCTCCTCAATTCCGGAACTGCCGGAATCGTGCTGCCGCATGCCAACCGCAAAAACTGCGCCGCGCTGGTTCGGGCCATGCGTTACGCCCCGGAAGGCACGCGTGGCGCGTGTCCGATGGTCCGAGCCAAGAATTATACCCGCGGAGACTGGGACACATACGCCGCGCAAGAGAACCGCGAAGTGATGGCGATCCCGATGATCGAGGATAAGGCCAGTCTGGATGATTTTGAGGCGCTGGCGGCAATGCCGGGACTCAACCCTTTGATGATCGGGGCGACCGATTTGTCGATCTCGCTTGGGGTGGCAGAGGCCACGAGCTTCGATCACCCGAAGCTGGCCGCGGCTCTCGACACCATTATCAGCACTGCGCGCCGTCATGGCAAGCAGGTGATGTGTGGCATCGGCAAGAAGCTTGACATCGAGGCGGGTCGCCGTGTCGCACAGCGAGGAGTGCAGCTTCTGGTCTACGGAACGGACAGCGACCTGTTCATGGACGCGCTGCGGCGGGTGGCCGCAGTAAGGCAACCGGCATCCTAAAGACTCGGTGAAAATACTCCTCAGCCAAAGAGAGGCGGACGTTGGCCGCCGGACAGCGAACAGGCTCACGTCCGCTTGCCCACTGCAAAGCGGGCAAGCCCAGCATGTCATTTGAATCTCAACACTCATGAATGAATGGATTTCCAATCCGGACGAGCATGGTGAGCGCGGTCTTGGCGTCGTAGCTTTCATACCAAGCCAGCCTAACTGGAGCCAAACCGCAGGTTTGTGAGCTGAATCTTCCGCTAGTCCTTGGAGGATCGGCCGGCCCCATTCAGACAAGCTTACAGGACATCATTCTCCGGTAATGTTTCGTTTGATATTGTGGTGATAATTTGGATCATCGCCCCATCTGATGGTTCTGATATCAGTCGTTAACACTTTGTTTGACGTGCAAACGGCAACCCCTCCCCCGACCGGGTCCCTGCCCGCGAGGCGGCCGACAAACAAGTGCAAGACTGACGAGGTATAAATGAACGATAAGACTCTCCCCACGCTACCGACGACCCTGCCCGACGAGGAAGTTCAGGCCGGCCGGTTGCTGAGCGGTTGGTGGCGGATCATGCATTGGCGTGTTGGTATTTTGCCCCTGCCAGTGTTTTTGGCCCTCCTCGGCATCATCGTTTATTTTTCGCGGGTCGGGAAAATTCCGACAGAGATTTCCATGATGATGGCCGTGCTCGCCGTCGGCGGTTTCGCCTGCGCCGAAGTGGGCCGTCGCATCCCCTTGCTCCATCACATCGGTGGGGCCGCCATCTTTGCAGCCATCGTGCCGTCCGCACTAACGTATTATCATGTCATTCCGACGGAACTCGCCAAGGCCATCACCGGTTTTCTCAACAATTCCTCCTTCTTCTATGTTTTCATCTCGGTGCTCATCGTCGGAAGCATTTTGAGCATGGATCGAGTTTCCATGATCAAGGGCGTCATCAAAATGCTTGTTCCCATTGGCATAGGCTCGATCATGGCGATGCTGGTTGGCTTGACTGTCGGCCGAGCCATGGGGCTCGGACTGCGGCACACCTTTTATTACATTGTCGCCCCAATCATGAGCGGCGGTCTCTCCACTGGCGGCATCCCCCTCGCGACCGCCTACGCCGACATCCTCCATCTCAAGTTCGACGAACAATTCGCCCAGATTCTTCCGGTCATAATGCTCGGCAGCATCACCGCGATCATGCTGTCGGGTTTGATGAATTTTATCGGCAAAAAGTATCCGCGGTTGAGTGGCGGCGGCAGTCTCCAGCCCGATGCGCACGATCATGTAAGGCTGGTCGATCACGGCGCAGCCGTTCAGCCGGAAGTGAAAGACGTCCTGGCAGCGGGCTCGATTGCCATCACGCTCTATCTGGTGGGCGTGACTTCTTATCGTTTGTGGGGCTGGCCCGCTCCACTCATGATGCTCTTCCTGGCGGCGGCATTAAAGCTGATCCGCGCGGTGCCTCCAAATTTGGAGCAGGCTTCCTTCGTGGCCTTCCGGTATTTCACCGTGGGGGTCACCTATCCGGTGCTCTTCGCTTTCGGAGTCGCGTTGACTCCGTGGGACAAGCTCATCGCCACCTTTTCGCTGCCTAATCTCGTTACGATTATCGCGACGGTTACCACGATGATGACAACCGGTTTCGTGACGGCACGCTTGGCCGGAGTTTTTCCGATCGAGATGTCGATCTTAAACGCTTGTCACTGCAGCCATGGCGCGGCGGGCGACGTGGCGATCCTCACGGCGGCGAATCGGATGCAGTTGATGCCCTTCGCGCAAATCAGCACGCGCATCGGGGGTTTGATCACGGTGACGCTGGCGCTGATCGTCTTGCGGATGCTGGTCTAGCTGGGTGGGAGTTCCTGTCCCTTGGCCAGCCTCACGATGGTCTCCAGCGGCTGATGGGCCATGGCCACCGCCCGGGCTTCGGGAAATGCCGCCTCGGCCAAGTCCGTAAGGGTGGAATCCGGAGGAGTTTCAATAAAAAGACGGACACCTCTTTCGAAGGCGACGGTGGTCGCCTCGTGCCATCGCACGGGGTGACAAAGGCTCGCGGCCAGATCCTCGCGCAAGGGCTCGGTATCGAAGAGCGCGCGACCATGACAGTTGCCCAAGCAGGGAATGAGTGGACGGCGCATCGGCACCGCCACCATCGCCTTCCTCATTTCCGCTGAGACCCGCTCGTAAAGCGGACAATGCGACGGCACGTTCACCGCCAACCGTTGCGCCTTGCGCGCGCCTTCGGTCGCAGCGCGCCGGAGAACCTCGGCCATGGCGGCATCCGAGCCGGCGATCACCAACTGGCTAGGAGCATTGAAATTGGCCAGATACACGGGAAACTCAGGCGTCCGGACGCTTTCGACCAAGCGGCTGACCCGTCGCTCGTCGAGCCCGGTGATGACCGACAATCCATACCCGGTTGGATAAGCCTCAATCATCAACCTCGCGCGCAACTGAACCAGTGACAACGCCTCTCCAAAATTAAGAGCCGACGCTGCGACGGCCGCCGCAAATGCTCCCACCGACATTCCACCGACAAGATCCGGTTTGACTCCTTCCGCCAGCAAGACCCGGGCCGCGGCGACCCCGACGACCAGCAGGGCGATTTGCACTGATTCCTCCGATACGAGCGCAGCTTCTTCGACGAACCGGCGCACATCGCGCCCGAGTATGCTGCTCGCCTCGTTCAACGTGGCGTCCGTGACGGGATGCGCGGGAAGTCCATCGAACATTCCCGGGGTGGGGGAGCCTTGGCCGGGAAACAAGAACGCAATGCTCATGAGCATTCCGCCTCCTGCCTGGAGTCCGCCCATGGATCTTTCGTGAGAATTGAGCCATGACCAGTGCGCGCCAGCACCGCGTCGCACGCATCAGCCAAATCCACCAAAGAGACACCGCCGGCCGGCGTCTCCAGGATGGTGTCGATCCGGCAATCCGCCGCGACCAATGACGCGGCCAGTTCCCCCGCGGTTTTTCTTCGCAACCGTTCCGGGCAATAAATTACAATATCCAGATCACTGGAAGGCCTCGCTGTTGCCCGGCCGGTTGCCAATTCGAAACCGACGCTGCCGACCGGGCCCCAGGCAAAGCCGCCACGCGCGAGGACTGGCGCAACGCCATCAAGAGCCCGCAGCGCTGGGATTAAGGCGCGACGCGACTGTGTTTGCCGTATTTCCGCGCGGGCCAGGAATTCAGGTGTGATTAGCTCGGCGATTTCGCAACGTGGTGCAAAGGTTCCGAAACGCTCACGGCGCGAACTGCCCCGCACACCCACTGCCACCATTCGCAGCGGCGCGGGACACCGTCGCACCACGACATATGGGGCCTCACTCAGCGCAGATTGCACCCAAGCCGGAGCCGAATTTTCGGCCGCGATGACGTCGCCACATCTAAGACGCAGTAAGTCATGCGGCCGCAGATTGCCGCGTTCAACCTTATGACCGGCGCACTGATCAATTGGAGCCATGGCGACCGCAAAGTGCCGATGATTCACGCCGGGGCTGCACTCCATTGGTCAGTCATGCGCCGATAAACTTCGAGCGACGCCCGGCGATGCCGTTGGGCCACGTCCGTCTCAACTCGGCCGCTTGGGCTGCTCGTTCCCCGGCGCGCATCGGCAATTGCCAGGAATATTTCCTCTTTTACCCGCGCGATGTCTTCCGTGGACGGTGCGTCGGCGCTGGACACTTTGATCAGTCGCTGGACGATTCCCAGTTCCGCGCAGGCGCGGATGTCGTAAGCCATGGGAATGATGGTCCGGCTGAGCTCCGCCAATTCCTCGACCGTGCGGCGGGTGACCCGGGCTGCGGCCTGTCGGCCCATGGCATGGATCGAAACTCCTGGATCGTCCAAGGCCAGAATGCGGTGCGCTTGATAACCGTGCGCGAGAAAACCGGCGGCGAACGCCCGCCCGACCACCAACGAAACCACCGGGTGGCCCGCCAGCCGCGCTGAGGCATACATGTCCGCCGCGGCTGCGCAGGAAAGGGAAATTCCGAGCAACTCTTCGCGTAAACCGTAAGCTTGGCCAGGGACATCCACGATCGCGACGATCGGGCGTTTGATTCCGTCGGCTTTTTCACCGATGACCGCACGCCCATATTTCGCAATCGTCCAGCCTTCTTCCACGCCGACTTCACCGCCCCGGGCACGCGGGAATCGATTGGTTGGATCCGGCACAACCGAAATTAACCGGACACGTTCGCCGATAAACTCCGCATCTCCGACCAGAACAGATTGCACCCCCGAAAGATTGATCTGCTGGCGCCCGGCCAGCGCCTCGAACCAAGTCCGGCCGCGGCTTGTCATGGCCTGGTCAGCGTTCATGTCCGCTCCTTTTCGCCAGGAGAATCCGAATCGCGGCACTGTCCAAGGTTGTCGGGTCTTTGATTGACGAGAGGCGCTCAAGGAATTCATCCACGCGCTCGCTGCGGTGTTGCTGCGGAATCCCGCGCCCCAAAGCCGCTTTAATCGATGTTACAATGGCGTCGACATCATCCTCAACCAACTCGTCGGCAAAGCCGGTGGCGCAACGCTGGACTCCACCCGCTACGCTCCAAATCAGCCGCCGGTCGTGGGAGTCGAACTCGTCGATTCCCGCCTCTTGCTCGATCACCTCCGGTCCGCTCAGGCTGAGCCGGCCCTCCCGGGTCATGATGAGATGGCTGCAAAGCGCCGCCGCCATCGCCATGCCGCCGAAGCAGCCGATCATGCCGGGGATCACCCCGACCACTGGAACGAGCCGGCGAAGCGAGACTATCTCGGCCTGAATTTCGCCGATGAAAGCCAGACCGAGGTTAGCCTCCTGCAATCGAACCCCGCCGGTTTCGAATATCAATACTGCCGGAATTGGCACCCCATTTTCTCCGGTCTGACGCGCGAGATTGAGCGCCGTCCAAATCTTCGACCCTGAAACCTCTCCAATACTTCCCCCCTGAAAACCGCCCTCGATCGCTATGACAACCACCGGACGACCGCCCATCGAGCTGCGGGTGATGACCACGCCGTCATCGGCTTGAACCACGATCCCCTGTGCGGCGAGCCACGGCGAGGAAAGGCGGTCGAATGGACCGAGAAGCTCCCGCGCTGTTCCTGGATCGAATAGCGAGTTGGCCCGCTCACGCGCCGTCAACTCGATGAAACTTTTCCGCGCGAGGAAACGATTGCGGTCGAGATCGGTCGGACTGAGGGGAGAGGTGCTCATGCGCGGCTCTTTTCCACGGCCTGCTCCAGCCGGAGCAACGCCGTGCCGGGCGTGGCCCCAAAATCATTGATCTCGATCATAGCCGCGCCCCGGTAATGGGAGAAAAAGCGATCGAGCATCGCTTGCCAGATCTTGCGATAGCCATCGACACTCGTCGTCACCGTCACCCGGGCGCCGCCGCCGGCTGAAGGCTCCAAAAGCACTTCCATGTCGCCGGACGCAACCACCCCGACGTGCGCCCGCCGCGGCACGATTTCAAGGGCGCCCGGAAAGTTGAAAATCAGTTTTTCCATGGGAGGTTTGAATGATCACCATGCTCGACGAAATCCAGAAATAGCGTGGCCGCGAGAAGGTCCGCGCTGCCACCGGGAGACACGCCATGGCGGATTAACTTGGTGTCCAGCGCCAACAGCGCCGAGTATCCTGCGGCCGAAGCGGTGCCGCCGAGGGAAAGCACCTGCCCGGCGCCCGCCTTGGCAATCTCCAATGCCGCCAGCCCCCCTCGATAAAGCAGGCAGGTGTCATTCAGGTCGGTCATAATCGCCAGAAGGGCATCCAAGCGCGCATGGGATTCCATCACCATCTTGGCACGTGCCGCCCGCAACGCCGGCAGGCCCAATTGGATGACGTGGGGAAATCCCTGTTTGGCCTCGCCCCGCGCGCCCGACACCCCGAACCGGCATCCCATTCGAGCGCCATGGCTGGTAGGATCGGGCGGCTCGCGATCATTGAATCGAGCCAACCTCCCGGCACGTTCGGCTAGCACCTCTGGCGAACGGGGGCCCATCGCGGCCGAGGCGACGAGTAATCCCAGGGTCCAAATGGCGCCGCGATGAGTGTTCACCCCACCGGTCGCGATCAACATCCGGCGTTCTCCGGCCCGGCCGGTTTCGGCCAGCTTTTCCCGCAGCGCCTGTGACGGATCCCGGCCCCAGGATGCAAGCGCCATTGCCGCAAAGGTTGGTTGCAGGCAGAGCGCCGAATGGCGCATCAACGCAACATTCATGTCAGTATGTGCGCCCGATCCCCGCCGGTCCACCAAGGCTGGTTTGGGGGTGAGTTCCGCCTCCTCAATCAACGCTCGGGTCGCCATCCACGCCAGCATGTCAGCCCCTTCGGCCGGATCGTCGCCGGGCGAACCAAGACCCGCCGTTCGGGCCGAATTCGATAAAATCGCCGTGTCCATTGCCTACCAAGTCCGGAATTTCGCCGGCGGATCATACAGGTTGCCCGACCACGCCACCAGTTCTTCGATACTGCGGGCGGCCAAGAGCGAGCGTTTGGCGTCGCATCGCGCAATTCCAAGATCCTCGGGCAATGCCACCAAACCGTCGCGGCGTAATTTCGCCATGCGACGAGGGTCGGCGCGCAGTCCGATCGGGGTCACTCCCGCCACTGCAGCCAGCGCTTCGCGACGCTCCTTCAGCCCCTTCGCCTTGTATAGATAGGCTATTCCTTCCTCGGTGACCACGTGGCTGACGTCGTCCCCATAAATCATGACCGGAGCGACGGGGAGTCCGCTGTTCTTACCCACGGAAATCGCGTCGAGTGATTCGACGAAAGCCGGTGCACCGCCTTTGGCATAGGTTTCGACCATCTGCACCACCAGCTTGCGGCCGCGCATGATCGGGCTGTCCGCGGTGATCAGGCTGAGCCACGCGGGACTGGCGTGGCGGCGCCCTCGCGGATCGTGCCCCATGTTCGGGGCGCCGCCGAATCCGGCCAGCCGACCATGAGTCACGGTCGAGGAATTCGCATCCCCGTCGATCTGCAACGTGGAGCCGATGAAGAGATCAATCGCGTATTGCCCGGCCAGTTGGCAAAGGACCCGATTTGACCTCATGCTGCCGTCCTTCCCGATGAAGAAGACATCCGGGCGGGCCGCGATATAATCGGACATGCCGACTTCACTCCCGAAACAATGAACGCTCTCGACCCATCCACTCTCGATCGCCGGAATCAAAGTCGGATGGGGATTGAGCGCCCAATGCCGGCAGATTTTTCCACGCAATCCCAGCTGGCCACCGTAGGTGGGAAGCAGCAACTCGATCGCCGCCGTGCCGAATCCGATTCCGTGGTTCAGGCTGGTTACTCCGTGCCGCTCATAGATCCCGCGAATGACCATCATGCCCATCAGGATGTGCATTTCATTGATCAAGCGCGGATCGCGGGTAAAAAGCGGCTCGATGGCGTATGGGCGGTCCGCGACGACGACGAGGTCAATCCATGAGCCAGGGACATCGACCCTGGGCAAGTCATCAGTCAATTCATTGACCTGGGCGATTACGATCCCATGTCGGAACGCCGTGGCTTCAACGATGGTAGGCGTCTCTTCAGTGTTCGCACCGGTGTAGAGATTTCCACGGGCATCGGCTTTTTCGGCACACACCAAGGCGATGTTTGGAGTGAGATCGGTGAACATTCGCGCGTAAAGCTCCACGTATGTGTGGATCGCCCCGATTTGCAGTTTTCCATCCTCCAGCAACTGCGCCAGGCGCAGGCTCTGCTGTCCTGCGAACGAGAAATCCACCCGCCGGGCAATACCACGTTCAAACAGGTCGAGATGCTCGGGTCGGCTAATGCACGAGATTATAAGATGAAGATCGTGGATCTTGGCGGAATCCACCGACGCCAGTGCGCGGGATAGAAAATCCGCCTGCTTTTGGTTGTTACCCTCAACTGCCACCCGGTCGCGAACCTCAAGCAAAAGCTCCAGCGCGGGGATGATTTTACTTCCGTCAAGGACGCATCCGTCCGTCCAAGCAGCTACACGGGCCAGTCGGCGGGTCTTTGCGTCCCTCCGTGTCGTCCAGGACTTGGCGGGCTCGGCGGGTGCTGTGCACGGCAGGATCATTCGTTTTTTCTGCTTTATTCGTCACCTGGTAGTGGTCTACCCGCCATCTTACTCCACGGACGAGCTGCACGTAAAAGTGTATCTTGGACATTCTGTGATAAATTGGATCTATCATTACCACCAGACGCGATGGAGGCCCCGTCCCTCCATCCGTATGAACTGCCGCTCCGGGATCCGTTCAGTTACCCGCGCGAGCTAATCAAATCACGCAACTTTTTCACCGCGGTGTCCGGGGTCGTCAGGACCTTGCGCCCAGTTCGCGCCACTGTGATCGGGGCCGCCCGCGCCATGGAAAACTGGCCAAGAATAAGGGCGTCGACGTTTCCAAGCGAGTGTGCGGCCTCCGCGATCAGTTCATCGTGTTTTTCAAAAGAGCCTTGGCGCAATGCCTCCAGAGCACCGTCGGCGAGTTTCGCTTCAATCTTAACTCGGAGCCGCCGCGATTGTGTCATCGCCTGAAATTCGGCGAGCATTGGAGGCAGGGCGGACGCAAATGTGACGACCAGTCCGATGTGCTCGCCCAATTCAAGGGCTTGCTCAAAAGCTGCTTCGTTTGGCTTTAACACCGGGATGGAAAGAATGCTCTTAACCTGCTCGATCGCCGGCCCGAACGCCGAACAGGTGAACAAAATCCCATCCGTCGACCTGCCCCCGGCTCCGCATTGTGCGGCGTAGCGCCCGAGCGTCACGAATCGATCCAGCATAGCTTGGTTGAGGCCACCGGCGGCGGCGAGATCCGGTGCGAGGGAATCTTCAAGAAGATTGAACGTTTCCGCCTCCGGCCAGAGCGCCGCGAAGGCAGCAAGAACCGGCGGTTGCGACTGAGCGAGCGCATGAATTAACGCCACCCGGGGACGAGAAGTTACAGTTTTCATCGGTTGGAGGTGAAGCGACGCAGTTATGGACGCGCCAGCAGCGAGCGAAGACGCTCGGCCAGCACTGTCGTGAAGTCTCGGGTGCCCAGTGGCCCGCCAAGATCGGTCGTGCGGCAAGCGGGGTCGGAGAGCGTAATGTCCACCGCCTCGCAGATTAGGGTGGCAGCGCGGTGATAGCTCTCCGCCTGCTTCCGCCGCGCCAGCCAGTCGAGCAACATCGCAGCGGAAAGGATTAGCGCGGTTGGATTGGCGCGGTCCGTGCCAGCGATGTCAGGCGCGGATCCGTGCTGCGCCTGGGCCATGCAATGGGAATCACCCGCGTTGAGGCTGCCCGCTAATCCAAGACTCCCGGCAAGCTCGGCGGCCTCATCAGAGATTATGTCCCCAAACATGTTGGTCGTGACCACCACGTCAAAGCGCGAAGCGTCGCGCACCAACAATGCGGACATAGAATCGATCAACTGCTCTTCATATTTCACCTCGGGGAATTCTGCCGCCACGTTGCGGACTTCGCGAAGGAAGAGCGCCTCGGAAACTTTCAGGACATTGACTTTGTGCACCGCTGTAACCTTCCGCCTGCGATCTTTGGCTAGTTCGAAAGCCGTTCGGGCGATCCGCCTTGAAGCCTCGGCTGTCACCTTGCGGATAGACAGGGCCATATCAGGTGTTGGCATGAACTCGCCCACGCCCCAATGCATGTTCCTGTCGGCATAAAAGCCCTCGGTATTCTCACGGACGATTACAAGGTCCATCGTCGTGCGTCCCCAATGAGGCAGACCGGGTCGGGTCCGGCTTGGCCGGATGTTGGCATAGAGATCTAGCGTTTTCCGCAATTCCGAGGACACATTAATCCCGCCTGCCGAGCGATCTGGATAGTCCGAATGGGAGACTGGGCCCGTGATAATACCATCAGCCCGCTTGACCGCTTCAAAGACTGCCATTGGCAATGTCGTCCCTTCCTTGGCGAGTCTGGCGAGACCAATTTCATGGACATCGAACTGGAGAGAGGGGCAGAGATGGTCATTGACGACCTCAAGAACTTTAATGGTTGCGGCGGAGATTTCCGGACCTATGCCGTCGCCCGGCAAGACTGCGAGTCGCAACGGCTGAACCGTCTCTTCAGCAACCGAAAATGCGGTTGTCATTGGTCATAGTCGTGATCCAGCCTTGGTATTTGTAAATGTCTAAATACCATCGGAACGGTTTTGGTCGGAACCAAGCCAACGGTGTCCCGGCTATGGCGCTCGCCAACCGCACCCTCTCCACCCAGCTCGCCATGCGGATCATCGAGCAGGTAAAAGCGAACAATCTGTCTGTTGGGGCTCATCTGACAGAACGTGGCCTGGCAGAGACGCTCAAGGTCTCCAGAACGCCTGTTCGCGCCGCCCTTAAATTTCTCGCAGACACGGGGTTCGTCGGGAAATCCATCAATCGGGGATATTTCCTGCTGAAAGCGGGAAACCAAATTGTTGGCCCGGAGCGAACGACTCAGGAAAACAGTTCCTATCTTCGGATAGCGGAGGATCGGCTGGACGGCCAGCTACCGGCCCGCATTACCGAGTCGGAATTGATGCGTCGTTACTCCATCTCACGGACAAAGCTGATTCCAATCCTGACCCGCATCATGCATGAAGGATGGATCGACCGCCTGCCTGGAAAAGGTTGGGAGTTCCAAAGCATGCTCGATTCCGCCGTGGCTTACGAGCAAGGCTACCGGTTTCGGATGGCGGTGGAGCCCGCGGCACTGCTCGAACCCAGTTTTCGGCTCGACCCTAATGTCTGCGCTGACTTGCGTGCCAAGCAGAAAGCCATGCTCGATGGCGGGATTCTACAGTATACCCGGATGGAGCTATTCGAAATCGGGGCCTCCTTCCATGAAACCATCGTCACCGGATCTAATAATCCGTTCTACATCGATGCCATTCGCCGAATCAACCGACTGCGTCGCCTATTCGAATACCGTAGCAAACTCGACCGGGTTCGATTGGTGCTCCAATGCCGAGAACATTTGAAGCTGCTCGACCTAATCGAGTCCGGCGATCAAGAAGGCGCGGCGAAATTTCTCCATCGTCATCTCGCCGCCGCCCTCAAGCAGAAGGTGGGCGCCGTCACTGCGTTCTAGGCCGGTTTGCCCAAAACCTTTTTCCCCATGGTGCGCCATCTGAAATCCCGCGGCAAAACTGCCAGTGCTCGTGCCTCGGCCGACGCCGAGGTGCGCCATACCGTCGAAACAATGATTGAGGCGATTCAGTCCGGCGGGGACAAAGCCGTGCGCGACTACTCGCTAAAACTTGACCAATGGCAGCCCCGTAGCTTCCGCCTGAGTCAGGCTGAAATCGAAAAGGCGATCGCACTACTTTCACCACGAGAGGTCGAAGACATTCAATTCGCGCAGCGTCAGATCCGCTTTTTTGCTGAGCGCCAGAAGGCAAGTTTGATCGAGGTGGAAGTTGAAACACTGCCTGGCGTCAGGCTCGGCCACAAACACATCCCGGTCAATGCGGTGGGCTGCTATATCCCGGGAGGAAGATACCCGATGATCGCTTCCGCGCACATGAGTGTGTTGACGGCAAAGGTCGCCGGGGTGAAGCGGATCGCCGCCACGGCTCCTCCTTATCGGGGCGGCCCGCATCCGGCCATCGTCGCAGCGATGCATTTCGCCGGAGCCGATGAGATTCTCGTCTTGGGCGGCGTTCAAGCCGTCGTCGCGATGGCCTTGGGCACAGAAACTATTGCGCCGGTCGACATGCTGGTCGGCCCGGGAAACGCCTACGTCGCCGAGGCCAAACGGCAACTTTACGGACGGGTCGGAATCGATCTTCTCGCAGGCCCCACGGAAACATTGGTGATCGCGGACGATAGCGCCGACGCCGAGATCTGTGCGGTGGATTTGCTTGGCCAAGCCGAGCATGGGCCTACCTCACCCTCCATTCTGCTGACAAATTCCGAAGCCTTGGCGCGTGAAACGATGGCTGAGGTCGAGCGTCAGCTGGCAACGTTACCAACGGCCGGAATCGCCCGGGTTTCTTGGGCCGATTGCGGCGAAGTCATCCTGTGCGACACGCGGGACGAAATGGTCCAAAAGGCCAACGAAATCGCGTCGGAGCATGTTCAAGTCATGACGAAGGATCCGGACTATTTCCTCGAGCAAATGACAAATTATGGCGCCATGTTTCTTGGGCCACGCACCAACGTGGCCTTTGGCGACAAGGTAATTGGGACCAACCATACTTTGCCCACCAACAAGGCGGCTCGCTACACCGGCGGCCTCTGGGTCGGCAAGTTCATGAAGACCTGCACGTATCAAAAAATCCTCTCCGATGAAGCCTCGGCGTTGATCGGCGAATATTGTTCACGACTCTGCCATATGGAGAATTTCACCGGCCACGGAGAACAGGCAAATCTTCGCGTTCGCCGATTCGGAAAACGCGCGGTGCCACGGTATCAGCCTGCGTCTCCACGCTGAATGCGCCCGATGCTTCCTCTTTGCGCCAAGGATCTATAGGAAGATTATGGCTACCCACACTTCCACCGCGGAATTTGCCTTGCCTCAAACTCCGTCTTTTCGCTTGGACGGGAGGACGGCATTGGTCACCGGTGCGGGTCGGGGCATTGGCATGGCTGCAGCTGCAGCCCTCGCCGGAGCCGGAGCGGACGTGATACTGATCGCGCGGACCGCTGCGGAAATCGAAGGCGTGGCTGAGGCTTTGCGCGCCAAGGGCCTCTCGGCACGCGCGCAGGTGCTCGATGTTACCGATTCGGCGGCGGTTCGCCGCTTCGTCGAGCGAAGCGGACCTTTCCGCATCCTTGTCAATAACGCCGGCACCAACCGTCCCGCCCTCCTGACCGAAACGACGGACCAGGACATTGCAGATGTGCTCAATCTTAACGTGACTGCCGCCCTAGTGATGGCACGAGAAGTAGCGCGCGGGTTGCAGGCGGCGCGACTCACTGGTTCAATTATCCAGATGTCGTCCCAAATGGGCCACGTCGGCGGCCCGAAACGTTCCGTCTATTGCGCATCAAAGCATGCGCTGGAGGGCATGACCAAGGCGTTGGCGTGGGAATGGGGCCGCGATGGCATTCGGGTTAACTCGATCTGTCCCACCTTCATCAGGACAGCGATGACCCATCGCCAGTTTGAAGATCCCGGGTTCCATGACACCGTGCTCTCCAAGATTGCCTTGGGCCGGCTTGGCGAGCTAACCGACGTCATGGGGGCGATCGTTTTTCTCGCGAGCGACGCAGCCAATCTTGTGACTGGATCCGCCCTCATGGTCGATGGCGGATGGACCGCCGCCTGAGCAGTAAAAGCCAATGGCGTGAGCAGCTTCTCCCACTCGCGCATTGATTTCGCTTCGGCTAACGGCGTATGTTTTTTGTTGCGCTAAAATACCATCGTAATTCTCCTCAGTAACCGAGTGCATTTCGCGCTTTGCATCTATCCTCCATGAAAAAAATCCTTATTGGTGTCGGCATTGGAATCTGCCTGCCGTTGATCGCAGCGTATCTTTTTGTAATCGGGGGCGGGATGCCCGTGGCCACCAAGGGGAATCCCCTTCCCCTGGAACATTTCATTGCAAATAAGGCGATCCATAAGGCTATGGGCCGCGAGGTTGACCGCCCTTCTCCCGTGCCAGGCGACGAACCAAACCTCCTCGCCGGCGCAAAAATCTATAATGCCCAATGCGCCATCTGCCATGGGAAAGCAGATCGACCCGCGATCATTTCCGCCACCGCCAAGGGAATGTTCCCTCAACCGCCCCTATTGGTTGGGCCGGAAAAGGGAGTTACCGACGACTCTGTGGGGGAATCCTTCTGGAAAGTTAAGAATGGCATCCGGCTGACAGGCATGCCGGCATATGGCGAAAGTTTGACGGAGACTGAGCTGTGGCAGGTCAGCCTCATTGTCAGTCTTGCGCACGACCTGCCAACCTCGGTCCAGCAAGTCCTGAGAAATGCGGACGCTGGTCAGCGATAGCACCAGCTGATGCGCCCCGGCATAGGAGCCGCGACCTGAAAGCTTTGCCGCATAAGCATCGGCCAAGACTCAGAAAAATTCTTCTGACTTGGCTTACTTTTGGGATCCAATCCTTTGGGGGCGGATCGTCAACCTTCTATCTCATCCACAAAGCCTGCATCCAACAGGGTTGGATGACCGAGACAGAGTTTGTGCGCACCTGGGCTCTGGCCCAGATTTCGCCCGGCATCAACCTCGTCAAGCTCACTGCCCTGATCGGCTACAAGCTGCGGGGCTGGGCTGGCGTGATTACAGCGATGGTCGGGCTCCTGCTGCCCAGTGGCGCAGTGACGGTTCTCATGACCGCGGGTTTTTCTATTATCCGCAATCAACCGTTGGTGCAGGCCGCTATGAGGGGAATCTTACCTGCGACCATTGGCCTGAGTCTCGCGATGGGTGTTCAAATGGCTCGGCCCCTTCTGACGCAGGCTCATCTGGAAGGAAGCTTCCGGCTGAGCGCGCACATCCTTGTCACGGCGGGCGCAGCCCTGCTCATGACTGCCGGAAATATTTCGCCGGTGATAATTCTGCTGCTGGCAGGAGTCGCCACATTGCTGCTGCTGATAGTTGTCCCGGTTAAGCCCAGACCCCCGATCAACATCGGCACCCCATGAACCCGCTGATTTACTTCTGGTTGTTCTTAAAGGCTTCCCTTTTTTCGACTGGCGGACTGGGCAACCTGCCTTTCCTCCAGAAGGATCTCACTGGGCTGGGGTGGGCCAAAGATACGGATTTTGTCACGGCCATCGCCGTCGGTCAGGTGAGCCCCGGACCGACCGGCCTGTGGAGCATCAGCCTGGGCTACCTGACATTTGGCTGGCTGGGAGCGGCCTTGGCGCTTGGAGCCCTGAGCCTGCCACCTCTGCTGGCTTTAGTCGTATCGGCCTTTTACAGCCGCTTGGAAAAGCTGCCGGCCGTGCAAAACTTCAACCGCGGCCTCGGGTTGGGCGTCGTAGGGCTGACGCTCGCGATCGCGTTGGGCTTGGCTGGCTCACTTCTACACAACTGGAGTGGGGTCGCCATCGCGGCCGGTGCATTGGGTCTGGCTCTCAGCAAACGAGTGCCGGTCATTCTGATCTTGGCCCTGGCTGCGCTGGGGGGCTGCCTGCAGTAAGGACTGCAAACATTCGCTACGAAATTTGCTGCCACGAGTGCCCTCGTGATTTTCTGGCGTGGGTTTTCAAAATCGCAATGTCGCACCGATCTTCGTTGTGATCGCGGTCGTTAGCCGCTGAAAACGGCGTTCATCATAGTCCCAGCCTTGGTTGACGACGAAATAAAGATCGCTGCCCGGCCGATAGGTATATCGGAGGCGACTGTTCAAACCCACCTGACTCGAGAGGTTGTCATATTGCACGGCCGAGTTCCAGGAAAGATCTGGCGTGAAAGCTAGATTTAGAGTGGCGCTGGCGAGTCGCACGGCGAATTTTCCCTCGCGCAGCCGCACTTCGCGCAATTGGTAGCTGACACCGGCGGTAACGAAGCGGGACGGCCGCCAGTCGAGAATCCCAGTATACTCGGTCCGGTTGCCAGTGTAGTAGGTCGCACCGGTTATGTAGAGCAGGTTCACGCTCACAGGGCGCGCGGCACTGGAGACGAATCTGACTGTGGTCCGGCCGATATCATAATTACCTGGCGGGATCACGATACCCGGCAAGATGGCAAAAGGCTCCTTGAAGATGTCTCGACTTATAATGTGTTTGAGTGTGAGTGCATCTTCGGCCGACGTCGTGAAGATGAGGGTCGGTGCTTCGAAATCTTCGGAGACCAGGCGGTCATGGAGATCCGTAGTGTAATAAGGCCGCGTCACGAGAGAAACACTGCGAACCAATGTCGTGTTGGGCCGCCAGACATAGCTCACTTTGCTGATGTATTCACGAATGCCACGCTCCGCGACGAAACCCAACCCAGGATCGAATTTTTCGCCAATTTGACGAAACGAGAGATATGCTCCCAGAGGCTCGTTGGGGTAGCTTAGACCGGTGCCAAAGGCCGTGCCCTCGCCCCCCAGGCGATCGGAGGAACTGAGCAGGACAGATGCATGGCCGACCAATTGCTTCTTGTTCGGTAAACGGCTGTCGAGGTAGTTAAAATCGAGTCCGGCCAGCGTGTTGTTGCCGACGGCGCCCGGGTCGCCATGCGTGACAATAAGTCCGACGTTGGACTCCGTGAGCACTTTGGTCGTGATGCGACCCACGAACAAGTTTTTCGCGGGAAGACCCTCAATGCTGTCCTTATCCTGCTGCACGTCGAGCAAGGCGACGTTCGTTTCGCCGATGCGTCCCGTGAGCCGTCCGCCGGCCAGGATATCCACCGGTTGACCACTGGCACTGAGGCCGATACGGCGCGAATAATAATACGCCGTCGCACTGTCTAGACTGTCGAGACCCTCTAGAGCGCCGAAACTGAAAAGCGCAGCGTCTTGCAGGAAAAAATCGCGTTTTTCGGGGAGCGTGAACGCGAAGTGCGAAAGGTTGACCACGCGCTGGTCAACCTCCGCCTCGGCAAAATCCGTGTTGATCGTAGCATTGGCCTTGAGCGATGGGGTGAGGTTGTAGGTGAGGTCGCCACCGGGCTTGAGCTTCCACTGGTGGTGGTGGTTCACGGCATCGTCTTGGTATCGCAGGCTGATGAAGGGCTTGACTTCCAAGCCCCTGCCCTGGCGCAGGTCGTGCAGGCCGCGCAGTTCGCTGAAGTCGGCGAGCGAGGTCATTGGCGTGGCGCGCGAGAGCGCCGCCCAGCGCACGGTCTCCTGTTTGCGCCGGATGATTCGCTCGATGTTGCAGCCCCACGTGTCGTGCTGCGGATCAAACGACAGGCTCTTGAAGGGAATGGCGATTTCTGCCGTCCAGCCCTCTGCATCGATGCGCGTGCGAGCCTGCCATACGGCGTCCCACAGCAGGTTTTCCTGGGAGAAATTCTGAATCAGGCCTTCGCTGCGGGCACCGGCGGGATTTACCGCGAAAAAATATCCTTCGTGCTGGCGAAAAAACGTGTCGAAGGCGATCTTCACCTGATCATCCGAATCGATCGCGTTGTCGTGCTGCATCTGTTTGGCGATGATTTTGTCCGGCTCGCGATCGAAGCAGCGCACCGCGATGTAGAGGTGGTCGTGATCGTAGGCGATGCGGACTTCCGTGCGCTCCGTCGCCAGCGCGCCTTCGGCCGGGAGAACCTGGGTGAAGTTGGTTAGCGGCATCGCGTCCTTCCAGCACGGATCATCGAGTTTGCCGTCAATGACGGGCGGTTGCGCCACCAAGTGAATTTCGAGAAACGAACGCAGCGGCTGTGCGCGTAGTGAAGAGACCGGCGCCAGCAAGCCTGCCATACCAAGGAATACCACGCAGTGACGGCACATCGCGGAGCGCCACCGAAGCGGGGAAAACAGCGCGGGGTTCATGGCGGTGGGTTCACGTTTGCGGTATGATACCCATCCGAGCGCGTCGGGTAAAAAAGTTTTCTTTTCACACTATGATTAATAGATTCTATTAGATTCTCACATGTGTATCGATTCAACGAGATCCTTCGTTCACCTGCTCATGTCGAACGCGGGTCGGGTATCGGAATCAAGCCGGGCTTTGGCGATGCCTCGAAATTTAGATTACGATCGGCACGATCATACCCGTTGGCACGGCTCCGACGAAGTGCCCAGCAAGGGTAAGGTCTTCAGATCCTGATGGGTATAGTGGGGGCCACTCCCACAATGAAAATCGCAAGGAACAGGGCTGAAGATTTGGGTCTAATCTTCAGCCACTGCGCCTCGTATTAACTGGATTTGGGGAGCGGCCGCCCGCAGGGCTTACCCGCTATTTCCCCGAACGGCTTACAGTTACAATCACAAACGAATCAGGTTTGATCAAGGCGCCTTTGTCCACCCGAGCAAACGAGTTCGGCCGAATTTCGAAATCTGACGTTGGGAGATAGATGGTGTGCGTCTTGGGATCCACGGCCATGGTTCCACACCAGAATTTCGTCGGGATCGTTTGCAGAAGCTCGAATTTTCCCGGGGAAGTTTCGTGGTTGACGGCCAGATTGCCGTCGCGGGTGCTGGCAAAGACATAACCATCATCAAAAACGACCGCGTCACAACCCTCACCAATCGGACAGTCGGAAATCACCCGGCCATTATTTGCGTCCATCACAATAAGTTTTTGCGGGTTGCGGCAGCCAAGGAACAACCGGTGGTGTTCACGATCGATCGCCATGGCAGTATTGCCTCCACCGGGGGCGGCAGACCAGCGGGCGACGACCTTTGCCGTCTTGGTGTCGATCACGGCGACTTCATTCTTGTCCGTCAGGTTGACATAGGCTTTGCCCTGATAGTCCATCTGGAAAAATTCCGGTTTCCCACCCAAGGCCACGGGGCTCTCGGCCTTGCCGGTCTTGGGGTCTACATTGGCTGCAATCGGAGTGATCGAATTGGCGTCACCGGCCACTACCCAGACTTTGTTGCTCACCGGATCGTATTGGATTCCGTCGGCGTCTTCGTCGACTTTGATTTTTCCGAGCACCGCAAAGGTCTTCAAGTCGAAGATCACGACTGAGCCCTCGTCACCGTCAGAGATGAAGCCGCGTCCAACGCTGGGCACGAGCGCAACTCCGTGGTTGCGCACCATGCCGGTGATGTCCGCCGCCATCTTTCCCGTGGCGGCATTAATCACCGCCATGTGGCTTCCCAGCGAGGCGAAAAGCAGGCCGCGTTCCTGATCAAAGTTCAGATAATCCCAATATTTTGCTTCCCCGGCCCCAGCAATAGGGGAGATCTTGGCAGCGCCATAGGGCCCCGCCTTGGTCGACGGGGAAGACTGTGCTTGGGTAATGTTTACGGCAACGAGCGCCAGCGAAAGCGCGAAGACAGAGCGGATGATGTTGTTCATATTGTTGATGAGGATATTGGACGAGGACGACCGCAGGCTTCTTGTTCTAGAGGGGCCTCCGGAAAGAAAGTTAGGGTAAGGTGTAATATTCAACGTTGGTTAAAATTAGGCCGGTCAGGGGATCGGCTTGAAAAGCGCCTCACGGTCCGGGATTTTGAATGAGAGTTCAGACAAAATTGCCACCATCCGGGTGTGAACCGTAAGCTTGTCGATGCCGGGCCCGCGTTTGAACGAAAGGGCAGCCATCCCGATGATGGTGCCCGAACGGTCCCGCAGGGCGGCGAGTGCTGAAAACCTAGGTGAGCCTTCGATCACCCACGGATAGATCTTGGCGGCATCCCGCTCGATTACTTCCAGGTCATCGGCCGAAGATTTTTTCCCGATGAGATCCCGATTCTGTGCGACGATTTCATAGTCCTTTTTGCCGGGTGGAATAGCGTGCAGCCCGACGCTCCCGAGTTCAGGATATGTGACTACCAGCTCATTAACCAACTGTTGGGCATAGATCTTGTTGTCTGCCGCCTTGCCGTAAACGGGTTCTGCGGGGGCTGGTGTTGTTTGCGCACTAAGGCGCAGCGCGCCAAAGGCCAGCATCGCCGCCGCCAGAATTGCATGAGTGACTGATCGATGGTTATTTGAGTTATTCATATTGGAGACAATTACAAATGGAGGTGAATTCGCGTGCAGTCTGGCGCCAATGAGATCTCGTTGTCCGCCGCCTCGCCGAGAGCCAAACCAGACTCGGGTTGAGTCCGCAGAGCGGCCGTGCTCACATGCGAAAAGAGCGAAATACAAACAGCCCTGAGAACGAATCGGTTCATGGCACGTAAAGAAATTGCCGGGGCAATGGCGCAAAGATTATCGAATTGAACATTATGGCAGCATGACGCGGCCAAGCCTCATGTTCTGAGGCCGCCGTCATCATGCGATAATCTTCCGACCGATATATTGTCGGTGCTTTCGACTCGAGTCCACGTAAACCAGCTGCTTGAAAAACCCAACGCCACCCCTTCCCGCTAAGGACGCAATCTTTATCCTTATAAATCACCAATGAGGGTAACGTTGCCACTTACATGATGATGACACAGTATCTGAAAACGATTTTGGATGTCGCTAAACCGCGTTCGCTCAAAAGAACGGAAGTAATTAGGCCTGACCACGAAATCTACCTATGGCCCAGCCCGACCACGCCTAACAATCACCGCCTGTGAGTCCCCGTCAATATTGGCAGCTCCACCATGCCCATGGTCAGCCTGTGATTAATCGGCCCGATTGACGCCCGGCACGTTGACCCTAATTTTCCTCTATGCGCATCTTAGTCGTCGAGGACTCCCCCCGCCTACAACGTGTTCTAAACACCGCATTGCGAAAATCCGGCTATGTCGTAGATCTCGCCAGCGACGGCGAAGAAGGGTTGTGGCGGGCAGAAACCAACACCTATGACGTCATCGTCCTCGACATCATGCTCCCAAAACTCGACGGCCTGTCGCTGCTGACCGCGTTTCGCGCCAAGGGCGGGACGACGCATGTTCTGCTGCTGACTGCGCGTGATACCGTGCCGGATCGCGTGAAGGGTTTACACACCGGAGCTGATGACTATTTGGTAAAGCCTTTCGCGCTTGAGGAATTGCTGGCCCGCGTGCAGACACTTTGTCGCCGTGCCTATGGGTCGAAACAGACCCAGATTGTCGTTGGCGACCTGACGATTGACACCTTGGCACGCTCCGTGCGGGTTGCGAGCCACTACGTTGAGCTCACTGCGCGCGAATACATGTTGCTCGAATATCTCGCTCGCCGGCGCGGCACAGTAGTGGCCCGGACTGAAATTGAGGAACACATTTACGACGGATCGGATGACTTAATGAGCAATGTTGTCGATTCGGCGATCTGCGCCTTGCGTAAGAAGCTCGCGACCGAAGCCCCGTTGATCCACACGCGTCGCGGGATGGGCTACGTGCTCGAAGCCCTGACGCCCGGAGTTGCCAAGGAATGAAATCGATCCGGCGCCAGCTCACGTTCGCACTGCTCAGCTTTTCCGTCGCGCTGCAAGGGGCCGGCCTGCTGGCCCTGCTTCTTGTCGCGCGGAGAGGAACGATCGCCGAATTCGACGACGCCCTGCTTGCCAAGGCCCTAGCCGTCAGCGAGCTAATTGTAGAGGGCCCTGAAGGGTTGCGCACGGATATGGCGGCGTTTTTTCTGGGAGTCGGCGATGTTGGTAATGTGGAGCCCACCGGAATTGGGACCGACAGCGAGTCCTACCGGCGCTTTCTCAATGAATTCCGCCGTAACGGCCGGCATAATTACTTCGAGCTGTGGGACGCCAATGGCCGGCGGATCGCCCGTTCCGACACCCTGTTGAAGGTGGACCTGCCCCACAAGGTGGGCCTGGCAGACGTGCCTGTCATCTGGGATTTGACTGCGATCCACGACGAGCCCGGACGCGCGATCGGATTCACCTTCCGACCCCATCGGATTGGTGCAAACGGTCTGGATACCCGTTCTCCCAACGAAGTGCAACTTGTGGTCGCTGCCGAAAGGGAGGCGCTCGACGAAAAACTCCTGCGGTTGGAAATTCTAACGGCCAGCTGCGGGATCCTGCTATTGGGCGCAACCCTCTGGATCATCCCCCGTGTGCTGCGCCGTGGCCTTGAGCCCCTTGACCGCCTTGGCGAAGACGTGGCACGCATCGATGCTGGTTCACTCGGGGCGCGTTTTCCGGTCGCGGACGCGCCTGCCGAACTGCACAAGATCATCGATCGGTTGAACGGTCTCATGGCGAGACTGGAGCAATCTTTTGAGCGCGAACGCCGTTTCAGCGCCGATGTCGCGCATGAACTGCGCACACCTCTCGCGGAACTGCGCGGGCTGGCCGAATGTGCACTGAAGTGGCCCGAAACGCGCGATCACTCGACCGATTGTGATATGCTCTCCATCGCCCACCATATGGAAACCATGGTCACACACATGCTGGCCCTCGCTCGTGGGGATCAGGGCCTCTTGGAGGTCCACCTAGAACTGGTCGAGTTGGAGGTGCTGGTGAGGTCCGTGTGGCGCGGGTTCGCCGTGAGGGCTGAAGAGCGGAAGCTCCGCATAATGTCGCAGTTCGCGCCGATGACAGCGCTGGCCGATCCCGTGCTGCTTCGCGCGATTTTGAACATCGTGCTTGAAAACGCCATAGATTACGCCCCGCTCGGAGGAGAGATTAACCTAGCCATCCAGGCCGAAGGTGAATCCGCCATTGTGCAGATCGCCAACTTGGCCGCCGAGCTTGAGGTTGAGGACGTGGGTAAGCTATTTGATCGTTTCTGGCGCAAGGAGGCGGCCCGCAGCGGCGGCTTGCACTTGGGGCTCGGCCTGTCTTTGGCCCGGACCTACGCTGCCGCAATGGGCTGGAACATCTCAGCCACGATCGACGAGAAACACCGCTTGACCCTCACGCTCAGCACAATCCCCAAAACTCAACCCTAGACACTGCCAGCATCTGCATCGCGAGTTACCTCCGGTGCAAGGCGCGCCAGCGTGTCTTGGTTTCCAACCCGCAGCTTAACCCCCAACCCATCCCAGCCTATGAATGATGTCTCGATCGATCCGGCCGCCCGCCGGCCCACGCCCAGTGCCCTTGCCGTCGCCGCTCCATCCGGTTTCTGGCCGCACGGCTGGTGGAAAATCATGGACCTGCGCATCGGCGTGCTGCCGGTGCCCGTGGTGATTGTGCTGCTCGCCGTGCTCACGGCGTTTGTCGTGACGGGCAAGTTCCCCGCCGGCGCGGCCAGCAAGACGCCCGACGACGTGTGCACGATGCTCGCCGTCCTGGCGCTCGGCGGCTTCCTCTGCGGCGAACTCGGCAAGCGCCTTCCGGTGCTCAAGCACATCGGCGCCGCGGCGATTTTCGCGACGTTCATTCCGTCCTGCCTGGCCTACTATCACCTCGTGCCGGCGGTGATCGTCGGCTCCGTCACGGATTTCACCAAGACGACCAACTTCCTGTATCTGTTCATTGCGTGCATCATCGTGGGCAGCATCCTGGGCATGGATCGCACGGTGCTGATTAAGGGCTTCCTGAAGATCTTCGTGCCGCTCGGCGCCGGTTCGATCGCGGCGATGCTTGTCGGCACCGGCGTCGGCACGCTGCTCGGGCTCGGCGCAAAGCACACGTTCTTCTACCTTGTCGTGCCGGTGATGGCGGGCGGTGTCGGCGAGGGCGCGATTCCGCTCTCGACCGGCTACGCGGAAATCCTCCACCTCAAGCAGGGCGACGAGTTCGCGCAGGTGCTGCCGCCGGTGATGATCGGCAGTCTCACCGCGATCCTGCTGGCGGGCGCGCTGAATTTCCTTGGCAAGAAGTTCCCGCACCTCACGGGCGAGGGCCGCATCCAGCCCGGCGAGCACGACGACATGAATCCGTCGGTGCAGGAAATCCCCGGGCACATGGACGTCAGCCTCCTCGCCGCCGGCGCCAGCATCGCGATCACGCTTTACCTGCTGGGCGTGGCGGCCAACACCCTGCCGCCCGAGTCGCTGCGGCTGCCCGCGCCCGTCGTCATGCTCTTCCTCGCAGTCGTGGTGAAACTCGCCTTCGTCGTGCCGCCGAAGCTCCAGCAGGGCGCGCAGACCGTCTATAAGTTTTTCGCCACCGCCGTCACCTATCCCTTGCTCTTCGCCATCGGCGTCGCGCTCACGCCGTGGGACAAACTCATCGCGGCTTTCGCCCCCGCTAACCTTGTCACGATCATGGCCACGGTCGCCACGCTGATGGGCACCGGCTTCGTCGTCGGCCGCTGGATCAAGCTCTACCCAATTGAAGCCGCGATCGTGAACGCCTGCCACAGCGGGCAGGGCGGCACCGGGGACGTGGCGATCCTCACGGCCGCGAACCGCATGCAGCTGATGCCGTTCGCCCAAATCGCTACGCGCATCGGCGGCGCCATCACCGTCATGCTCGTGCTCATTGCGCTCCGTGCGACAACTTAATAGACTTTGTGCTTACGCAATCGATAGAAGGTTATTATCACAAAGTTATTTTAATTCAATTTCACGCATACGCCTGATTCTGTTATCGTAGCCACAAGGGTTCGGTAGGTTCGTTGTTTCTAAGTATCTATCGAAGCCTTGCCTCTTTTTATACCCAACCTCCTATGAAACTACTCAATGAATCCCCTTTTTTAATGCTTCACGGGCGCAAGCGCGTGACTTCAAGCGGCATGACCTCTAACAGGAGGAATGATTAAAATGAAAAATCAATTTAAGAATATTATAGAGAAGGAACACGGGGCGTTCGTCCTCACTCGGCGCGGTTTGTTGCAGGGCGCGGGTTGCCTGATCGCCGCGGCGGCTCTGCCAAGGCCGAGCGCACGTGCAGCCGCCGCAGCGGTGGCCGGCCCCGTGCCGTCGGCAGTGCCAGACAGCACCGTCATTGCGAAGCTCAGCGCTTATATGAGCGAGGCCGGCAATCGTGAGCTGCCGGCCGAAGCAACTGAATTTACCAAGCACCATATTCTCGACACCATCGCGGCCATGGTATCCGGCTCCAATCTGGCGCCGGGAAAAGTCGGCATTAAGTTCGCCCGCGCCTACGGCGGAGAGAAGGTGGCGACAGTCGTTGGTTCCGACGTGGTATGCGGTCCCATCGAGGCAGCCATTGCCAACGGCATGCTAGCTCACTCCGACGAAACCGACGATTCCCATGCACCATCGCGTTGCCATCCGGGCTCGGGGATTGTCCCCGCGGCTTTGGCTGCCGGGGAGAAGTTCGGCATCGACGGAAACAGGTTCATGCGCGCTGTAGCCTTAGGCTATGACGTCGGAAGTCGCGTTACCATGACCCTCGGTGAGGACTACATCATGGTGAAGAATCACCGGGACACCCACCAAATCGCAGTTAATTTCGGTTCCGCGGCGGCAGCCGCCTGTGCGGCAGGCTTGAACGCGCAGCAGATGCGCTGGGTTCTCGATTATGCCGCGCAGCAAGCCGCGGGGATCAATGCCTGGCAGCGCGATAGCGAGCACATCGAGAAATCCCTCTGTTTTGCCGGCTTCGGGGCGCGTAACGGCGTCACCGCCGCCCTGTTGATGTCGGCCGGCGCCACCGGCGTAGACGACATTTTTACCGGAGAAAACAATTACTTCCTAGCCTACGCGCCCGAGGCCGATCTGGCAGGATTAATCGACAAGCTCGGTGAGCGTTTCGAGGTGAAACGGACCAACATCAAGCGATGGACGGTTGGCTCCCCCATCCAGTCGCCCCTTGATGCGTTGGAAAATCTGCGTAAGCGACGCCCCTTTGAAGCGGATGAAGTGCAGAAGGTGGTGGTGCGGGTCGGCACCAGCGGGGCGTCTATCATCAACAACCGTGATATGCCGGACATCTGCATGCAGCACATGGTGGCCGTTATGCTGCTGGACAAGACCGCCTCGTTCAAGGCGGCGCACGATGTGGCTCGGATGAAGGATCCGGCCGTTCTCCGCCAGCGCGCCAAAGTCGAGCTTGTTCCTGATGCCGAACTGGAGAAACTCTACCCGCGGAGGGCGGGCATCGTCGAGGTAACTTTCAACAACGGGACCACGGAAAAGGAACGGGTCGACGACACGAAGGGCACGTTAGAAAACCCCATGAACCGCGAGGAGGTGGTCGCAAAGTGCCAGGATCTGATGGCGGAGGTGCTTGGCGAGGCGAAGAGCAAGCGACTCATTGAAAGTGTGCTTGATTTGGAGAGCATCAAAGACATCCGGGCACTGCGTCCTTTGCTGCAACGCACGTGACGGCACTCATTATTAGGGGAAGGAAACGCCTAGTCTAAGGGAGCGGTGGCACCAAACCCTTGGGCCTTCAGCGAAACCGTTTCTTGCCATTACACCTGCCCACCCCAATGCGCCAGCAGATCAATTTTCTCCTCCGCTTAGCGGTGGAGAGTTGGGGTAAGCAGAAAACTGAGGGCGGGCCGCTTAGGGGTAGGCGGCCCGCCTTACGTTTTGTAACGCCGCCGGAGGGTTCCCGCCCAAATATCACCAACGAGTAATCTTGGCTTGGCAGATCGGCATCATCGTTCGGTAATCTTTAGAATGATATGATAAGATGAATTTGGTGATCAATAAATCCTGCGCGGTTAAATCGAGTTTCCTGCATATTTTATGAAAGACCAACAATTAGATATCGGATTGGAGTCGGGTACGGTCGCCGTGACTCGGCGCACCTTGTTGCAGGGCATGGGTTGCATGATCGCGGCGGCGGCGTTGCCGGTGTCGCGCGCCACTGCCGCAACTACGGCCGCTCCCGTGCCGGTTGCGACCGCGGACGGCTCTTTGATTACCAAACTCAGCGCCTACATGAGCGAGGCCGCCAACCGTGAGCTTCCGGCGGAGGCGAGCGAAAAAGCCAAGCAGCATATTCTCGATACCTTGGCCGCGATGATTTCGGGCGCTGACTTGCCGCCCGCGCTGGTCGCCCTTAAATTCGCACGCGCCAATCCCGGGACAAAAAGTGCTACGGTGGTTGGGTCGGACCTGCTTTGCGGGCCAGCTGATGCTGCGCTGGCAAATGGCTTGTTGGCCCATTCCGACGAGACTGACGATTCACACGCGCCATCACATACCCATCCTGGTTGCGCGATCGTGGCCGCCGCCCTCGGTGCGGGTGAACATTTTGGCAGCAGTGGAACGCGTTTCCTGCGGGCGGTTACACTTGGTTATGATATCGGACCAAGAGTTACCATGGCCTTGGGTGGCCTCTCGTTCCAGATGGAGACGCACCGCAGCACCCATAGCATCAGTGCAAATTTCGGCGCGGCCGCGGCGGCGGGTTGTGCAGCCGGATTCACGCCCCGGCAGATGTGCTGGATGATCGACTATGCCGCCCAGGAAGCGTGCGGAACGGCGGCCTGGCAGCGCGACAGCAGCCATATTTCGAAGTCTCTTGTCTTCGGCGGCCGGCCGGCGCGCAACGGAGTCACCTCCGCCCTACTGATTGAATTGGGCGCCACCGGGGTCGACGACATCCTTTCGGGGCAGGATAATTTTTTCCTCGGCATGACACCCAAGGCTGATCCAGCCAAACTGGTCGAACAGCTCGGCGAGCGTTACGAAGTAACACGGACCAATATCAAAAAATGGACCGTTGGTTCACCCATCCAAGCGCCGCTTGATGCACTACAAAACTTGAGGAAGCGACACGCCTTTGAGGCGGACGACGTGCGGACGGTCAAAGTGCGGGTCGCCACCAGTGAGGCAAAGACTGTGAACAACCGGGATATGCCTGATATTTGCATGCAACACCTGATAGCGGTGATGCTGCTCGACAAGACGGTCTCGTTCAATGCCGCGCACGACAAACCGAGAATGGCCGATCCGGGTGTTCTCCGCCAACGCGCCAAGGTACAGCTCGTCCCGGATGAGGAATTGGAACGCCTTTACCCGCAACGACAGTCAATCGTGGAAGTGACATTGACCGATGGAACCAGTCTCACCGAGCGGGTTGAGGCGGTGCGTGGCACTGCCGAAAATCCCATGACCCATGACGAACTGGTCACGAAGTGCCGCGATCTGATGGCACCCTTCCTCGGCACTGAGAAATGCGCCCGACTCATCGAGAGTGTGTTCAATTTAGAGAACCTGAAAGACATTCGGGCGTTGCGGCCTTTGCTACAGCGGTCCTGATCAGGCAATCATCTTCTTGCCGGCGTTCTTGCGACATGGGACCAAGGCCACAGCCAGCATCCATGCCATAAATCCCGGTGCGCATTCCCGCAGACCGCTTAAGCGCTTTCACTTCCGCGGTTCTTACCCGGATTGGTGTTCCCGAAGCTGACGCACACTTGGTTGCCGACAGTCTGGTGCAGGCCGATCTGTGGGGACATCAATCTCACGGAGTCATGCGATTGCCTTGGTATGTGGCGCGAATCCGGACGGGTGTCATGCGTGCGGTGACTGACTGCAAATTTGTGGTGGATGCTGGGGCCGTGGCGGTTTTGGATGGCTGCGATGGCATTGGCCAGGTGATCGCAGAAAAAGCCGCGCGCGAGGCTATCCGACGCACCAAGGCCCATGGGGTGAGTGCGGTGGCGGTCCGCAACTCGAACCACTTCGGCACGGCGATGTATTTCACGCGCATGGCGCTGCCCGAAGGGCAGGTTGCCCTCCTCATGACCAACGCCAGTCCAGCCATGGCACCGTGGGGTGGCCGCAAACAGACGGTGGGGACCAACCCGTGGTCATTGGCGGCGCCCGCGGGGACGCACCCACCATTTGTAATGGATGTCGCAAATACCGCGGTCGCGCGGGGGAAGATTTACTTGGCGAAGCAGCAAGGGCGGGCAGTGCCAGCCGGGTGGGCCCTCAACGCGGCCGGGGAACCGACCACGGATCCTCTTGAGGCGCTGGCGGGGCTAATCCTCCCGATGGGCGAACACAAGGGTTATGCGATCTCGGTGATGATCGATGTGTTGTCGGGCGTATTGAGCGGCAGTGCGTTTGCCACTGGGGTGCATGGTCCGTATCAATCCGAACGCCGAAGCGGCTGCGGTCATCTCATGATCACCTTGGACATCGCCTCATTCCTGCCGCTGGCAGAGTTCAATGCACGCATGGGAAAAATGATTAGTGAGCTCAAGTCGGCGCCGTTGGCCGCCGGCTTCAACGAAATCCTCTATCCCGGCGAACCCGAAGCCCGCAGTGAAAAGCAACTGCGAGGGGAGGGGCTGCAGTTGCCGGACCAGACTATCGCCGACTTAGCGAATCTGGCGCGGGAGACGGAAACCAGTGCGCTCTTTCCATTTTAGCCCGCTGGAACAGCCAGGGCACCTCAAATAATATTTCGGTCCGGGTTGCTGACGATTTCTACATAGGCGACAAGGATAGGCCAATAAATGTCCCGGAGTTTCTTTCACCGCTGAAGATTTTGCCGATAGATAATAGCAAACTATCACAATCTTATTTTAATTCAATTTCCCGCATCCAATGAATTTTGCTACGATGGGGTAAAGGCTGCAACCCCCTAACCTAACTCCTTTTCGTTCAGCGCCGCATTGCATCCGATCGGGCCTTACGCCGGTCAACCAACCAAACAAGTAATGTTCCCAGAAAGTGTTCCCCTATGAAATTGTCACATTATGTTCTTAGCGGAGTTCTCGCCGCCAGCCTCAGCATCACGTCAAGCGCCCAAGTCGCACCGGCCACACCGGCCACGAATGATAAGTCCTCGACAGAAGATGTCGTCATCATGAACCCGTTCCAAGTCAGCTCCGCAGGGGACGTGGGTTACGTTGCCGGCAACGCGATTTCAGCCACTCGGATAAATACGCCCCTTAACGACTTGCCTTTTTCCATCACGGCCTTCACGCCGCAGTTCATTGCCGACACCGGGGCCGAAAGCCTGCTGGATGTCGTTTCGCAATCTGCGGGCGTGAAGAGCGGGATAAGCAATAACACCCAAGGCAATGCGGCCTTCTCCGTCCGTGGATTCGTGCAGAGTCCTCAGCGCGACGGGTTTTCCAGCAATGCGCTGACTAGTAATTACGTCGCTGCCCCCGTCATCGAACGCGTCGAGGTGGTTAAGGGCCCGGCTTCCCTGCTATATGGCGCAATTGCGCCAGGCGGCACGGTGAATTACATCACGAAAAGTGCCTTGGAAAGGCCATCCGCTGAATCGCACGTGATGCTCGGCAGCTACAACTATTATGGCGCGGTGTTCGACGAGAACCAGCCGCTGATCCCCGGTTCGCTGCTCTTCCGAATCGTCGCGAGTTATGAAAACAACGAGCAATACTACCAGAACGTGCAAGGCCACACCGAGGTGGTCTTCCCGGTGTTCAAGTGGATCATCTCCCCCAAAGCTACGCTGTCACTTTCGTATCAGGTCTATCACAGTCGCGAGACTCCGCCTGCAATGTATCGGGCCAACTCGGACCTTGCGACGCCGAGCAGCATCGTCAACGCCCTCTATGGGGCTGGCCATCCGGCCGGGGGTTCACTCTTGGCCAACAAGACGGGCCCGGCCGTCGCCCTCGGGGTGTCCGATGTCTCCGACCCGGGTTTCATGGGCGCTTTTCCGGCGATGCCGAATACCTTTAATATTTCCGACATCAACGATACTCGCATCAACGACCTCAGGGCGCTGAACGCCGAGTTTAATGTCAAAATCAACGACCAGTGGGATGCCCGCGCTCACATCGGCAGCGACAAAGACTACATGACATTCGCTGAAACCGGGCACGCGACGCTGTTTGTCCCACCGCCCGATACCTTGGTTTATAGCGGTGGCGTGTGGAGCGTTGCGCCGAGGTGGACCGCGATGACCACGGCACAGCAGATTGCGGAGGGCCTGGCGTTTGCGCAACAGGCCGTCAAAAACTGGGGCCTGCTCGTCTCGAGCCAGAATGGCACGCCGACCCCCGCCCTGATCGACCGGGCTCCGCGCGTGCAGGAGCAGTGGATGCAGGGCACCACGTATCAGACTGAGGCCGTGGGTGTCTTCAGCCACCCGGCGTATAAGCTCCAGGTGCTTGGCGGCCTCTTCTACGATCGCGTCCGGTTCAACCTCCGGACGACGCAGAACCGGGGCAATGCCGCTTCACCATTTTTTCAAGACTGGGACATAAATCCGCACAGCCCGACTTACTATGCCGATTACGACGAAGGCAAATTCTCGGGAAACACACTCTCTGTGATTAATACTTACACCACCACGATCAATTCCGACTACGCAGCATACGGACTCCTCAACGCCAGCTTTCTACAGAACCGGCTGATTCTGGTCGCCGGTGCGCGCTACAATGTCAGCGCATCACGGGTCTTTGACCACACTAACCAAACTTTTTCTCAGGGTTTGCGCGCGGCACACACCACGCCCCAAGCGGGATTTGGTTTCAAGGTTACTCCGAATGTGATGGTTTATGGATCCTATAGCGAGTCTTACACCCTCTCGACGCAACCATATCTGACGGTGCCCGGAGTCGTGAGCGGCATTCCAACCGCGCTTCCCTCGACTCCGACCTCCCCGACGATCGGCAAAGGCACGGAGGTCGGCTTCAAGATGGAACTGCTGGACAACACCCTCCATGTGACCTTGGCGGCCTATCGGATCGAGCAGGATAACGTTCTCCAGGCGCTTAATCAGAACATCAATGGCACGGGCGTAGTCCTCTGGAACCAGGGTGCCAAGCAACGTGCCAACGGCGCCGAGGCGACCCTCAACTGGGCGCCACGGAGGAACCTGCAAATCGTCTTTAACGCCGCGGAGGAGGACGCGCGCAACATAGCGGAGCCGTTCGGCCTCGACTACTATCTCGGCCAGAACGTCGGTTATACCGCCAAGACCATGGCCAACCTGTGGACACGCTATGATCTGACGAGCGATGCGTTCAAGGGCCTGTGGATCGGCGGCGGCCTCAACTATGTCGGCAGGAGCGCTGGTGATCCACGCAATGTGGCATATTACCTTCCGGCTTACACCCTGTATAATACCGCAATCGGCATAGATTGGACGTGGAATAATCATAAGATATCCACGATCTTGAATCTTAAGAACATGGGCAACACCGAATACAAAGCGTCGCCCAACTCCGTCGGCGAGCCGAGGCGCTTCCTCCTGTCCAGCACAATGAAATTCTAACTTGGTTCTAGTGTCATATGCAGGGGTGTGGGTCGAATATCAGCGACATGATATTTGGCCCACACGCCCTTACAACATAGACACGGCCTAAATCCATATACTCCACACCGCAGTCCAACTTCCGCAACCCCTAGTCATTTTTATGAAAAACCATTGTTTAATGCTACGCACCACCATACTCGCTGCTGCCTCGTGGGCGTTGGCTTCATGGTCTCAGGCGCAGACCGGTGGATCGTTGCGGTTAGTGCAAACAATTCCATTGCCCGGTGTGGAAGGCAAGATGGACCACATGGCGATTAACCTCAAAGGCATGCGCCTGTTTGTTCCATCGGAAAACGATAAGTCCATTGAAATTGTGGATCTGCGGACTGGCACCTTAATCCACAGGATCAGGGAACTGGGAGGCGCTCCCCGCAAGATAATCTATAAGCCCGATGTCAACCAATTCTGGGTGGATCTTGCCAGTAACGTGTGCAAAAGTTACGATGCGGATTCCTACACGTTTCTGAAGGAAGTGCCGTTATCTCCTGTCGATGCCGAAACGGGTCCAACAAGAGAGCCGGACAATGGGATTTACGACCCCGCCACGCAGTTGTTTTACATCGGGAACAGGGGAGATCTGTCCAAAGCGGGTGCAAAAGGGTCGATCGATATCGTTGACACAAAGCGTGGCAGCTTTGTCAAAGGGATCAAGGTGGACGATTCTGATCCCGCGGCATTCGGAATTGATCGGGCAACATCAAAATTATACGTTCTTTACGGTGCGACCAGTCAAGTCGCTGTCCTTGACCTTCAAAAACACAACGTGCTCGCTCTATGGCCGATCACTGGAGGGAATGCGTCCCACGCGATGACATTGGATGCAGCCCATCATCGCTTATTTATTGGAAGCCGGGTCCAGCCCGGACACTTTTACAAGCCAGGAAAAATGATTGTCATGGATTCGGACTCAGGAAAGGTGATTCAGGCGCTGGACAGCGAGGGCGGAGCCGATGAATTGGAGATCGATCCCTCCAGTCAGCTGATCTATTTGACCGGAGCAAGCGGCGGCATAAATGTATATAAGGAACTTGATCCGGATCATTATAAACTCATCGATATACTTCAAACTGGAGCGCTTGCGAAGACGTCTCTGCTAGTGCCGGAACTGAAGCGGTTGTATGTCGCTGTCCCGAAGCACATCATCTTGATTCCACCCATTCCCCAGTCGGCGGAGTTTGGAGTCGAAGACGCGAAAATACTGGTCTTCGAGGTGCCGTGAGGCTCGTGAAAAATTCCTGCCCTCGGTGGGTCATGACTTGCCACATCTAACGGGACAAGAGATACATTTGTCATTCGAACCCACGCTTTCACTGTCACCTGAAATACAAAAGTTATTTTTTACCTAATCACTCGGGAAATCCAATCTCAGCGGCACTGGAAGAAAGCCCCTTAAAATTCTCACTCGACGCCAGTTGTGCCAAGGAAGGGGTAGCCTAAACGTTGCCGCTTCAATGCCCGCATCACGCGGCTACGCCTGCCAGCGTCAAAGGATACCCAAAAGGGACGGTGTCGAGTTCCTATTTCTGAACTCCTATGATCCCCGCCAACAAGAACGGCATTTCTCCATACACTCTGGAGGTAAGTCTTCTTTATGGTTTCCGCGTGGCAGCCAGAATCCTAGTCCAAGAAGTAGGTCTTGGAAACTTCTTTCGACGGCATGCCCGGCATGCAGAAGCGCCCCGTCGCCCGTTTCGCGCAAGGGGAGTAGAATTGTTGTGCTTTGAGCCCGCCGAACATAGCAATTCCCTGACGGCGATCACGATCATGTTGTTGGAAGGATTTGAAGAGGCCGGTTGCAGCAATGTGACGTCAGAGAGTTTCGACATTTCGCTCAGCGCCGGTTTTGGAAAACTGGCTGCAGGGTCTTCCGCAGCGGGCACCTCGGCGACCAGAACGACCGGCCGGAGTGCGACACGCAGCGCGGCGTCGAGAGGGGGCTCGATAAAATATCGGTTCCTTCCCACAAGGGCGGAGTTGGTGCCGCGATTGCATGCCTTGCCAAGACGCGGGCCGACTCCTCGCAAGAAGCCGGTGCCGGCAGCCTGCGAACCAATGCAAACGAAGGTCTAACTCCACCTTGGCCTTCAACGCGGTCTTTCAAAAACGATCTGCCATCCTCATGCCTCCCAAACTCACCGCCTCCACGCGCAAGCCCGGTCCGTTCTCGGCCAGCAGGATCGTTCTGCTACTCCTTTGTTTGATGTATCTGCTCACATACATCGATCGGGTCAATGTCAGCACCGCTTCGCTGGTTTTCGAAAAGGAACTGGGGCTCAGCAAGGTCCAACTCGGCTTCGTCCTCTCGGCCTTCGCTTATCCATATCTGATTTTTCAGATGATCGGCGGCTACATCGGGGACCGCTTCGGCCCACGGCGCGTGTTAACCATCTGCTCGCTGCTGTGGGCGGTGGCTACAATGCTCACGGGCTTGGTCGGCGGTTTGACCACCCTGATCGTCGCCCGCGTGTTGCTCGGCCTGGGGGAGGGCGCCACCTTCCCGACGGCGACCTCGGCGATGTCGAACTGGACCAAGCGCACGGACTGGGGCTTCGCTCAGGGCCTCACTCATGCCTTTGCGCGGATTGGCAATTCGCTCACGCCGCCGTTAATCGTCGCGATGATTGCCTGGACGGGCTGGCGCGGCTCATTCGTGATCATGGGCGCTATCAGCCTCCTCTGGGTGGGAGCCTGGTTTTTCTTCTTCCGGGACAATCCCGCCGATCACCCAATGATCACGCAAGAGGAACTGGCCGCGCTGCCGTCCTACATGGATCGGGCCACCCGCCAGCGGAATCCGGTGCCGTGGGGGGCGCTGTTCGTTCGCATGCTGCCTGTAACGTTCGTTTATTTCTGCTACGGCTGGACGCTGTGGCTGTTCCTAAGCTGGCTACCGCAATATTTCAAGAACCAGCACAACCTGGACCTGAAGAATTCCGCCCTGTTTTCAATGGGCGTGTTCCTCGCCGGCGTCGTCGGGGATACATTGGGCGGAATGATCAGCGATCGCGTGCTCCGCAAGACGGGCAGCCGGATCAAGGCGCGGCGCAACCTCGTCGTGATCTTCTTCCTCTGCTCGCTGACCTGCATGATTCCTCTCTTCTTTACCAACATTCTGTCGCTGCTGGCGCTCAGTCTCGCCGGGGCATTCTTTTTTGCAGAGATGACGATCGGGCCGATGTGGGCGATTCCCATGGATATCGCGCCGCGGTATGCGGGGTTCGCCAGCGGCATCATGAACAGCGGTTCGGCGCTCGCGGCGATCCTCTCGCCGGTGATCTTTGGCCTGATCATCCAGTCGACGGGCAATTGGTCGCTGCCATTCCTCGGTTCGATGGGCCTCTTTCTGGCCGGCTCGGTAGTCGCGTTCTGGATGAAGCCGGACGACGTATTCACCGTGAGCGCCGCACCGGCGTCGCCTGCGCCCTAACCGGTGCGATGATCTCAGCCTTCTTTGAGCGGCAAATGACTATGACGCCGTCTATCGTCGCGCCTTTCAGCCGAACACGGGGAGGTGACCGTCGAAAGACGGAACGGCAAGCAATAGGCAAACAGTAGCTGTTCATGCACCGCTAGGATCTACTCTCAAATTTTTCTGATGTCTTCTTTCGCTACTCCAACCCCCATTGGCACTAAATCACCCCTGCCGCCGAGTTCGCATGCCGTGCCCGTCGACACGTTTCCGGAGGCGGCGGCGCTGGAACGTGCCTTGCGGGCAGCGATAAAAGGCGAAGTGCGTTTCGATCGGGGTTCGCGGGCCGCCTATTCGATGGATTCTTCGAACTACCGCCAGTTTCCCATCGGGCTCGTTATTCCGCGCTCTGAAGGGGACGTGATCGCCGCGGTCGCGATCTGCCGGCAATTTCGCGCACCGATTCTTGCGCGCGGCGCTGGCACCAGTCTGGCCGGGCAAGGCTGCAACGTTGCGGTGGTCCTCGATTTTTCCAAATATCTGAACCAGATCGTAGAATTGAACTTTGACGACCGCTACGCCCGGGTTCAGCCGGGCATCGTGCTCGATGTGCTGCGCGACGCCGCGGAAAAAAAACATTTAACGTTCGGGCCCGATCCTTCTACCCACAACCGCTGCACGCTGGGCGGCATGATCGGCAACAACTCCTCTGGTGCGCACGGGTTGATCGCGGGCAAGGTTCAGGAGAATGTCGAGGAGCTCCGCGTGCTCCTTTACGACGGCACCATCCTGACTGTGGGCCGAACTTCGCCCGAGGATCTGAAGACGATCATCGCCGGCGGCGGCCGGCGCGGCGAACTCTACCAGGGGCTCGAGCGGTTGCGGGACTGCTACAGTCCTCTTGTGCGCCAGAAGTTCGCGCAAATTCCGCGGCGGGTCTCCGGCTATAATTTCGACGAGCTCCTGCCGGAGTCGCCCTTCAATGTAGCCCGGGCCCTGGTCGGCAGCGAGGGCACATGTGCGATCATTCTCGAAGCGAAGCTGCGTCTCGTGCCAAGCCCGAAGTGCAAATCGCTCGTCTGCCTCGGATTCAAGGATGTCTACATCGCTGCTGATGCGGTGAGCAGGATTTTGGACTTCAAGCCGATTGCTTTGGAGGGCTTTGAAGGCGCGGTGCTCGCCGTGATGCGACAGCGGAACTTACAGCTCGAGAACATCGCGTTGCTGCCTCCGGGAGAAGGATACCTGCTGGTCGAGTTCGGTGGCGACACCGTGGCGGTCGCGGACGCCGAGGCTAACAAGCTCGTAAACTGGCTGTGCACGCAATCAGATCCGCCCAACATCAAGGTCGTGCGCGATCCGGGTGAGGTGCGCCGAATCTGGAAAGTCCGCGAATCCGGCAATGGCACGACGACCGTGGTCCCCGGCCTTTCGTCGATCACCCATGAGGGTTGGGAAGACGCGGCCGTGCATCCCCGCGTGCTGGGTTCTTATTTGCGCGACTACAAGGCGCTGCTTGCGAAGCACGGCTACCAAGGCTGGTATTACGGGCATTTTGGTGAAGGCGTGGTTCACCAGCGCGTGACCTTTGATCTCGAGAGCGAGGCCGGCGTCCGTGCGTTCCGGCGATTTCTGGAAGAGGCGGCCGATTTGGTGGTGCGTTACGGGGGTTCGATCTCTGGCGAGCACGGAGACGGCCACGGCCGGGCGTTTCTCTACGACAAGATGTTCGGTCCCGAGCTGGTCGAAGGCTTTCGGCAGTTCAAGCGGCTCTGGGATCCGGACAACGGGCTCAACCCGGGAAAATTAGTCGATGCACATCCGCCGGAGGCGTTCCTCAAACTTGGCGCGGACTATAATCCCCAACGGCCAAAGACACATTTCTCGTTTCCCGATGATCAGGGTTCGCTCGAAAAGGCGACGCAGCGTTGCGTGGGCGTCGGCGCCTGCCGCAAGCTTGATGCCGGCACTATGTGCCCAAGCTATCAGGTCACGCGTGAGGAGATCTACAGCACGCGCGGCCGGGCGCACCTGCTGTTTGAGATGCTGCAAGGCGAGATTATCGACGGGTGGAAGGATCCCGTGGTCAAGGAATCGCTCGATCTCTGCCTTTCCTGCAAGGGCTGCAAGAACGAGTGCCCGACGAGTGTCGATATCGCGACCTACAAGTCCGAATTTCTCTCACACCATTACGAAGGACGGTTGCGGCCGCTGAATCACTACGGCTTCGGTTACATCGACAAATGGGCCCGGCTCGCGGCGCACGCGCCCAAGCTGATCAATGCGCTCAACGGTGCGCCCGGCATCAGGCACCTGGCCCGCGCCGCCCTCGGCCTGGCGAAGGAGCGGACCGTGCCGAAATTTGCGGAGCAGACCTTCGTGAGTTGGCTGAAACAGCAGTCGGCGCCCAAGGGCACGCGCTGCGAGGTCGTCCTTTTTGCTGACACGTTCAATAACTACTTTCATCCGACGACCTCGCAGGCCGCGTGGGAGGTGCTGACGACGGCGGGCTTCACGGTGCATGTTCCGCAGTTGAGGGAACATCTCTGCTGCGGCCGGCCGCTCTATGATTTCGGGCTGCTCGATTCGGCGAAAAAATACCTGCATCGCGTGCTCGATGCGCTCGGGCCACAGATCAGCGCGGGCCTGCCCGTAATCATGCTCGAGCCGAGTTGCGCCAGCGTCTTTCGCGACGAGCTCTGCAACCTGCTACCCAATCATCCGAACGCAAGGCGGCTACGCCAGCAGACCTTTGCGCTCAGCGAATTTCTCCAGAGCAAGGCAGCCAGCTACACGCCGCCGAAGCTCACGGGCAAGAAAGCGGTGCTGCACGGCCACTGTCACCACAAAGCGGTGTTGAGATTCGCGGACGAGGAAGCACTGCTCAAGAAGATGGGCGTTGAACTAAAGAGCTTAGACAGCGGTTGCTGCGGGATGGCGGGGCCGTTCGGTTTCGAGGAGGACAAATTCGCCATTTCCCAGGCACTCGGGGAACGCGTGCTGCTGCCCGCGGTGCGCGCGGCGGCGGCGGAGACCCTGATCGTGACGGACGGCTTCAGCTGCCGCGAGCAGATCATGCAGAACACAAATCGCGAGCCGCTGCACATTGCCGAGGTATTGCAGATGGCGCTGCGGCAGTCCAGGGGAGGGAGACTTAGCTGACAAGAGGCCAACAGTGTTGCGCCTATCCCCGGCCAGTCATCTAGGAGGAATCGCCCCGCGCCAGGAACTCCAACGCCGCCGCGACGCCACCCTTGCGATGGGGGACACCGAACTTGCCCAGGCCCATTTCGACGCCGCACAGCGCGCCGCACAGCATTAGGTCGTTGAGGTCGCCCAGATGGCCGATGCGAAACACCTTTCCCCGCAATTTTCCAAGGCCGGAACCGAGCGAGAGATTGTAATTTTCGAGCACCACCCGTCGGAAGTCGATTTCGCTGAAACCCTCCGGCAGCGTTACGGCCGTTAACGAGGAGCTGAATTCGTGCGGTTCGAGGCAAAGCAATTCAAGCCCCCAGGCGCGCACCGCGCACCGCGTCGCTGCGGCAAGCCGGTCGTGCCGCCGGAAGACATTCGGCAGGCCTTCTTCATGAACCAACATTTGAATGGCCTCTCGTAGTCCATAGAGCAGGTTGGTTGCCGGCGTGAAAGGGAAAAAGCCTTGCTCATTCGGGCCGAGCATTTCAACCCAAGACCAGAACGAGCGCGGCAATGACGCCTGTTTTGAGGCGGCCAGTGCTTTTTCGCTGACCGCGTTGAAACTGAGCCCCGGCGGCAGCATGAGCCCCTTCTGAGAACCAGCCACGCACACATCGACTTTCCATTCGTCATGACGATAGTCAATGCTCGCCAGGGAAGAGATGGTATCAACCATCAGCAGTGCCGGATGCCGGGCCGCATCCATCGCCTTTCTCACCTCACCAATGCGGCTGGTTACACCGGTCGAGGTTTCATTATGCACACACATCACCGCTTTGATCTTGTGGCTCGAATCTTCTCTTAACTTCGTCTCGACAACGACCGGATCGATACCGTGCCGCCAGTCCCCGGGCACAAAAACGACATCCAATCCGAAGTTCTGAGCCACCTTGCGCCAGAGCGTAGCAAAATGACCGGTTTCAAACATCAAGACGCAGTCCCTCGGCGACAAGGTGTTGACGATTGCCGCTTCCCAAGCTCCGGTGCCGCTCGCCGGATAAATGATGACCTTTCCTGTCTTCGTTTGGAACACGGCCTTAAGACCTTCAAGGCACTCCAAACCAAGCGTGGCAAATTCCGGGCCGCGATGGTCGATCGTCGGCTGGCTCATGGCCCGAAGAATGCGATCCGGAACATTTGTCGGCCCTGGAATCTGCAAGAAATGCCGCCCCGACTGATAAATAGAAGGTATTTTAGGCATGATTATCGATGAATATTAGAGCGAAGGAAAGGCGCCATCAATTTTGATTACTAAATATTATTTGTATACCCGGTTCGTCCCAATCGTCTCCGTTAGGCTTCAGGGAAAACGTCGTAAACATAGTCGTGCGCAACCAAGACGCTCGCGTTCAGGCTGCCTGACCGAACACGATCCAAGATGGCTTCGCGCGGGAGATCAAAGATTGCTTCCATAATTTGCGCGCGCTGATGTTTGTTCGCCTGCCCCACGAGGAAGAGCGCACGGGCACTGTGCTGGACATAACGAGGCGACAGCAGCTGCCGTTTCAGGAGATCCATAATGATCCCAGCTTTTGAGCGGTCAAAGCGGCCTGGGTCGTTGCGGCGATCCAACTCCGCGAAAAACATCAAGGTCCATTCGTTATGGCAATCCCACACCTTTTCGAACAACTCACGAGTGAAGCGGGTGCCGGCCTTGATTTCAATGGCGTTTGTTGCCGGTTCGACCCCGTCCTCCGTTAGCTCCGGTGTTTTGAGGTATCCATCCTTAGTGATGACGGCCTGGTGCCGGGCCAGGGTCCACAGCCAGGAAACATTAATCCGGTAGGTCGCCAGGTCATTCATGAACCGGAGCTTGAGTTCGTAGTCGTCGATTGCCGCTGCAAAATTTCCGTTAAGGATCTGGAAACCATAATTTGCTGCCATGTAGAACGCGTGCTGGATGCGCTCGATCGTGATGTCACCGGCGGGCACACCGTAAATGGAATCCCAAAGCTGTTGCGTAAAGATCTTTTCCGGCGAATCCAGCATATCTCGGGTGACAACTCGCGGCATGATTTTGCCTTGTGGGTTCAAAACGCCCCGGGACATGAGCAGGTGCCGCTCGGCCGCGACAAGACCGCTGACAACAGTCGGCACCGGTTGGCCTTTTACGTCCACGCTCTGCGGAGCCGAATCGATGAGCGCTTGCAGCCCCGTGACCGGCAACTGCAAGGGAGAGTTGCCAGCGGCGACATAGGCGGGCTCGGGACTCGCCACCCAACTCTGCCGATACGCATCATGGAGGCGTCCCTTTACCCGGCGCGCAAGGATATCATCCAAGGTCGGCGGCGTGCCGCCGGGTTCTTCGGGCACAAACATGAGACCTAGCAGGCGTTCACGCAATTTGTCGATGACCATGGCGCGCAAAGCCAGCGGGTTATACCGCGCGCGGCCGTAAGGATCGTTCGCCGGATAGATCATGACTGCTGCCATGCCGCCAATGGGTGCGCCCTGAGTGAGAGCTCCATTTTTCATTCCGGCCATGAGCATCATCAGCGCGTTGTAACGCTGATACGCGATCATGTTGGGGGAGGCCATCCCGATCGACTGGGGATCGGGATAGACGCCTTTAGGATCGTCCTTCCAGACCTCGACCAGACTGCCAAGGTAGTCCCAGCGACCGACGTTCATTCCTAGCAACCGGCGGCGCAAAGTCCATGCGATGGCAGGCAGGAACCGGCTGGCATTGGCCTCCTCATACAGAATCTTAATCTTGAAGGAGCCGGCTGGAAGGCCGATCCTCGACTCCAGCCGTGCCAGCAGTTTCTCCACGATCAAAGCCTCTTTTGGAGTCTGGAGCTTCGGTATATAGAAATACACGCCGGTGCCGGCCTGTTTGAGGGAGTCATAAGTGTTGAAAATCCAAAGGACGATGAAGGCGATCAGACTTGGCGTCGCGTTGCCGTCGACCCGGATATGATCATACTTGACGTGCATTCCAGGCGGACGGACGAACCGAGTCGGCCACTGCGCCGGAGCCTTGCTAAGCCGATAGACACGCTTCTGCCCTTTTTTCAAAACCTCATAGGGGCGGTCGGCCCAGCGACCGGCGAAGATCTCCTTGGCGTTTTTCAGAGCTGCAAATGTCCCCAGTGGCTGATTCGCGGGCCTGCCGTCGGGCTGGAAATGCGATGGTGACGCGTCTTCGAAATCCGGCATGTTCATCGGCGCCGGGCTATTGAGCGCATTGAAGGCCATATCCAGCGGATGCCACGGCCCCGTAAGTTCTAGGCCCGGATTGTTCAGCGGATGTGCATCGCGCGGGATGGGAACTTCATCGTTAAGTCGCCAACGGTAGTCGCTGTTCCGATCTTGGAAGTTGTCGACCAGACCTTGGACAATCTGATGGAACCTCCAAGGTTTTCCAGTCACAGGATCTACGAACGTTTCCTTCCAATCCGGCCAGCCATATTTTTTTCTGACTGGCACCGGTGACGCCAGTAATGCTCGGCGTGCGTTCAGGGCGGCGGCAATCTCCGGCTGTAGATCCCTTGTGAGCGCGGCAATCGTCTCTTCCACATGAACTTTGCGGCCGTTCACCGTCTTCGCTCCAAAAAGATCCGCATAATGCCGATGGACGTCCTCCCGGATTATCGCATTACCTGTCTCGCGAATTGCGCTTTCCGCTCTCATGGAGGCGATGGCATCTTGGCGGGTGTTGCCAGTCAAACGAACAATCATCCATGTCCGTGATACGGACAGATTTTCCACTAACCCATTTGTTTAACGATCCGCCTGATCGCTCGTAGCGCATGGCGAGCCTTGGACTCGGTGAAACGAAAGAAAGGCCATTTGACGCAGATCACTGGGTTCAAAGCCGACGGCCCTCCTGCCCAAGTTGCGACTGCCATGACGTTCGGATCCGACTCCCGCCGGTTCCAGGCTGCGCCCGTCCGACCAGCCTCGGCAATTTCCTCACGCAGACGTGAGTCCGGAATGGCAGCGCAGAGGTCGGGCCGCTGCGAGAGGAGCAGCTTGCCGGTCGCAGTTTGGTGTATCGGATAAAGCGAACTCTTTAGGGGATCGATCGCAATCACGTGGTTGGACTGGATCCAGTCGATGTATCGCACTCCGTCGATTTCCGCTATGCCGAGTTCGACCAGCTCGTTTACTTCGTCCGCTATTGCGCGAAGGGCGTCGTGGTAGCGGTCCTTAATTTCCTTGTGCGTGTCGCGGTTGCTCCACTCGAAGAACAGTTCAGTGGCGCGCCATACGCCGTTCCGCCGGGCGGCCAGACCGTATAGTTCGAGTGTTGAAAGCAGACGCAGGGTGGTGCTTCGAGGCATCTTGAGCTTCGCCCGCAACACGGGCAAAATGCTGCCTTCCGGTCGTCGCGCCAGAATCGTCAGTAGATCGAGGCCTTTGATAAAGGACGAAGAGATGGATCGATCTTGCATGGCAATCAGGTTGATGTGAGGCAACTCCAGGAGCCTCGAATTCCAAGATGCCGATAAGCGACAGGGCGCCTTAGGTCAATGCTTCCGAAGGTTAAGTCCGTATTACGGACATCGCATCTGGAAACCAACCATCGTCGCGCGATCGAGGCGCCTGATCAATTGACGCGGATAGCCAGGCATTGCGCAAAGAAAATCCGTCGAATCCGAAATACCTCGGCGCACGTGCCGTGGAACCAGTTAGAACTGGTGCTCCATGAGCACGACATCGATCGCTGCCCAAGCGTTGATCGAGCTGCAAATCGGGTTTATCATCACTGCGGAGCTCTACCCGATGTTTATTTGGACAAATTAGGGTAATAACATATTTGTCTCAGTTGCCCGATTGACCGCGAACCGGTCCGCAGCTAGGTGTTTCCTGTATGAAGATGAAGTCTTTTCAGCTTTCTTGCTTGGGGCGGTTGTTTGTTCGCGCTGGTGAGCGCGCCACAGATCGTGTGCGACATCCGGTGCCTGAAGGGCGATCGGTTGCATCTTTTCTTGTGGGTGGGGCGGTGCGGCAATTTCTGGCGATGGCGATGATTGGGTTGATTGGGGTGGTGCCAAGAGCCGATGCACAGGGGAAACCGCCGCTTAAGTTGATCGCAACCACTCCGATGCCGGGTTACACGGGCGATTTCGACCACTTCGGGGTCGACCTCAAGGGCAACCGGCTATTTCTCGCGGCGGAAGAGCAAAAGACCGTCGAGGTCTTTGACCTCCGGACCGGAGCGCGACTTCACAGTATTACAGGTTTCGGACACCCGCTCATGATGTTTTATCTATCCGATTCCAACCGCTTGCTCGTCACGGACGGCGGCTTCCCGGACGGGGCTGCTGGTGCGGTTCAATTGGTGGATTGTAACGACTACAAGATTGTTAATTCTGTTAAGCTTCCCTCGGGCGTGGACCATGCTGCATTCAACCCCGTGAACAAGTGTTATTACGTTGAGAGCGGTCCCGAGGCGCCAGGCGGAAACACCCATCTGCTCAATGTCATCGATCTAAATACTTTTACACGTGTCGGGGCGATCACACTTCCCGGCGAATCCCACGAGGGCATGGTCATTGACGAAAAGGGTAAAAAGCTATATGTGAATCTCACCGGCACGGATGAGGTTGGAGTCGTTGATCTAGACACTCGCCAACTAATTGCCAGCTGGCCCTTGCCGGACGCGCACGTCGCCCATGCAATCGCCCTTGATGAACCGAATCAGCGACTGTTCACCGTCACCCGTAAACCGGCGCTGCTTATCGTTTTTAACACCGTTTCGGGCAAAGTTGTGACCACCCTCCCTTGCGTGGGTGTGAATAGTGACATTTCACGAGATATCGCACGTAAACGAATTTATGTGAGTGGAAGCGATACAGCATCTGTTTTTCAACAACGCGATGCGGATCATTATGAACACCTCGCCGAAGTGCCGACCGCCTACCGGGCGAAATCATCGGTTCTTGTGCCCGAATTGAATCGGCTTTACATCGCCGCTTCGGGTAAGGGCAAGCCGGATGCTAAATTGGCGCTACTAATATTCGAAATTCAGTGAGCGACCGCCCTTCTCCACTTCCTCAGGCCGCTGAAGTTCTGATCCGGGTAGAACCTTACAGGATACATTGAAATATGCTTTCGCCTGATTTTGCGCTTATGATTCATCCGAAGACGTATGCGTTGGGCCTTCTTCAAAGGCCCTTGAATCCGGACTCTGCCAACGCTCCTCCGCTCCGTTGAAACTCCGCTGCGCCCAACGCACGTATAAGTCTGTCCGCTATCCATGAATGCATTCCACGCGCTCTCCGCTTCACGACCAGTAAGGCGAATCCTTCGCGGTTCGATTTGCTGCACGGTCGCCTTGGGCTTGGCTGCCCTGCGGGCACAACCAACACTTCCACCCGCTGACCCCGCGTGGGGCAAAGCTTCCGACAACAAGATTTACGCCCAGAAATTGGTCAATGACATCATGGCCACCCATCCCGATCTCCTGTCGGTCGCATTGCACGCGACTCGCCCGGGCGGAACGATCCCGGAGATTGTTGCGCACGTGCAAGATTTGATCGGGAAGAAAGATTCCGAAGAAGATCTCAGCGTCATCAAACAGGATTTGACGGTCATCGGTCCGGAGATGGTTGAACACACGACGCAAATGATTCCACGGATGGTGGTGCATACTGCGTTGCGCGACAGCGCGGGCGCAATCATCGGGATGGCCGTATTTTCATTCAAGGACGGCCCTGGCGTTGATAAGTTGACCGTGCATACCCGAGCGGCGAGAATGGTCGATCAGCTTGCTCGGGATATTCCGAACAGCGCAGCGCTCTTCAAACTGAACCGATGATTGTGCCCCAAGCCCCTGATCGTGCCAGCTCTCCATTCTTTCCCTTACGATCATGATTCAACTAATGCTTAAGAACCGGCTTCCTCGATGTGCTTAATTTTCTATTTTTTAATTCAATGGAAGCCAAGCGCTGGCTGCGGGTCGTTCAACTCGTAAACTGATGACTCCCGTGATCACCCCGATCGCGCCGAAGAAGCGCGACACGCTCTATATTCAGGTGCTCACGGGAATTTTTCTC
>OCZT010000287.1_pt1 | contig 48897 bp, 36 predicted proteins | sample 1539031 | NCBI WGS metagenome assembly OCZT01 (sample SAMEA3539308, study PRJEB22396) | soil metagenome | biome: tundra; feature: field; material: soil | place: USA | collected 2010-05 | depth 0.15 m
TCAACCTCAAGATCAAGCGACGGGAAAGTTTCCGGCCATTCGCTCCATCGATACTGATCGAGCACGTCGACGCCTACTTTGAGCAGCACGTCGAGAGTCCGTTCATGATGCACGTCGCCAGCATTCGTCCGGAGCGGCGGGCAGAACTGGCCGCCGTGACGCACGAAGACGGTACGGGGCGCCTCCAGACGGTGTCGCGAGAGTCGAACGAGCTGTACTACGATCTCATAGAGCGTTTTCGCGTGCGCACCGGAACGCCGGTACTCCTCAACACCAGTTTCAACGAAAACGAACCGATCGTCGACACACCTCAACAGGCGCTCGACTGCTTTGGGCGCAACGATATCGACGTCCTTTGCCTGGGCTCTTACGTAGTACGCAAGACGTGAACAGCCGTGGAGCGATGCGCTCCACTCGGATGCCGCGTGATATCGTTTATTTACTGACCAGCGTAATGGCTCGTAGGCGAGTTGCAACTGGAGGTTTGAGAGATCGTGTCGACTATTTTTGACCCCTCAAACGAGCTGTTGGGCGGATATCTGCCGCTTGACGGCACTATTGAGTTCTATGGCAGGATTCGGTCAATATTGAAATCGACGGATACCGTTCTTGACCTGGGCGCTGGACGAGGTTCCTGGTTCTATGAGGATTCGTGCGAGACTCGAAGACAGACGAGAGACTTGAGAAGCCTGGCGCTTCAGGTCGTGGGAGCAGACGTTCAATCAGTGGTGCTTGCCAACCCGACAACTTCAAGAAATCTGCTGATCGAGGAAGGACGGATACCGCTTTCGAGCGAAAGTGTCGACGTCATTGTTGCCGACTTCGTGTTGGAGCACGTGCAGGATGTAGAGCGGTTTGCCGGCGAGGTTGCTCGAATCCTCAAGCCCGGTGGCTATTTCTGTGCGCGAACGCCGCACAAGTGGCAATACACATCGGTGGGTGCCCGCTTGCTCCACAACAAGTACCATTACGGCGTGCTGCGATGGATCCAGCCGAGTCGAAAAGAAGAGGATACATTTCCAACGTACTATCGATTGAATTCCTTGACAGCAATTGAGCGGAGTTTTTCGTCGTTCGAGAACTTCAGCTATCTATACTGTTGTGAGCCGCACTACTTCTTGGGGAACAGGGCTGTATACAAGCTCTTGGACTGGTTCCATCGCCTGTTGCCACGAGTCTGCGTGTCTTCCCTGTTTGTGTTCATGCGCAAGTCCCCGGCGCATGAGGCTATCTTCTGAGACCAACGATCGTCCGCATGCCGTGCGGCATGGCGGCCCAGCGACCCCGGGGCTTTCATCGCTGATTCGATTCCCCATCCTATTTCTATGCGCATTGGGCTTAACCTGTTACCGGCTGTCCCGGGTATCGGGGGTTCCTGGAACTACGCCGCGAGTCTGTTGAATGCGCTGGCGGAGTACGACCAGGAAAACGAGTACGTGGCGTTTGTAACTTCGGCGAGTGCTCCGCTCGTTCCATCCGCGGTCAACTTCCATTCGGTAGAACTGCCGCTTCACGCTGCGTGGCGCCCACTTCGGGTCATGTATGAGAACACGCTATTCCGGTCGAGCATCGGCAGCCAGCGCCTCGACTGCATACACCACATCTTCGGCACGATGCCATTCGTGGGATCCCTGCCGATCGTAGTGACCATCCTCGATCTGATGGTGTTCTCGCGCCCGAAGGATTTCCCGCTCTCGAAACAGCTGTACCTGCGATTCATGGTTCGTCGGGCCGCCCACGATGCCACGGTGCTGGCCCCGATGTCGAACACGACGGCCACCGACATCCAGAGGCTGTTCAACGTCCCTCTGGAGCGCATGCACGTGGTGCCCGCCGCAGTCGGAGCACAGTTCGAACGAGAGAGCGAGTCCCGGATTGCGCTGTTCAGAAGGCGCCTCGGTCTTCCACCGACGTACTGGCTTTGCGTAGCCGAACCATTTCCCAACAAGAATTACGAACGGCTCATCACCGCATTCAGCGCGCTGCGCCGGGTGAGCGACGTTGGATGGCCTCTCGTCATTCGCGGCCAGCTTACTCCGCAGCTCCTGAAGCGAATCGAGGACGCCGGACTGCGCGAGCAGGTCATCGTCGTTCCACGGCTTCACGACTCCGACATGCCCTTGTTGTACTCGGCGGCCGCGGCGCTGGTCTTCACGTCGATGTTCGAAGGGGGCGGACTCCCGGTGATGGAGGCGCTGGCATGCGGATGCCCCGTGGTGGCCTCGGATATTCCCACCACGCGTGAATTCGCGGGCGATGCGGCGACGATGTTCGACCCTCTCGACGTGGAGTCGATCGTCGCCGCAATGAAGGAATTCGAATCTTCACCCGACGTGCGGAGTCGGCTCAGCGCGGCCGCGGCCAACACGACACCGGTCGCCATGAGAGCGATGGCATGCGCGATGGTATCCGCGTACAGGGCTGCGGTCACACCCTAAGACGGAAGCCCGTGAGCCGCGCTCTCACGAGCGAGCGCCGTGCGGAGTCGTTCATTGACTGCGGCCGAATCGAGGTGCCGGCGGTAGTACTCCCGCGCCTTCGCGGCGAGTCGGGTTCGCGCGTCGGCATCCCGGCCAAGTCGCGCCGCCTCGGCGATCATCTGTTGTGGGGTCTCGACCTCGATCCATGCCCCTTCGCCGGCCGGGATGCCTCGCATGGCTCCGCGTCGCGCCACGATGGCGCGGGCGCAAGCCAGCGCTTCAATCGTCTTTACTTGCACTCCCGTTCCTTGCGCGGTGGTTACGAGGATGATCCCGCATTCCTCGTAGGGCAGGTACGAGTCCGTGTAGCGGCCGACCGGAACAAACGGGACGTTCGTGGCGCGATCGGCGAGGCTACCATAAACTCTCACAGCCGGCTCGACCACCCTCGCACTCCGAAGCCAGCGCAATCCCTCGACGTTGAACAAGTTTCCGGAGCCCACCAACCCAATGCGCTCCGTCAGCGGGCACTCGTGCGGATCGACCGCCGGAGGCGCCCACATGAGATTCCGGATACCTCTCGCGCGGAGGATCATCTCTTCATTCGTCGAGAGCACGATCACCAGGTCGGCGGAGCTCAGTTCCGCGGTTTCCCGCGCTGGCCCTTCCCACATGTAGTCGGACAATAGATCGTGAAGATGGACCACCTTGCGACAGGAACAGGGTAACCACGCCCAATACCCGTAGTTAATGAAGGCGACGTCAATTCCCTCCAGGCATTCTTGCCACCAATCCGCGGGAAAGGCGTAGCGGTGGTAGGGATTGGAGTGCCCGAAAGCCCGATCCACCTTGAGACCTTTAAACAACGCCGCGTAGGCCATCCCCACTTGTTGCGAAACGGATCGGCCGCGGGAGTCCTCCCGGAAACGCAGCTCGAATCCGTCCTCCTGGAACTTGCCGATGGCTTGCGGCGTCCAGCCCGCGCCAACAGGTCTTGTTCTGGCCGAGACAACGCGGCAAGGCCCCAGATCGCGCATCAACCTCAGGTAACGCCACATCTCCGCCTTGGCGCCAGTGTTCACCGGGAGCGGGCAATATGGAAGCAGTACGCAGGATCTTACAGCCATGCCTGAACTTGTCTGATGTAGGCATCCGCGATGACCACAGGGCTGTACACGCGAGCAGCGCGTTCGCGCGCCCTCGCCCCCGCCTGCCGACGCCGGTCCTCGTCGGCGATATACCCGGCGACCGCCTGGACGAACGCGGGCGCACCGGGATCTGCGATCGCGCACTCGGTGCCGTGCAGCATCTCCGGCATGCCGCCATGTGGACTGGCCACGATGGCCTTCGCTCGCACCATGGCCTCCTGCACGACCGAAGGGAACGTATCCCAACGCGACGGAACGATCACCACCCAGGCGCGGCGATAGGCCTCGTCCAGTTCACGAGCGCTCAACCGTCCGAGGAACCGCACGCGGTCGGCGAGCGCACCCAACTGCCGGATCAACCACGTCTTGAGTGAGCCGATGCCGCGGGCCATCGTATCCTCGCCCGCCAACTCCAGTCGAGCGTCGGGAAAACGTCGGGCGAGTTCCCTGAGCATCACGGCAAGAAACTGGATGCCCTTACCGATGTCCAACCGGCCGACGAATAGCATCGTCGGATCGGCGGCTTCGCAGTTGACCCAATCCGGCAGGGAACGGACGGGATTCGGAATCACGGCGTGGCAGGCGGGAATGGACAGGCGAGCCTGCCGAATCTCATCCATCATGCGAAGGCATGGCGTCGTTAGCATTTCTGCGCCTTCGATGCTAGAGCGCTCGCGGGCGATCCGGTCGCGGGCGCGCAGGCAAGCCGCGGTGATCGCGAGTTTCTGCCAGGCATACCTCGCCTGCGCATACCGTGGAAAAACCAACACATCGTTGTAGTGGCATTTGATCAACACCGGCGGGCGATGGCGTACCGGTAGAAGCGAAGCGGATTCGCCAAGGTGATCCACTCCCTCGATAAAATCCACCCCATGATCCCTGGCCAAGCCCAAGACAACGTCGCGAACCCGCGCGGAGCCGATCTCGTCCAAGGTGTAACAACGGTGGACTGTGCCCAGCGACGTTTCCTCATGTTGTGCCAGACCGTCGCCGACACTAGTCGCTATGACCACTGCGTGGCCGGCATCCCGCAGCGCGCCTGCCATCCGCGCGACGTAGGCGCCGATGCCGGACCCGCGCGGCGGAAACTCCCAGCCATGGAACATCACTTTCACGACTTCATGCTCCACTTCCGAATGGCCACTCCTCCGTCCGTCGACAAACGCACGCCGGCGTCCGAAGAGAATATACAAGCCGTTCCAGCCCTCTCCCGTTGCCGGCATCGCGAATTGCCGGATGGACGAGGGGATCTTCCGGTTGGCACGCTCCGTAAGGCAAGTTTCAAGCTCAGGGGCGAAGCGCATTCTATCGCACTCCGTTTTACGCTTCGAGCAGACCCGTCCTCGCGTTTTTTCACGATCTTGCCGAATCCGCGCTCGGTCGAGTTGAGGCACCAATGCGCCGGATCTTACGACTGGATGCGCCATGAGCGCTGCAGGGACAACACAACTCGGCTCGACGCCCGAAAGAGGCGTCGGACCTCGAGCAAGCCTTGCGGTCTTGATGCTGATCTTGCTGGGCGTTGGCCTCTGCTCGGCGCTCCACGCTGTTGCCAAGCCTTTCTGGTACGATGAGATCATTACGACCATCGTGTGCCACTTGCCGACCGTGCCGGCTATCTGGCATGCGCTCGACAGTGCAGCGGATACGAACCCTCCATTCTTCTACGTCGTTTTCCGCCTCGCGGGTCGACTGATTTCGGACGATCACCTCGGGTATCGTCTTCCTTCGATCTTGGGGTTGCTAGGCACGGTTCTCTGCATCTACATCGCGCTCGCCAGACGACTGAGCCGTTTGTCGGCACTCGTGGCTGCTACCTCTGTTCTCTGCACGCCGCTGGCAAGCTATGCGTTCGAGGCGCGTCCGTATGCTCTCATGCTCGGTTGTATTTCGGGAGCAGTAGTCGCTTGGCAGCGTATTGACGACTCCATGCTCTGGGCACTCGTCGTCGCAATCGCCTTGGCGATGGCAGAATCTCTGCATTACTACGCGATTCTTGTTTGGCCAGCCTTCGTCGTCGCCGAGTTGTCAGTGTGCATCGTTCGCCGCCGCTTCAGGGTGCGTGCATGGGCAGCGTTCCTGGTTGGAGCCTTGCCGCTGTTGTTGTTTGCGCGGTTGTTACTGAACTTGCGCGCCTACTACGGAGAGCACTATTGGGCGCAACCAAGCATCCGACAAGTCTTTGATGCCTTCGATTGGCTTTTCAACATGCCCCCTCACTGGGGGTGGCTCTTCGCGGTTGGAGTTACGGCGGCGCTGCTCTGGCCCATCATCGTTCACGCGAAGAAAGGTGGGCTGCCGAGCCTCCGACACACCGAGGTGTCCGTAGTGCCGATTGAAGAGTTGGCGCTGGCCCTCATGCTCGTCTGGTTGCCGGTGGTTGGGGTTGCCGTCGCGATGATCGGCCACGGCGGCATGACGGCCAGGTACCTCTTTCCGACGGTCATCGGCGGTGGCCTGGCCGTCGGGTATCTGGTCGAGCGCTTGGCTACGGGCAGAGTGTTGTTGATCGTTCTCCTGCTATCGAGTTACGCGTCGTCTTCCGTCGGCGTCGTTGGAAGTCTTTTCGCAGGTTCCTTGCTCAAGCAACGAGAGGAGGCGACACGGGAGTTCAGTGCGATCCTATCCCGATATCACGCATACGACAACCTGCCTGTTGTCATTTCCGACAGCGATGATTACCTGCGGATGGCCTACTACACTCCAGCTGACCTGCAGGGCAGGCTGTACACGATCGTGGATCCTGCTGCGGCTGTTGCGATCACAGGTACCGACTCGGAAGATCTCGCTTTCATCGTGCTACGCCGCTACTTCCCACTACAAGCAGAAGAATACGGCGATTTCCTGGCGAAGCACGGAGAGTTCCTACTGGCGTCGGGAGGGAGCATGGTGACGCAACTTGTTCGAGATGGGAATCTCGTTACTCTCGTATCCACAGGGTCCCCCGAGTTCTATCGGGTCACCGTAAAGCGCTAGCGCGGAGACTGACGGGCCGAGAGTTGCCTGGTCTTGACTGCATGAACGCGCTTCCGCGCTTTTCACACCGACACGGAACGTAGGCATGTCTCACCATTCACCATTGCGCGTGCTTGTGCTGATGCCGGTGCGGGACGACTGGGTCTCCGCGGCGGAGCTCTGCCGGCGAATCGAGCGGACCATCTCTCCGGACGTTTGCAGAATGGAGATCATCCTGGTGGATGATGGCTCGGAGCAACGGTGCAACGGCCACGACTTCCAAATGGGCCTTGGCGTAGTGCGTGCCATCAAGGTGTTGCGTCTACGCCGCAATCTCGGTCACCAGCGGGCCATCGCCATAGGGCTGGCACACGTTCACCGAACAACCGACTGCGACACGGTCATCGTGATGGATGCCGACGGAGAGGATACACCGGAGGGAGTGGCGCAGCTCCTGCGAGCATACTGCGACTCTGGCGGAGAAAAAGTGATCTTTGCGGAACGGGGTCGCCGTTCAGAGTCTCTTGCCTTCCGAGTTTCTTATCAGCTTTACAAGTTGCTTCATCGAAGCCTGACAGGCATCCGCGTTCGCGTGGGGAACTTCAGCATTCTCCCCGCGCCGTTCCTCAGCACGATGGTCGTGATGAGCGAATTGTGGAATCACTACGCCGCTGCCGTAATTCGAAGCAAGCTTCCGTTTTCGATGATCCCGATTGCCAGGGGAACCCGGATCGCTGGCACGTCGAAAATGAACTTCGTCTCGTTGGTCGCCCATGGCCTGAGCTCGATGTCGGTGTTCGGTGACATCGTCGGCGTCCGAGTGCTGATCGGGTCTCTCGGCGGCTCATTTCTCGCCGGGCTCGGAGTGGTGTTCGTGCTGACGATACGAATCGTTACCGACCGGGCAGTACCCACTTGGGCTTCCTATGCCACCGGGACACTCGCCGTAGTGATGATCCAGCTGATCACGATCGCGACGATCTTCACGTTCTTCATGCTCTCCAACCGAACGAGCCTGGGCTTTGTGCCACTCCGGGACTACTCACTGTTCGTGGAAGAGACCGTCGACGTCTACGAGCATGAATGAACCGGCGACGTCGGCGAATGAGCGTGCGCGCTAACACGGTAAATCCGCTCCTCCGCTGGCCTCTCGCGACGGTGTCGCTGGGAGCGGCGATTGCGGTCTTGCCGATCTTCCTGATTGGGGTACCGACGGACGGGCACGACACATGGTTCCTGATCCAGAACCTGCATTCCTTTTCGTCACAGTTCTTGGGCGGTGAGCTCTATCCCAAGTGGCGTTTTGACGGCAACAATGGTTGGGGGGCGCCAACCTTCTACGTGTATCCGCCGCTCGCCTACTATGCCGGCACGCTGTTCGTGTGGATCGGGAAAGGCTGGTTCGGCATTGACCGCGCCGCCGCCATCGCGATCGGCTGCTCCTTCATTCTCTCGGCACAGACGTGTTTCATCTGGCTCCGGCGACACGTTTCGACGACCGTTGCGGTAGGCGCGGCGCTGCTGTATGTCGTGGCGCCGTATCACCTGGCGGCAGATCTGCTCATTCGGGATGCCTATTCCGAACTATGGACCTTCCCTGTCTACCCGCTGCTGTTGATCGCGATCGAGGATCGAGAGGCTTCTCCGTGGAGGTTTGTGGCGCAGGCGAGCGTGCCGCTCTCGTTGCTCTTCATGACCAACATGCCATCCGCGACCATATCGATACTCGTCTTTTCGGCATTTGCGCTCGCCCGGCGCGGGCTCACGCCGCGCTTTGTCGCCATGTGGACTTGCACTGGACTGCTCGCAGTAGCACTCGCCGCATTCTATGTCCTTCCAGCACTCGCGCTCAAGGATCTCGTGAACACCGACAGGTTGATGAACGACCCGAGCTGGAGTAATTACCGGACGTGGTATCTGGATTCCGGAGAGTTCATCGACAGACTGCCAGGGTTGTTTCGCGTCATCGTAGCGGAAATAGCTGTCATCGCTGGGCTCGTGGGTTGGACATGGTTGAGACATCGCGGTCGTCTGCTTTCCGAGGCATCTCGATGGCCGGTTGCGATGAGCATCGCGCTGGTCGTTGGCCTCTACCTGGCGACGAGTCTGTCACGCCCGCTGCTGCTTATGATGCCGGCCCTCACCCATGTGCAGTTCCCTTGGCGCGTCTTTGCACCGCTCACGGTTTTCGCAGTTGGCCTTATTGCAAGTTTGGCCGCAGAGTCTTCGCGGGCGCACCTTCCCAAGGCAGTCCTCACCGTTCTCGTGGTGGCGTGGATCTATCCTGCGTTCCGAATCATCCGCCATACCACCTTCGGCCTCGGTCCGGCGCAAGTCGCCGATATTCTGCGATCTCCCGATGACGCCATGTGGGTACCGCGCCGTTGGTCGGACCCGCTCAACGAAACAGGTCAAATCGTTGCCGTGCCGCCAAACGAACCGAGGGTTGTCGAGGGTGAGGCTACGGCGACGATGCGGCGCGAGGGAACAGCAATTATCGTACACACCATTGGGTCGAGCAACGCGGTCATCGTCGTCCCCCAACTCTTCTTCCCAAGCTGGAAGGCAACGGTCGACGGTAGAGACGTGCCGGTGCGTGCTTGTGGTGGCAAAGGCGAGCTTGCCGTAGCGGTTCCGTCCGGGGAGATGTCTGTCGTTCTCAGCCATCGCCGTTTGCCAGTCGAAATCGTGGGCTTGCTTCTCTCGATCGCGGGCGCCGTTGCGGCCGTCGGGCTTTGGCGGTACCCTGCCGTGACGCGTCCGGAGCTTCGCGGGACTGTCAACCCTATCGAACGCGTAAATTGAACGGGGAGTCTTACCACTCGGCCTCGCCGGAGCCGTCATGAACAACGCCAGTCGCCGCGTGACCGTCCGCGCGTTGATCGGCGCCGTCGTTCTGGCCGCGTCGGTCGCCTCCGCGGGATCGGCTTTGGCGCTTCGAGGATGGCGAGCGCGCATGCCGGATACCGATGTCCTTGCGGGTATGCAGAACTCTCATGCGCTGCTGGAGCACGGACGGATACCGGACCGCGGGGTCGTCAGCAGCTATGGGTCCTACACGCCCCCCGGAGTGGCGTGGATGGTGTTGCCGGACGCCGCGTTCGTCTCGGACCTTCGGCTGTTTGGCTATCTCGGAAGCTGGTTGTTCCAGTGTGGCACGCTGATCGGCATCTTTCTCCTCACGAGGACCTTCTTCGGGGCGCGCTGCGGTTTTCTTTCCGTCCTGCTCTACGGTTTCTCCGCGTCGGGTCTCTACTTCGCGAAGGGGTTGTGGTTGGAGCCGCGGAGCCATCCTTTCTTCTTCGTCTGGATGGCCTATTTCGCGTGCGAGTGGGTACGCCGGCGTGACTCCCGGTATCTGGCGGCGAGCCTCGTGACGTGGGCGGCGGGGATGTACGTGTTCATGGAAATGGCGCCGGCGCTCTTCATCATTCCGGCGATGTGGGTCGTGTACCGGCCGCCGATCAAGTTGCGCGCACTGGTCGTGTCCGGTCTGCTTTCCTGTGTCATTTGGTATCCGTACCTGCGGTTCGAGGCGACGCGCCGCTTCGCAGACGTGAGGTCGCAGGTGCTCCTGGAGCATCTCTGGCCCGCCAACTGGCGAAGCTCGCTCTGCGACCCAACGCTACCGGTCCGTACGCTCGGACATCCGGCAGGCGGGCTGAGGCCCATGTCAGGCGGAAGCCAGCCCAGCTCCCTTGCGCTCGCGCTCGCGGCGGCGGGCCGACGGGCGCTGGCGGTCACGCGGGGAGTGCTGGCCAACTATTCCACGGTCGCGCCGGCCACCGACATCGTGCTGTTCGGACTGACCGTGGCGACGTTGGCGTTTCTGGCCCAGGCTCGCATTCGGGCTGTGCGGGTCTGGCTGGGGGGCGTGGGGCTGATGCCGAGTCCATGGTTGTTCACGGCGTGTGGCATCATCCTCTTGGCGTTGGCGCTGCTGGCGAGCGCGGCAACGGTCGAGCGCCTCTTCCCTGCCGGCTGGGACCTGCAGCCGGACTCGCTGGAGAGCATCAGGTTGTTCCGGGTGATGGCCTTGCTGAGCGGCGTCGCGCTTCTTGCCAGACGTTGGATCGTGGCCGGCGCTGCTGGGGCGGTGGCTCGGCTCGGCTCGCCCCCTGCCGGTGCAGGATCATTGGCGCTGAGTCTCGTCGTACCCTGGCTCGTCCTGATGGCTGTCGTCGAGCCCGGGCGTGTGGAGCGGTTCCTGTTTCTGTGGCCGCTTCAGGTCGTGATGCTCTCGGCACTCGCGATCGTCGTCGTGCCACGATTGTGGTCAGGCCAACGTGTTCGATTTGCCGGATCCTGGTTGTTCGCCGCGTCGGTGGTCGGCGTGACCGCTTGGCCCGCCTTGGCATTGCCCCCGCTCGGGGGAGGGTGGTCTGGGCGTGACTCCTCAGAGGCCGAACTCGTGGCCTTCCTTGCGCAACGAGTGCGCGCCACCGGAACGAACCACGCCTCCATCGGATACCTCGTGGACTTCGCGCCATTACCGATATTCGCAACTGGTGCTGCCTTCCACAGGTTTGGTGCCGAATTCGACGCCTGGCTTCGATACCGGTACGGCGTCATCAACAGTGACGAGTGTGCCGAGGGATTCACCGCAAAGGACGACTTCCTCGTCGTTGCGCCTCTCGACCCACCCGACGCGGGACTCTGGTGGAGATTTGACGTTCAGGTGGACAGCTCGTTTCGACTCCTCAGGGAAGTCGGTGCTTATCGGGTCTATGCGCGCCGTTGAAGGAAGAAGTGAGCCCGAAAAGCGACAACGCAAAATGCTGACCTTCCGACAACAGGTCGCCGGCATCGCCCGAGTTTGGAGCGACAAGGCCAAGGGGCGCCGTCTCTATGTTCCGTGCCTCATCATCCTGATTGTCTTCGGGGCCGTTCGCATCGCGGCGACCCACAGCGTCTTCAGCCAGACATACGACGAACCCTACCACATCGCCTCGGGCATGGAGTGGCTCTCCCGCGGCACGTTCCACTACGACCTGGAGCATCCACGACTCGCGGAGGCGGCCGAGGCCCTCGGATTGTGGCTGAAAGGCCTTCGCACGATCGGTTATCCCGATAACTGGACGGAAGGCAATGCTCTCCTGTACGCCGGTGACGATCTACAACGGAACCTATCGCTGGCTCGATTGGGCAACCTTCCGTTCTTTGTGCTCTGCGCAATCGGCGTGTACTGCTGGGCGCGCAGGCTCTTTGGCGCGCCCGCTGCCCTGATGTCCGCGTTCCTCATCGTCAACGTGCCGCCCGTTCTCGGCCACGCAGGACTCGCGACGACCGACATGGCGATCACGGCGACATACGTCGTCGCGCTGTTCCTGTTCACAAGGTGGCTCGACCACCCATCGGTGCAATCAAGCGCGTATGCCGGAGTCGCGCTCGGCTTGATGCTGCTTTCGAAGTTTTCCTGTATTCTCTTTTTTCCCGCCGCCGGCTTAGTAGTCTTTGCGCTTCGCTTCTGGGGTCGACACCCTGGGTCGAAATCCTATCCAAGAATCCGGAAACGGGCGGTAGCAGTCCTGATCACGACGTTCTTGTTGGTGACGTGGGCGGGCTATCGGTTTTCCTTCCACCCGTTGCCACCGACGAAGACCGTTCAGGTTCTGCGGGATCGAATCGGTGACAGCACGCCCGCGCGGCGGGTTGTTCTTGCACTGACCACGCTTCCGCTTCCAGCTCCGGAATTGGCATCGGGAATACACGTGCTGCTGAGACACGCGCGCGACGGGCACTCCTCCTATCTACTAGGCCAAGTCAGGTCAAAAGGTTGGTGGTATTTCTTCCCGGTCGTACTGGCCGTCAAGACGCCGCTACCATTCCTATTGCTCTCGATACTCGGGATCGTGCTCTCGGTGCGCACATTCGTGCCAACGAAGGACTGGCGCAAGCTGGTCCCCGGTGCTTCCGCGGTTGCGCTTCTACTGGTCAGCCTGCCGAGCACGATCAACCTCGGTGTACGGCACATACTCCCTATCTATCCACTGCTTGCAATCGCTGGCGGTTACGGGTTGGTGCGGCTCTGGGAGTCGCGCATACTGGCGTCAGCTGGCAAAGTCGTGGCGATCTGTCTCCCACTCTGGCTGTTCGTGGAATCGATCGCAGCGCACCCTGACTACCTCGCTTACTTCAATCAACTCGCCGGCAGTCATCCGGAGAGGGTCCTCGCCGAGTCTGACCTCGACTGGGGGCAGGATGTGAACCGACTGCGGTCGGCTCTCGATAGACTCAAGGTGCCGAAGTTCTCTCGCAGTGTCTTCAGTACCGTGGATTTCGGCCGGCACCACCTTCCACCGTCCGCTGACTTGTTGCCGGGGCGGCCGGCGACGGGTTGGATCGCCGTCAGTTACCACTATCTACAGTTTTGTCCCCGAAGCTACGCCTGGCTCAGTGCATACCCATGGCAGCCCATCGGCAAGTCGATTCGGCTCTATTGGGTGGATGTGGCTTCCATGCCGGGAGGGACGATCGAGGATGAATCGGCGAGCATGTGCGAACACTAGGGTCGAAGGGCCACGCTACGACGTCCGTCCGAGTCGCTTGCACCTCCGGAGCAAGGCGGCGGTCGTCCGCAGGCTTTCCAGAATGAATTTCCGCTCCCCCCGGTTGTCGCTGCTCCACGGCGTGAAGCAGAGACCGAGCAGATAGGTTGTTCCGCCCGCCATCGTAGTACCGATGACGGACCACCACGCGGTCACGTGAAAATAGTCTACAATTCCGGTCGTCACAGCGATGCAGCCTGCCATTGGCAACGCAAGCCCGCCGACGGAACCGCGAATCAGGCTTCTCACGGGACGCCCACAGGCGTGTGAGGCGAGGACGAGAATTATTCCAGCGGCCAAGGCCATTGGGATTAGCGTTCCCCACGCCGCCTCGGCCACTCCGAAGCTGCGCAGCAGCCACAAAGTGAGCCCCAGTACCGCAATCGCGGTGCCGGTGAGAACTCCCAATGCTGCTCGCGCGGCTCCGCGGCCCCACAGCACATGAAGACCGCTGAGTCCGAGAGCCTCGACCAAGGCAGCTGCCGAGTTCAGCCGCAGCACCGAGACGGCGGTCGGGGACGCGTCGCCGAGCCACGCCCGCAGGAGAGCGGGCGCAATGATCCACAAGACTGTGCAGATCGGCAGGGCGGTGACCAGAATCCATCGAGTGCCGAGTTGCAGCACTTCGCCGCTGCGTTTCCCGTCTTGCGTTCCGTCGCGCTTGCTGGCTGCAGGGAACAACACGCCCGCGGCGACCCAAATGAGGGCACTCACTTTCTGGGGGAACCTCTGCCCGATGGAGTACGGAACCAAAGCGGCAGAACCAAGGAAGAAGCCAATCACCATCACTGGTACTTGCCAGATGATATCAGCTGCCTTTCGCGCGAGGTGCGCCGCGAAGCCGAAGCCCAGGTGTCGCCGCAATAGCGTCCAATCGACGGGGGCGAGGCGCAATCGGTACTGCGGCGCGGTCCTTTCGATCACCAGTAGCGCGGCGAGAGTCGTGAGGACCGCCGACACGGCCATCCATGCTGCTACTTGGCGCAGTCCAGCGCCGGCCGAGAGCGCGACAATGACCCCCGCCGCCCGAAAGACGACCGCGCCCACAGACAACAGATTGAGGGAACCGAAGCGACGAAGGCCGTATAGAACGTCCGCCGGAAAAAGGAAGATGCGATCGGCAAAATGTGAGATCGCGATCAGGACGAATACGGTACGCGCGTTTGTCAGTGCCTGTGCAGAGAGCTTCAACCAATTGCTCAGTGGCTGCCCCAGGCCTCCGATCACCAATGAGCCGAGCAGTCCAAGCGCCACGTACGTGACAGCAGCAGTCCGTACGAAGCGCACTGTCTCCTCCGAGGCCCCACTCCTCGATGTTGCGGCAATTTCTCGCGTGACGCTGAACCCGACTCCCACATCGATGGTCATCGCCATTCCCGAGACGATCGAAGCCACGATCAGCAAGCCGTAGTTCTCCGCCCCCAACCCCCGGAGCATGATCGGAACCAGAACGATCCCGACGAGTCCCGAGATTATCGACGCCGAACTATTGATCAGGCCGTCGCGCGCCAAGCGCAGGCGTTCGCTAGCGTCCAACACGGAGACGCTGTCGGTTTCACCCTCCGGATTCGAAGTGGACGTATCCAAATTGCGCTCCGCTCGACCGAAGGACCTTGCGTAGTGTAGCGCCCCGATGCTACCACCAATATGATGTTGGTCGCGAAGCCATGCTCCCAGTCATCTACCTCCGTGACGCTGCTCATCTATCTCCTGCTGCCTCTCGCCTGCGTGGGCGCGGTGCCGGGCCTCGGAAAGAACACTGGACTGCCGGCTCGGTTGGTCGTGGGAGTCGTGCTCTACGAAATCGTCCTGCTTGCGTCTGGATTGCTGGTGGGCTTTCTCGGGCTCCTCAATACGCCCGCGTACCTCTTGCTGTCGGGCGCTGCGCTGTCGCTTCTCGCCGCAATCACGGTCGCGCGCCGCCGCAACTGGACTGGAATCCTTGCCGGCACGATTGGATTGTGGCGAACAGAGGCGGGTCCGCTGATCACCATCGCCGGCCTCATGGCGTGCTGGATCATTGGTGTGCAAGTCACCTTGGACGCCGTTGCGGGCACGTATCACACTGACGGGCTCACCTATCACATCCCGAGGGCACTTTTCTGGCTATGGCACGGTGACTTCTCCACGTGGCCGGCACCCGAGTGGCAGCAGGTCGGACTGCCGATCGCTGCGGATGTGATCTCTGGCTCGAAGATCTTCCTGCGCGATGGGTGGCACGGTCTGGCGTACGTGACGACGTGGTTGACCGTAGGTGCATTGGCGAGCGTTTACGTCGGAGGGCGTGCTCTTGGGTTGACGCGTCGCTGGGCCATCGTAGCCACCCTCATGTTCTTCGCCTTTCCCTCAGTAGGGCAGCGCCTCGTCGCTGGCAACTCGGATATGGCTGCGAGCTTCCCCGTTCTTGCGTCGGCGATCTTCTTGCTTGTGGCTGCGAATCTGGGGTTCGGCGGCGCCTGCGCCGTCGTGTGTGGCGCGGTGGCGGTAGCATGCAAGCCAACGGTTCTCATCCCCCTGCTAATGGTCGACGGCGCCGCGTTGGCCTGGCGCATCCGGCGTCGCCGCATCCAGGGGCGCCCGGAGCTCGAGAGCAGCACGACCGCTGTTCAGCTCCTCTTGGGGGCCTGCCTTGCGGTCGTGATTCTCGTTGCTTCGTACCTCCCAGTGTATGAAGCATTTGGCAACTTCCTGGGGGGCGAAGTCGGGAGGGCGCATTCCACGCTAAGTGGAGGTGCACTAGCTGCGCCCAGGGCCGCTGCGGAGAGCTTCCTGCACTGGGTACTCGAACCGTTGGGATATGTGCCGCGAGTATTTCGCGACTCCCTGTTCCGTGGCCTTCATCTCTCCGCAGCTTACGCAGCACTCGGGGCCGAGGACGGTGAGAGCATGCTCCCAAACGCAAGTCCGGAGAACACGGGCACCGGTGTTCTGTCGCTCGCCCTCTTGGCGATCGCGATGCTCCGCGCCCCGATGCGACTCCGGAAACTCAGCGCGGCAGCGATTATCGCTTTCCTGCTTTCGGCGTCCATCATCGCCATGCAGGCGTGGAGCTCGCGGTTCTTCGTGGTGATATACGCGCTCTTCGCCCTGCTCGGCGTGGCGTCTGTTTACGACGAAAGTTCGATCAGCCGACGTTGGTGCCTCGCGCTGCTCACGGCAGCGATGGCCGTCGCTGCGGTCGGCACGACGCGTTGGTCGCTTCGCCAGTTTGGTGACTACCGCGCGACGAGGAATCTATACGCCGTTCTCCCGGGCACTGTTCGCGCGCAGATCGTGTCGACGATCGGAACTCGACCGTTGCTCGTGCTGGCGGACGTCGAGTTTCCGCCGATTCCCGCATGGTCATCGATCGCCCTGCTGAGCGGACCAGATGCCGCCCTCCGGATAGAGTATCTGACCTGCAAGAATCCTCAGGATTGGGGCGCCTGCCTCCGAACTGCGGCGGCGCGCTCACCCTGGTTGGCCGTTGTCTACGGCGAGAATGAGCAACTTCGCTTCGGACCGTATTGGCCCGATCCTACGCGCTGGTCGAGCGGCAACATCGACCGAGGGTCGCTCTCGGGACAGCTTGCTGCTGCTGGATGGAAACGCACACCAATGACCGCAGGGATTGAACTCTGGTCGACCCGACCGTAGAGGACTTGGCACAGCAATGGCAACTTCGCGACGGGTCAAGTCACTGCCGGCAAAATTTCTGGCTTCGCTTCAGAGCGAAGGACCAACCCCGGCCTTGCAGAAGCTATTCAGGTACATCAAGCAGCGAGTGCTACACCATATCAGATCCTTGTACCCTGCACTCGGACTGGAATCGCCCCTTCGAAACCCAGATCGCGAGTTTCTCGAGAATGTGATCTTTCCGCAGATATCCTCGGACGGCGCGATAGAACGCATTCTATTCGTGGGTGTCGAATACTACACATGGCACTATAGCAAGCAGTTTCGACACAAACAGTTCCATACACTGGACATCGAAGAGGATCACGCCGCATTCGGGAACCAAGGCCTTCACACAATCGGCTCCGTAGCCGATCTCACCACGCTATTTGGCACCGACGTTTTCGACTTGGTGCTGATCAACGGCCTCGTCCCTGCGCATCTCAGCGAGAAGACCCAGATTGACCAAGCCCTCGTCGAGAGTTTTCGCGTGTTGAAATCAGGCGGAAGACTCATCATCGGCTGGAACAACTACGGCACCCTTGGCTTTCTTCTGGAAGACTTGGATGGCTATGGACTATTCTCCACGTATGTCCCGGACGGTGTGACGACGCCGTCCAACCGTGTTGAGGCCAACGCTGAGAACAAGCACACTTTCGACTTCCTGCTGAAGCCACCGTCGTAGCGGCAGTGCGTGAGGCGGTAGCGTGTGGGACTCCCTCGTCGTCGCATCCACTATTCTGGAGCCACAACGCCCATCTCTTCGGCCGCCGTCTCAGTAGTGCTCGGCACGCCGTGCAGCGAGCCCCGCGCTTCCCTTCGTCGAGTCCGATAATCGGCATATGCGCGTCGCCAAATCGGCGACATCAGGGGCTTGTCAAGAACCTTCTTGTGCTCCAGTTGCCGAAGGAAATGCCCGCAGTTCCGACAAAATCGATCGGCGAGATCGTTCATGTCATCGTCCATGGATGGGAGCGCTTTTCTGCCGATGTCCCAGCCGAAGATCCGGTCCATACCTGCGGCAACCGGGCAGTGGTAATACCCGCTCGGCCCGAGGCCCGTACCACACTTGTCCGTCCATTCACAGGCATTCCGAAAGTCGACGTCCTTGTACTCGGCAACATCATCAGGTGCAACGTTGAACGAAGTATGTTGGAGTTCCCCCTGCCGTTTCCCGCCCTTCTGGCTGTTGATCACAACGACATCGCTGGGAATCTGGCTGATCGTGCGCTGCACATTCTCACCGTCCCCATTCGTTAGAACGATGAGTACCATATGCGGCGAGTGGCGGTCGCGGTATTCGCGGAGAATGTCCAGGATTCTGAGAAAATCACTGTGCCTGGTCGGTTCCCCACCTGCGATCTCAATACGGTCCCAACGGTAATTTGCGGCTGTACTCTCGTCGACGAATCGTTGAATCTGTTCAACGGTCATTTGAGTATCTGCCGGCGCCTGCGCGGATGATTCGTCGCAGTTGTAGCAACGAAGATTGCACCCGTAAGTCAGGGCGATCCCAATCCTATGGCGGTTGCGGCGAAACTGCGGACCCAAGAGGCGAGTAACGCTGGGTTTGACACGCCAGAAATCATAGCTGCCACACGCTCTGCGCCAAGGTACCAGGACTCGAGACAGCTGTTTACGCATGAAGGACGGCAGATATGGTCTACCAAACCGTCTGTACGCGGCGAGAATTCCGTCAGTCAGTCTCAAGGGACCCTCCGCGGACGTACGAGAAGACCCATTGGCCACTCCCCCGTCAGAGAGTACACTCGAAAGGCCGGGTGGTCAACTGGACCGAAGGACCCAAGCAGTTATTGGCAATCGCCCGCTCGTCGAGTATGCTGTGCCGGCATGGATGTGACACTCCGCCTCTACACGACGATGCGCCGTGTTCTTCGAAATGTGTGGTTTCTTCGAAGCTCATACTACCTCATGCTCGCAATCAAGGATGCCCTCCGGGACAGCCGGGAGCGGGGCCAAGCCGAACTTGATGGTGAATTCAACCGTGGGGAAGATCCTTGGCGCTACTCCGAGTTGCCGTGTCACAAGGACCGTGTTCGCCACGAATTAGCGATGCTCGACTCGGTCCGGCGTGCGGCCCGCTTCAGGCTGGTGCTGGAAGTGGGCTGCGCTGAAGGGCTATTCACCGAGCAGCTCGTTGAGCGCTGCGACTCCCTGCTCGCGGTGGACATCTCGCCAGTTGCCCTTGGCCGCGCACGGCAGCGCAGGCAGTGGGACCATCGAGTGAGCTTCGCTGAGTGGGATCTAAGGGCCGATTCCTTGCCGGATCGTTACGATCTCATAGTAATCATCCATGCGTTGGAGTACGTGCGGAACCCGATTGCGGTGCGTAGGGCGCGACGAAAGCTCGTGGACGGCCTCCTTCCTGGCGGCTACCTCTTGGTGGGCACCATGGGTGGGAATGAGGTCTTCCGAGACTCGTGGTGGGGCCGGTATCTCCTGCGTGGAGGAAGGCACCTGAACGCGTTCCTTGGCAAGCACCCGGCGCTGACCCTCGTCGCGACTGCGGAAACCGCTCTGGGTGATGGAGAAGAGGAAGTCTCCTACGACATTCTTCTCAGGAAGGCTCGATGAGGGAACGGCCATTCCCGTGACTCTCCATTTGAAACTCTCGATCGTCATACCGACCTACAACAGGCGCGACGTACTTCTGTCTCGAGCGTTGCCGGCCATATTCGCGCAGAGCATGCCGTTCGACGAATACGAGGTAATCGTGATTGTCGACGGATCGACCGACGGCACTTCCGCGGCGTTGCGCGATTATCGCCCTCCTGGCGCCATGCAAGTCCTGGAGCAGTCACATCGCGGCCCAGGCGCCGCTCGGAATGTCGGAATTGCCGCTGCACGGAGCCCAACGGTACTCTTTCTCGACGACGATATCGTATGTGGCCCTGACCTCCTGTCACAGCACGCTGCCGCACACCCCGATGAGGAACCTGTCGTGGTTCACGGCTCGCTCTCGCTGGCGCCAGAGAGTCCGCGATCGGTCCAGTCGTCCGCCATCGACGCTTGGTACAAGGCCTACTTCGGGCACATCGAATCACGATCTGGGTTGTCCTGGCCGCAGGACGACTACCTAATCAGCAATAGTTCAATTCCCCGGGCCACGCTGACTGCATGTGGCGGATTCGACGAGAACATGCCCGCTAAGGAGGACTACGAGTTGGGACTCCGCCTCTGGAAGGCGGGTGTGAAGTTCAAGTATCTGCCCGCCGCGGTCGCGCATGAGTACTCGGTGAAGCCGGCCCGCCATGTTCTGTGGAACGACGCAGAGAGCTTCGGAAGGTCCGAGGTGTTGTTATCCCGCAAGCATCCCGAATACCGACCGCACTCGGCGTTGGCAACATTGGGGAACACCGCATGGTGGACGCGGTTCACAAGGCGAATTGTGCTTCAATGCCCCGTATCCCCTGCCTATCTACTTTCGCTGCCGATTCTGGTGTGCGAAAAGCTGAGCCGGTTCTCAGTCGCGCAGAGGGCCGGTCTGCGCCTTCTCGGGATTGGGCGACGCATCACCCTACTCCGCGCGGGCCTGCGAGCAACCGGGTCGTGGAACAACTTCCAACGCGAGTTTGTGATGCGGTTGCCGGTACTGCTATATCGCCGTGTCGGCCCCTTGCGGCCGGGCCTCATCAGTGGCCTGTCCGTGTCTCCAGAACGCTTTGAACGCCAGGTTCGCTGGCTCGCACGCCGCGGCTACACCGGCATCAGGCCCTCTGATTGGCTCCTTTGGCGTCGCGAGGCAAGGAGCCTACCTTCCAGACCGGTGCTGCTAACGTTCGGCCATGCCGATGATGATCTGACCGAGTACGTTCTGCCCGTGCTCAGGCGCCACGGTTTCGGCGCCGGGGTTTTTATGGATGTTGGCGAGACGGGACAGGCGAAGGCGTCAGAGTCAGAAACTGGGTCCGGCACGCCCGGACTGCTGACTCCAGAACAGATCGACCATTGGGCGAGTCACGGATTCGAGTTGGGCGCTCGCTACCAGGTCGCTCGCGATCATGCTCAGAGCGTGTACGATCTCGACTTCGGTACAGGAATAGAGGAGGGAATCAACGACCTCTCCACAGACCCTTTCATGCTGCGAAGAACGATCATGCGGAACGACGATTCTTTCCTTGCGCTGGAGAGCCGCCTTCGATGGGGACGCAACCCGCTTCAGAATCTGTTCAGCAGAGCTCAGCTCCACTGAAAGTCCAGCTTACATCGTCAACCTGCTGGCGGAGCTTATCATCCGAGACTCGATGCCCGGGAAGCATAGTCGAACACCGTGAACCTGCCGTTGCTGTGCATGTGGTGCGTCCCAACGAGGTTGGGAAAGAAATTCGGCTCGATGCTACACAACTCCTCTTCGTGATAGTTCTGCTTGTCCAGCGTCGAAATGCACGCGATAGAAAGGCCAGCGCCGTATTGATCGAAGCCCTGCCTTTGTGCGACACGATACAGAGTGCGATCGTGCACGAGCATCCCTCCGTTTCGGGCCCTCGACGCGTCGACCACGATCGGGTTCTGCGAATGAGCAGTCCACTCGCTGGTCAAAGGATTGTCCGCGAAATATGCGAACAACTCGGAACAATGGTCGCCGCTCTCCGTGCGGTCGATATTTGTGAGCAGCCACCAGAGGCCATCCCGCTCGAACACCATTGTGTCCACGGCACTCACGTCCTGCATCAGGACTTTCGCCAGCGTCCACTTCAGCGGAAACTCCGTGCATTCGTAGAGTCTGATCTCCCTGTTCTCGTACGTCTCCGGACACATGTAGAGCTTCGAATCGAAGCGAAAAAGATATGGAAACGACAGGTGAAATGGTTCGGCAAGCGCTTGGCCGAGCCTGACAGCCGCACGGTGCTCCAACGAATAGACTGCGATGCAGCCCTTCTTCCCCCTGTAGTCGTAGTCTTCCACGAAACAGTAGTCGCGCCCTCCCTCTTCGATCACAAACGGATCCGCCAGGTAGTGGTGGCGCGGAGCGTCGATCCGATGGGCACGCTCCATGACGAGATTCCGCCAGTCGCCACCTGAGAACGCAACTCCCCATCGCTGACTCGTCCTCACGAGGCGCTCGGGCAGCGCATCACGGAGCTTCTGAACCGCTATTCTCAGGATGTACAGGAATTGCACCGACAACGTGGGGCTCCCGAACGCCTTGTCGACGTGGGGTTGCGGCTCCAGAGCGGCTGGGAGCGCCCTCGTCTCGACGAGTTCATTCAGGAGCCTCATCATGAAGAAGTTACGCTTCCTGTACAGCATGACCCTGTTCGCGAGGTAACGCGACCGGGTCAAGAACTTCCCACTCACGACTGCTTCGCCGGAATCGAGCGTTCCCGTCAGTCGTTGAATGATGAAGCGTGTGGTTGCCTGCTTGAGGTAGACCTCCCAGAAGCCCACTGGTGCGCCGGTGTCGACTCGCGTATCCGCATGGTCAAAGGAGAGCATTCCGAATCTCGCCGCCTTGACCATGTCGCCCCGTGGACTCCCGGCACCGCACTCAACGAGCACGTCGAGTTCAAGCGCCCTGATCCTGTTGATATCGCTCTTGGAGCAGCGACATGCGACACCGCGCTCTGGCACCTGTGCCTCGATTGTCAGCGACCGAAGCCCAAGTGGTTTCAAGTCGCATGACTGCGGGTGTTCTTCCGCGACGCCCGCTCTCCGGAGTCGTGATGCTTCCCACCGGGTGATCAGCGCGAGCAACCAGCGCTCCAGGTACCGTCTCAATCCATCACGCTTGTCCGGTGCTCGTCGCGCCTCGGCTATGCTGCCGTCTGGCTGTGGCGGCCTGCCGGCATGAACTATCAGGAGCGCAAGCCGCACGTCGCTTCGATGCTGTCCCCACTCGACCAGGTCATACACATATTTCGATACGATCTCGGAGTCGACGATCAGGCCAACCTTCAGCGGCGAAACTGTTTGCTGCATCGGTCCAATCCTCGGTATCCGTTTCGGGATCGCCTGGCACCCGGATCAAGAAACCAGCGGCGGCTCATCTTGAGCTATTCGCCCGCCCGTTTGATTTCATTCTCGACAAACGACCTGACGTTCGCGCGAAAGAGTTCCGCGCGAAATCTCAGTGCGCTTGCCCGGCATTCCACGTCGTCGATCGCGGTTCCAGTCCCTTCGAATCTCCGCACCGCATCCGCGAGCGACGCCGCTTTCTGCTCGCCGTAGAACACCCCAGTCGGCGCCGCCGAATCCAGCCCCCGCACCGTCTCCGTCACCCCTCCCCTCCCGAACGCGATCACCGGCGTCCCGCACGCCTGCGCCTCAACCGGCGCAATTCCGAAATCCTCCTCCGCCGCGAACACGAACGCCCGAGCCCGTCGCAGGTACGAGCGAATTTCCTCGCGACTCAACTGTCCTGCAACGTGCACGTTCGGCCCGGCAGCCGCGCGCACTTTCCGCGCGTCGGGCCCGTCGCCAATGATCACCAGCCGCCGGTCCGGCATCGCCCGAAACGCACGCGCGATCATGTCGACCCGCTTGTACGGCACGAACCGGCTCACCGTCACGTAGAAGTCCTCGCGCGCTTCGCTGCCGGGCGTGAAGAATCCGGTGTCCACCGGCGGATAGATCACCACCGACTCACGCCCGTACGCCCGGCGAATTCGCTCGGCGATGTAGTGCGACAGCGTGGCGAACGCATCGACCCCGGGAGTATTCGCGAGATCCCAACGCCGCATCCGGTCGAGCATCGCGCTCGCCAGCACGCCCTTCACCCCGTGATCCAGCCCCGCCTCGCGCAGATACTGCTGCTTGAGATCCCACGCGTATCGCATGGGCGAGATGCAGTAGCAGAGATGCAACTGATTGGCGTGCGTACGTATCCCCTTCGCCACCGCGTGCGAGTTGGAAATCACGATGTCGTACGCCGACACGTCGAGCGACCGCAGCGCCAGCGGCATCAGCGGAAGCCAGGACCGGTGGTGCCGCGCAATCCCGGGTATGTGCTGCATCCAGCTCGTGGTGACCTGCCCCGCTCCGATCGAGGGGGTGACGCCCGGCTCCGCACCGCCTACATGCGACATAGGGCGATGATCGATGAGCGTGAACACGTGCGCCTGCGGGAACAGGGCAAGGAGCTGCTCGAGCACTAGCTCCGAGCCGCCGAGGGTCACCAGCCAGTCGTGCACCATTGCGATGCGCGCGTCGCCGGAGGCGAAGCGCGCGCGTAGCTCGCCCCTCAACGCCCGGCGTTCCGGAGCGGCCGCCACCAGTCCTCGTGCGTCAGATACCAATCCACCGTCTCGTCGAGTCCCTGTTCCAGCGTGCGCGCGGCTCGGTAGCCGAGCTCATTGCTCGCCCGGGTGCCGTCGATGGCGTAGCGGCGGTCGTGTCCGAGGCGGTCCGTCACGAATTCGATGAGCGATTCACACGTGCCGCCGCGCGCGGCCGGCGAGTCGGGATATCGCGCATGCAGGGCGCCGTCGGACGCGAACCGCGCGTCCACCCGCCGGCAGAGCGAGCGCACGAGTTCGATGTTCGCGACCTCCGTTCCGCCGCCGATGTTGTAACACTCGCCGCTCACTCCCCGGTCGAGCACGAGCTCGATGCCCCGGCAATGATCCTCCACGTGCAGCCAGTCGCGCCGGTTGAGGCCGTCGCCATAGACGGGCAGCGGCTTCCCTTCCAATGCGTTCACGAGCGTGAGCGGGATGAGCTTCTCGGGAAACTGCAACGGTCCATAGTTGTTCGAGCAGTTGCTCGTCGTCACCGGCACACCGAAGGTGCGATGGTAGGCACGCACGAGATGATCGCTCGCGGCCTTGCTGGCGGCATACGGCGAGTTCGGCGCGTACGGGGTTCGCTCGGTGAACGCGGGATCCGCCGCGCCCAGCGAGCCGAACACTTCGTCCGTGCTCACATGATGAAAACGGAACCGGGCCCGCTCTCCCACCGGAAGCGACTCCAAGCGCCCGCGTGCCGCCTTGAGCAGGGCGTGCGTGCCGAGCACGTTCGTTTCCAAAAAGACGTCGGGCGCGCTGATCGAGCGGTCCACGTGCGACTCGGCCGCGAAGTGGACGATCGTGTCGACTGACTGCGTGGCGAGCAGTTCAGCCACAAGGGTCGAATCGCGAATGTCGCCGCGGACGAAGCGGAAACGCGCGTTCCCATTGCACGGCGCGAGCGAGGCGCGATTCCCGGCGTATGTGAGCGAGTCGAGCACCGTCACGCGATCGAGCGAGTGCCGCTCGAGCCAGAACCGCACGAAGTTCGCGCCGATGAAACCGGCGCCACCGGTCACGAGCAACGAACGGGCCGCCACTGGCGCCACCGTCACGGGTACTTCTCCACCATCGCGAGCGGCGGCGCCGCGGCGTCGCGGGCGTTGACGAGTCGCTCGCGCATGCGCTCCAGCGGCCACGCAATTCCGACGGCCGGGTCGTTCCACAGGAGCTGCCGTTCGTCGCCCGCGTCGAAGTACTCCGTGCACTTGTAGTACACCGTCGCCGACTCGCTCACCACGCAGTACCCGTGTGCGAACCCCGCAGGAATCCACATGGCCGCCTGGTTCGACTCGGACAGGCACTCACCCACCCACTCGCCGAACGTCGGTGACGAGGCGCGCAGGTCTACGGCAACGTCGAAGATCTCCCCCGCCACACAGCGCACGAGCTTCCCCTGCGGACGCGCGAGCTGATAGTGCAGCCCCCGAACCGCCCCGTGCCGCGAGTACACGACGTTGTCCTGGACGAAGTGCTCGTGCAGTCCCGCCGCCGCGAGCGCGCGCGCGTTCCACGCCTCCAGGAAGTATCCGCGCTCGTCCGCGAAGATCCGCGGCTCGACGACCCACACCTCCGGGATTCGCAGTGCCCTCACGCCTATCACGCGGCCCCTTCTCTCGGCAGTTCGAGCAGGTACCGCCCGTACGCCGTCTTCGCGAGCGATTCGGCGAGGCGCGCAAGCTGGGCCGCGTCGATCCAGCCGTTTCGCCACGCGATCTCCTCCGGGCAGGCGATCTTGAGCCCCTGGCGCTCCTCGATCGTCTGCACGAACTGCGCCGCCTGCAGGAGTGACTCCGGCGTCCCGGTATCGAGCCACGCCGCACCGCGGCCGAGAAGTTGCACGGCGAGCGAGCCGCGATCGAGGTACGCACGATTCACATCGGTGATCTCCAGCTCCCCGCGCGCCGACGGCTTCAAATGCCTCGCGATTTCCACCGCGCGCGAGTCGTAGAAGTAGAGTCCCGTCACCGCGTACGGCGATTTCGGCGCGGCAGGCTTTTCCTCGATGCTCTCCGCATTCCCCGATGAATCGAATGCAACCACACCGTACTCCGCCGCATTGCGCACCCGGTGCGCGAAGATCGTCGCTCCCTCGCTACGCGTGCTTGCGGCGACGAGCGCGCCGGTGAGGTTGCCGCCGTAGAACAGATTGTCGCCGAGGATCAGCACCGGACTCGCGCCATCGACGAACGTCTCGGCGATGATCAGCGCCTGCGCAATGCCCTTGGGCTCTGGCTGCTCGGCGTACTCGAGCCGCAGCCCCCACTTCGTTCCGTCGCCAAGCAATCGGCGAAAGAGCGGAAGGTCGTGCGGCGTCGAGATGACCAACACGTCACGCACGCCCGCCAGCATCAGCGTCGTGAGCGGGTAATAGATCATCGGCTTGTCGAACACCGGGAGGAGCTGCTTGCTCACGGCCTCCGTGATGGGATGAAGCCGAGTCCCCGTGCCCCCCGCCAGCAGGATCCCGCGTCGGACGTTCCTTGTCATGCGGGGAAAGATCGGCGCGCGAGTGTTCTTTCGCCAACCGTCCCGTCCACCGCCCCGACGCTCGGTTGTTCCCGCACGCGTCCACGCTTACGTTTCGGGCTCGCACAGGGTTGGTAAAGGGCGCGTAGCTCAGCTGGTTAGAGCGCTGCTTTCACACAGCAGAGGTCCGGGGTTCGAGTCCCTGCGCGCCCACTCTTATGAAACTCTCCCTCCCGCACGTCACTGCGTCGGTCCTGCTGGTCGCGACGCTGGCGACCGCCGGCGCCGCACAGCTGCCCACCACGCAGCAAGCGCAGCAGATGCTGCAGAACCCCAACCTGGTGAGCCAGCTCCGCGAGCAGCTCACGACCAGCGGCCTCACACCGGATCAGGTCCGCGCACGACTCGTCGCCGAGGGCTACCCGCCGAACCTGCTCGACGCGTATCTCCCCGGCGGCACCGCGGCGGCGAAAGATTCGCTCCCCAGCGACGACGTGCTCGGCGCCATGCGCGCACTCGGGGTCAGCCCCTCGCCGGCCCTGCGCAGGGCGCCCCCACGCGCGCTGACACCGCCGCGCGCGATGCTCACGGACACAGCCGCCATGCGGCTCGCGAAGGATTCCGTCAGCAGGCAGATCTTCGGCCTCGATGTGTTTCGCGCGGCCACCAGCGAGTTCGAGCCCAACCTCAGTGGTCCAGTTGACGCGAACTACCGGCTCGGCCCGGGCGACGAACTGGTGCTCATCCTCACTGGCGACGTGGAGCTCACGCGTACACTGGAAGTGACCCGGGGAGGCTTCGTGCTCATCCCGCAGGTCGGCGAGATCGCGGTCGCGAACCTCACCATGGCCGAGCTCGAGTCCGTCCTCTACACGCGCCTCGGCAGGGTGTATTCAGGCGTGAAGCGCCAGGGCGCGACCACGCACTTCTCGGTGAACGTCTCGAGGCTGCGCAGCAACCAGATCTTCGTGAACGGCGACGTGCTGCGGCCGGGCAGCTACCGCGTCTCGAGTGCCGGCACGGCGCTCACCGCCCTTTATGCGGCGGGCGGCCCCACCGACATCGGCACCATGCGCAAGGTCGCCGTACGCCGCGGCGGAAAGACGGTCGCGACACTCGACGTGTACGACTATCTCCTGCGTGGCGACGCGAGCGGCGACATTCGGCTGGAGAACGGCGACATCGTGTTCGTGCCCGTGCACGGTGCGCGCGTGCGCGTCGCCGGCGAGGTGAAGCGGCCCGCGACGTACGAACTGAAGGACGGCGAGACGCTCGCCGATCTCGTGGCGGCGGCCGGCGGATTCAGCGCCAACGCCGGGCTCCAGCGTCTTCAGATCGAACGGATCGTCCCGCCCTCCAAGCGCACGAACTCCGGGCGCGACCGCGTGCTGGTGGAGCTCGCGTCGGACCAGCTCGCCAGCGGCGTCGTTCCCGCCATCGGCGTGGAACCCGGGGACGTCGTTCAGGTCGATTCGGTTACCGCGCGCGTGCGTGACCGGATCTCCGTGATGGGCAACGTCTGGTTGCCGGGCTCGCAAGGATTCACCGACGGGATGACACTGTCGCAGGCGCTTCGCCGGGCGGGCGGGGCGAAGCCTGATTCGTACCTCGGCGAGGTGCTCGTGAATCGTCTCGAGGCGGATTCCTCCCGCTCACAGTTCCGCGCGACGCTTCGAGACACCACGGGCGCGGTTCTCGGGACCGATCTCGCCTTACGCGACGACGACGAGATTCGCGTGTTCTCGCGAACGGACTTCCGCCCCGCGCGCTACGTCGCCATCACCGGTGCGGTGCGACGTCCCGGGCAGTATCCGTTCCGCGAAGGAATCACCATGCGCGATCTCGTCCTGCTCGCGGGCGGGCTCGATGAGCGCGCGGACCTTCGCCAAGCCGAGATCGCCCGCCTGCCGGTGGACCGTGCCAACGGCGCGATGGCTCGCACCTTTCACGTGCCGCTCGACTCGACCTATCTCGGCGACCGTGGGCCCGACGGCAAGTATCTCGGACCGCCCGGCCTGCCCGCTCCGGCCGGCAACACTCCCGAGGTGGTGCTCAACCCGTACGACAACGTGCTGATCCTGCCGCAGCCGGACTGGCACCTCCTCCGCACGGTGTACATCACGGGCCAGGTACGAGCGCCGGGCCAGTACACGATCCAGAACCAGGGCGAGCGCATGAGCGACCTGGTGAAGCGCGCCGGCGGACTGTTGAGTTCGGCGAACGCCGATGGCGCGTATTTCACGCGAAACCGCGCGGGCGTGAGCTACCTGTCGCGGGAGGACAGCGTGCGCACAAAAGGCGACACGGCCACGCGCGTGGGCGTGGACCTCGTCGCCGTCCTGCACGATTCCAGGAGCGCCGACAACCTTCTGCTCGAAGACGGTGATTCGCTCGACGTTCCACCGATGCACGGAACGGTCGCGGTGAAGGGAGCCGTGAACTCCCCCACGGTGGTGGCGCTCGCGCCCGGCGAAAAGCTGGAGCACTACGTTCGTGCCGCTGGTGGACCGACCCGCCGCACGGCTGACGCCGGCGGCGTATACGTGATCCAGCCGAACGGCAAGATCGAGAGCCGTCATCGCATCGCACTGCTCTTCCACTCGGACCCGACGCCTCGCGCCGGCGCGACGATCATCGTGCCGGTACGCGATACCACGTCCAATGCGACGGCCACACTCCAGAACTTTTCGATCGTCACGGGAATCATCGCGACGCTCATCACGGCGCTCGCGGTGATCAAGAAATAGCGCAGGCCGCGCCGGCCGCTCGATGACATCTCCCGAGCGGCTCTCGCGGCCACCCCGGTTTTCCCACGCGCTGGCGCTCCTGTTCAGCGCGCACGCCGCCGGCCTGCTCGTGCCGTTGCTCACGGTACCGTGGCTGGCCCGCACCCTCGGCCCGGCTGAGTGGGCGCCGGTGCTCGTGGCACAGGCGCTCGCTGGCTGGGCGATTCTCGTGCTCGAGTTCGGGTTCGACCTCGCCGGCACACGCGATGTCGCGCAGGCCGCCTCCCCGGAATCACTGGCACGCACCGCGGCGTCAGTGCAACGCGCGCGACTCCTGCTGACGCCGTTTGTCTCCGCGGGCGTCGTGGCGGGGGCGCTGCTGCTGGGCCATGAACCGCGCCTCGTAGCCGGCACGGTCGGGTACGTGGTGGCGCGCGGGTTGAGCCCTTATTGGTTCTTTCAGGGGACGCGGCGCATCCGCTTCGCGACGTTCATCGAGACATCCGGAAAGCTCCTGCCGGCCGCCGCGGTGTTTGCCTTCGTGCGTGGGACCGGCGACGGCTGGCGTGTGCTCGCGTTGCAGGCAGTCGGCTCGACAGTGACAACGGCGCTGCTCACCTGGCGGATGCATCGTCAGCACGTGCTTCCGGCCGTCTCGACCCGGGAAGCGCTCGCGGCCATGCGCGCCGCCGCCCCGATGTTTGGTGCGCGCGCCGCGTCCGGACTGTACATGCAGGCCAACTTGCTGATCCTGAGCGCGGCGGCTCCCGTAGCGGCCGTTGCCGCTTACGGAGGCGCGGAGCGAATCGTACGGGCCGCCATCAACCTGATGATTCCACTCAACCAGGCGATCTTCCCCCGGATCAGCCTGCTCGCCCGCGAATCGCCGGCGCGCGCGATAGCCGAGATCCGCCGGACGCTGGCCGTGTTCGTGGGGCTCGCGCTCTGTGCAGCGCTGGTTATCGCGCTGTTCGCCAATACGGTGGTCGGCGTGCTATTGGGGCCGCGCTATGCATCGAGCGTGCCGGTGCTGCGCCTGCTGGTGCTCGTGATCCCGCTGGTCGCCGCGGGAACGGTGCTGGGGATCTACTGGGCACTCCCTTGGCGGAGGGAGCGACTGTTCCTCGCGGCGGTCATCGTCGGCGGGTCCGTGAACTTGCTCCTTGCCGCGTTGCTCGTGCCGCGGCACGGGGCCATGGGGATGACGGTCGCCGTCGTCTCGGCAGAGTCGTGCGTGACCACGCTGCTCGCGGTCGCTTTCCTGCGGAGAGAGCGATGACGCACGTCCACATCGCCTGCTCCGCCCGGAACGCCGGCCCGTGGATAGACGCGATGCTCGAGAGTCTGGTGGCCCAGACCCATCGTGACTGGGAGCTCTGGATTCGCGACGACGCTTCCACCGACGACACGTGGGCAAAGATCGAAGCGTGGCGGGCGCGCGAACCGCGCATCGCGAGCGTCGTGCGCGGTGCGAGCGCTCTCGGCCACGTTCAGGCATACGCCGACGTGCTGGCACGCCTGCCGGGCTCCGTGCAAGTCGTGGCTACGATTGACGCGGATGATGTGTGGATGCCGCAGCGGCTCGAACGGACGCTCGCCGCTCTTGAGTCTGCGCAGAGGACAAGTCCCGGGCCGGTACTCGTGTATACCGATCTTCAGGTGGTGGACGTGCAGCTCCGGATCATTGCGCCGTCGTTCTGGGTTTACGAGGGGATCGACCCGGAACGCAGTGGGCTGTCGTCGCTGGCAATCCAGAACGTGGCGGTGAGTTCAACGCTGCTCTTCAACGCGGAGCTGCTCGCGGAGCTGCACGCGGAGCTGCACGCGGAGCTGCACAGCTTCCCCACCACCGCAGTTCATCAGGATTGGTGGATCGCGCTCGTAGCCGCCGCGACGGGCCGCCTCGTTGCGGTGCATGAAGCGACCGTTCTCTACCGCCAGCACTCGGACAATATTGTCGGGGCCCGGCGCCGGTCTGCCTGGTCGCGCGCGGCCGGCGCGTGGGCACGACGTGCGCGAGTGGCTGCCGACCTCGACCGCGTGGCGCGGCAGGCGGAAGCGCTCGTCGGCCGTTTCGGCACGCGAATGTCTCCGGCCGATCGTCGGGCGCTCGAGGGGCTTGCCTCCATCGCCAATCTTCGGGGATGGCGCCGACGCGCCGCCATCGCTCGCTGGCGCTGGTTTCCGCCGCACGGCGTGGTGCGAAATGTTGGTGTATGTTTGCGGGGATGATTCGCGCGCTCCTCGTGCTCTGGATGGCTCTCATTGGCGCCAACCGGCTCGATCTCGCCGGTGGGTCGCTCCCGGCGGTCGCCACGCCCTTTCTCGCGCTCACGCCCATCGTGATCGGAGCGCTGGTGTGGGAGCGCTGGGCAAACGCGAGGCCGCTGCAGCTCGGGCGCGCCACCCTCGGTTACCTGCTTCTGGCCGCGTTGTTTCTCGCAGCGGTCGGAGCGTCGGCGCTGGCCTCGCTCGACACCGACACGACGATCGCACGCTCGGTCCTTCTCCTTGTTCAACTTGGCGGAGCAACCGCGGTGGCGCTGATGGTTCACGACGACGCGCGCGCACTGCGATTCGTGCGCGAGGGCGCCGCGCTTGGTGTGCTGCTGTTCGTCGTGATGAATCTGCTCGCCGTCCTCGCGTTTCTGGGCGCGCTTCCGATGACGCTTCAGGTCGGGCCGGCGTCGCTGCGCTTGGACTCGTTCGGCTACGCCGGGTTCATTCCGCGGCTTTCAGGAACGGTGCTCGATCCCAACCAGGCCGGATTGGTACTGCTCGTGTATGCCTTTCTCGCGCCGCGCACTCGCTGGTGGGCGATCGGACTCCTCGTGCTCACGCTTTCGCGTTCAGCCGTTCTCGGCGCGCTGGCGCTTGGCATCGTGAGCGCGTGGCAGTTCGGCGTGGCGCGCCGTCCCGCGCCGGCGCGGCGACTCCTTCTTGCCATCGCTGTCGCGGTCGTTGGGCTCGTGCTCGTGGCGCGATCGCCCGCGACGGTCGAAGACACGGCGCGGATGATTGCGCCATTCGCCGAGCGATTCGGAGTGGGCGAAGGAGGATCCTCGGCCGAGCATGGCGCGCTGATCGTCCGTGCGGCGGCCGAAGGATCGCGGTCGCTTCCACGCGCGCTGCTCGGGCTCGGCTGGGGGGCATCGTACGTCGTGCTGCAGGACGTCTTCCCGGGCAACCGGTACGGGAATTTCCACTCGTTGTACGGCACGGTGTTCGCCGAGGCCGGGATCGTCGCACTCGTCTCGACGCTGGCGATGCTGCTCCTGCCATTGGCACGGGCGACGCCCTGGCGACCGGTCGTGGCCGCGTTCATCGTGTTCAATCTAACGTACCAGTCCGCGACGGAGCCGGCGTTCTGGTTCCTGCTGGCACTCGCGTGGGTCGCGCAGAGCTCGCTCCCCGCGCGTCAGGTCGCGCTCGCGCCCACACGCATGGACGCGCTCGCGCCCTCGCGCAGCGACGTGCTCGCGTGAGCCGGCGGGAATTTGCGGCCATGGTGGCCGCCATGGCCAGCCTGGCCGTGACGGCGGCAGCGTGCGACCAGCTGCTCACCAAGCCATCGATGTACACTTCCGTCACTGTCCGCGCGGAGCGCCGCGATGGCACGCCGATCGGCGGAGTGCCAATCGAGCTGTTCACCGGGCAGCGCCCGATGGCGTACGTCTCGACGAACAGTGCGGGCCTGGCGCTGTTCACGCCTGTGCCGGCGGGCCCGGCCTACGGCGTGTATGCGCAAGCGCCGGCCGAATACGCGTTTCCAGAGTTGCTCCTCGGCGGACCGCCCACGAACGTGATTACCGGGTTCGCGTTGAGCGCCGACTCCGCGCCACACTTCACGTTTCAGTTGCTGCGCATGGGCCCGGGGACCGTCAATGTCTCGGTGGTGGATCAGGCCGGCAAGCCGATCGCCGGCGTCGTCGTCGCGCTCTATTCGGCATCCGCCGTCTTGCAGCACGCAACCACTTCGACGGCCGGCACCGCGTCGTTCAGCGCCGTGCCGTTCGGGCTGTACGGCGTGAGTACGCCGGTGTACCGCGACCTCGGCGAGCCCGGCACGGTCTGGCAAGACGGGCTGCTCGTCGAGGAGGGCGTCACCGTCCCGGCTACGCTGACCCTGCAACTCTGTCAAGGGAGCGTGAACCTCACGGTCGCAGACCCGGTATATGGCGTGGCGCCGGGCGTGCAGACCTACCTCTTCACCTCCACCGCCACGATTGACTCGGCCAAGACCGGGAACGACGGCCGCGTGGTATACACGGCGCCCTGCGGAAACCTTGGGGTTCGAATCGTTCCGAACGCCGACTGGGTAGTCGCACCGGGACGCGGGACGCAGTTCGCCGATGGGCTGATCGTCCTTCGGGGCTCCGTGACGAACGTGGCGCTCGCGGTGCAGTACAACACGTGCCGCGGCGCGATCCATGTCACCATCGCCGACTCCGCGGGCGCACCGGTGTCGGGCGCTACGCTGCTGCTCTTCTCGGCGAACAATCAGGGCAACGTGTCGAACGTGGAAACGGGGGGGACACTCACGTTCGCAAATCTTGCGTGCGGCATCCAGCGCGGCGTGCAGATCACACCGCCCGCAGGCTGGCGCGCAACAGCTGGGCGCGGGGGGAGTTATGTGGACGGCCTGATGGTGACGAACGCGACGACACTCAACGTCGGGTTTACGCTCGCGCGGCTGGCGCCGTAGCCGCGGCTGGTGGCCGAGCGGGGCCGCGCCACAGCACGCCAGCCAGTCCCGTGACGAGTGCCACCAGAAGCGCAAGCACGAAGCCGAGCACCGTGTACACCACCGGCCGCGGGAAGACCTTGTCGCTGGCCTGCGGCACGCTGGGTGCATCCACCAGTCGCACCCGCTCGAGACGCATTGCGTCCTGCAGCTCCGCCTGCTTCAGCGATTTCCTGATGGTGACCCACGTCTCGCTGAGCAGCGTCCGCTCGCGCACCAGCTGCACATATCTCATCTCCGCGGCAGGGAGCGCGCCCAGCCCTTCCGTGAGCCGCGCCAGCGCATGCGATGTCTCGGTGAATTGCTGGCCGAGATTCTCCTGATATTGCGCGCCCACCCGCCGCAGCTCGCGCTCCAGCTGCGCGATACGATCGGTGAGCGCCTTGTAGTCGGCATTGTCATCGCTGCGGCGCACGCCGAGTTTTGCGCGCTCCGTCTCGAGCGCCATGAGCGCGCCGAGCAGATCCTGGATCCCCTTGTTGCCGATGAGCGTCGGAAAGGTGGCCAGATCGCGGTACGCCCCGGCATCGCGTCCGCCGCGCGAGCGCTCGTCCACGATCGCGAGCAGGCGCGTGAGAGCGTCCCGTTCGAGTTCCACCTGGTCGAGCTGGGTGCGCAGCACCGCCACGCGGCGCACCTCCAGCGTCGCCTGTTCGGTTGGGGCGACGAGTTTGGCTTCGGTCTCGTAGTCACGCAGCCGCTCGTCGGCGGCGCGCAGTGCGCCGGCGACACTGTCGGCGGAGTGCCGCAGCTCGAGAATCGTCTTGCGTGCGTCGCCCATCTCGACGAGATGCGCGTAATCGAGATATGCGCCGACCAGGACGCCGACCACCTGCGCCGTCAACTGACGGTCGCGGTCTTCGTAGCGCACTTCGATCAGCTTGGCGCCCGGGGAACGACGGCGCACCTGCAGGCGATCGTCGAACTGCTCGTGCACCTTGTACCGCGGGAGCAGCCGCAGCTCGATGGTCTTGATCGTGTCGGCCGCGATGACCGTGATGTCGAGCGGGCCGACGCGGAGCGGCTGGCCGGTGGTCGCGCTGGCGGCGACACGCGCGGAGTCGCCTTTCCACGACGCCGCGACTGACCACGCGTTGGCGCCGGTGCGCGTGAGCCGGATGGTGCCGTCGAGTGTGGATTCGCCGGCGGAGCGCGCGCGGACCACTTCGTTGCGCCCACTGCGCGGACTGGTCACAACGATCTCGAGCCCCAGCGAGTCGATGGCCGCGTCCTGCATGCGGCGACTGTCGAGTATTCCGACCTCCGTTTCCACTTCATCGCGCCCGAGGCCTAGCGCGCTCAAGCCGCTGACTTCGGGGAGACTGCCGAGGAGGCCCGAGTCGGGACTCTTCGACTCGACGCGGAGCAGCGCCTCGCTGCGGTATCGCGGCGGCACGAGGAGCACGAACGCGACGACGATGGCGAAGGTCGTGCCACCGGCCAGCCACATCGAGAGGCGGTGCGCGCGCAACGCGCGGAACAGGTCGGCAACCGACATCGGTTCGGTCAAGTCTTTCTCCTCTGCCACGGCACGGAGAGCGTCATCGTGAACGCGTCGTTCAGGATGTCGATTCCCTTGTACGTTCCCGCCGTGAGATTCGCGTGGTACGTCTGGTACAGGTAATTCAAGCGCACCGAGTGCGCCCAGTCGAGGAGGATCCGGACGCGGGCCCATTCGCCGCCGAGCCGCAGGCCGCTGATGAGCGAGACGTCGGACTGCGCGGGCTGTGGCACCGAATCGGCGTAGACCGCGGCGTTGTCCCAGCGCACCCTGGCAAGGTACGCGCCGACACGCCAACGCGAATGCAGCCAATCACCTCCAATCCACTGACTCGACGCGCCCGGCCCGATCCCGGCGCCAAGCATCTGGCCGAGTTGTGTGAAACCCTGCGGGACGGAGCGACTGACGTAGGTCACTCCCTCGGGGCGCGTGCGAAGCGAGGGGCTGGGCTCGAGGTAGGTCGCCTCACCCCAGAACCGCACCGAGCCGTCGCCGATTCGTCGAGCCCACTGGAGCCCGACGGTGTAGCCCTCGGAGTGACCGGGGTCCACCAGCAGGTCGCGCAGGGAGGTTGGCTCCTCGAAACGCGCCCACTCCGCCCACGCTTCGAATCCAGCGCCCGGTGGCGCCCAGCGCGTCCAGAGCGCAGTGATCTGATCGTGCGTTCCCGGCGAGAGCGTGTCGGCGCTGTTGGGCTGCCCCACCGAGCGGAACACATCGAACAGCGTGCCCGCGTTCACACCGCCATCGGCGATGACCATGCGGGCGAGGCCGAACTCGAGGCCGGTGGTGTGCGGCGGCCGCCAATCCACCGCGATCGCAGCCATGGAACGGCTGTTGTTCTTCGGATTGTTGTCGAAGAAGTTGGATTCCTGCAGCGAACCGACGCTGTACCACGCGTCGAACGTGCCGGCGGCCGTCTTGATCGGCGCGTTCGTTCGCACGAATGCGGAAGGAACGCCGTCGGCCTGCGAACTCCACACGAGCGCGTTCTGAATGCCGGGACCCCACCAGACATTCTCGGTGGACACCCCCAGCTCGACCGACGGCAGGCGAAGCGTGACGGAAGACTGGCCCTGATCTATCGAGTGCAGCGGCTGGTTGCCGAATCGCGACGGAAGGTCAATGCCGTTCGGTGCGGTATGGAAGGGATTGGCCCAGACCGAGCGACTCGCCGGCCCGTTCTGCGGATACGGGATGGTCTGGTACGCGAGATTCGCGGACGAGAGAAACTCCGGTGCGACGATCACGCGCACGGGACCAACCGTCACGGTCATGCCGATGATCGCCTGCACGTTGGTGCCGCGTCCCTGCCAGAGTGGGCCGTCGTTGAAGCCGTATGGCAGCGCGGAGTTGTAGCCGACGGTGATCTCGGGAGTGAACACCGTGAACGAGGTGAAACCAGCGGGCCACGCAAGCTGGCGCGACGGCGCCCGCAACGTGCTATAGTGCGTCCCCGTGGAGTCGAGCAACGCATCGACCCGGCTCAGCTCGTCACGCTCGAGCGCGGGTCGCATGAGCGGCGCCTCGCTTACAGCCTGCGCGTGCGCAGTGTTGCACGCGAGCGCCAGTCCAAGAACGAGCGCCGACAGGCGGCGAGGGGGGTGTCTTCGCATCGCGTGAGATGGTAACATAGCGCATCATGCACCGCTACGCGCGTACACTTTTTCTCCTCGGAATTTTCTGGATTGCGCCCGTGGCAGCCGCGCAGGATGCAACTGGACTCGACCTGGGTGGCGGGCTCGTGGCCAATGGTGAAGCCGAGCGCTATTTGCGCGTGTTGCAGTTGCTCGGCGTCGTTCCGCAGCACCCGGTGGCGATCCGTCCGTGGAACAGGCAGGAGATGAAGCGGCTCTCGCCCACTGGCGATCACCCCTGGGCAGCGCGTTTCTCGGCGCGTGGCGACAGCGCGTCGCACCCGGGGCTCAAGGCTCTCCGTGGCAGCGCCCGCATGATCTACAACAGCGGCATGCCCGGCAACGATGGCGCGGTGTGGTTCGGTCGCGGTGTGACGCTCGATGGCAGCGCAGGTGTTCGATACACCACCGGGCCGTTCGACTTGCAATTCGCGCCGTTGGCGTTCGTGGCGCAGAATCAGGCGTTCACACTCGCGCCGAATGGGAACAGTGGCGCTGGAGCGCTGCGTGATGCGCGGTACCCCGGGAACATCGATCTTCCGCAGCGGTTCGGGACGACCGCTTATGCGCGCGTGGACTTGGGAAACACGCGCATCTCGTTCGACACGCGGGCCGTCTCGTTCGGATTCTCCAGCGCGCCGCTTGCGTTTGGGCCGGCGCGTGATGAGCCGCTCACACTCGGGCCGAACGGTGGCGGCTTTCCACACCTGTACGGAGGATCGGGCGAGCCGTGGCCGATCGGCATCGGAACTTTGCACGTCAAGCTGATCGCCGGGCGACTCGGGCAATCCGCCTGGTCGCCGGTAACCAGCGGAGACCAGTCACGTTTTCTGTCCGGCGTCGTCGCGACACTCGCGCCGCGCGGCGTGCCTGGACTCGAGTTGGGCTTCGTGCGCACCGCGATGACTATCTGGCACGATGCCACGTGGCGGAGTGTTTTCCGTCCCCTGAGCGGAATCGTGAGCAACCCTAGCGGCCGTGCGGTCAACATCGCGGCCGAGAACCAATACGCGTCCGTATTCGCTCGGTGGGCGCTGGCACCGACCGGATTCGAAGTGTACGCAGAGTACGGGAAAGACGACTTTACCGGGAGTCTTCGCGCGCTCGCGCTCAAACCCGATGATCTGGGCAACCTCTTGCTCGGCGTGCAAAGAGCGCTTCGCTCGACGCGGGGAGTACGCGTGTATCGGATAGAGTTGGTGAACGCGGAAATCTCGGCCAACGAGCGCGGGCAGCGCGGATTCACCGTTCCCATCCCGCCGTATTACCACAGCGAGGTGTTGCAGGGGGAGACCGTCAATGGCCTGTTGCTTGGCTCCGAGACCGCCTATGGCGGCGCCGGCTGGCGCATCGCGACCGACGAGTACACCGCGAGCGGTCGTTGCACTTTGAGCCTCGAGCGCCGGCTCATCATGGATTGGCTTCCGGTGACGCCCCCTGCGCAAGGCTTTGCTCCCGAGGTTCGCTACACGCTCGGACTCGACGTCATGCGATTTCGCGAGCGCCTCTCGGAGCTCGGCGCCAGCGTCGGCCTGAGCTACACGTTCAACCAGAACACCGTGCAGGGACAGGATGCCGTTGCCCTGCAGGCGAGCGTGCGCTGGCGCGGATTCTGAGACCCGCGACGACACGGTTCACTTATGGAGTGCAGCGACGAGCCCCGTGATCGAGAGCAGCATCGTGATCAAGAGCGCCGAGTTGCGGGCGACCCAGCTGCGCTGGAGCACGTAGAGCTGATCACCTGATTGCAGCGGGATGTCGTCGATTTCCCGTCCCTTCGGGGCGGAGACGTTCAGAACGGAATCGCCGCGCACCAATCGGATACGGCGCAGGTCGCCTTCGGGAGTTACGCCAGAGGCCAAGGCGATCGCCCCCGAGAGGGTGAGCGTGGGCTCGAGCAGATAACTGCCCGGCTTGTTGACCGCTCCCAGCACCACCACGCGCCGCAATGGCGTGAGCGAAATCCCGGGTTCACGAACCTCACGACCGAGTACCGCGAGCAACGTCGCGTTGACCTCACTCCAAGGCTTTCCGCCAACCACCACGCGCCCGATCATGGGAATCGTCACGGCGGACGTCGCGTCGACAGCGAATATGCCAGCGAGCTCCTTCTCCATCGGCGCGGTCACGCGGATGGCGTCGCCCGCGTGCAGCGCAAACTGCTGAGCGGCCAGTGGCGCCGCGACCATCAGGAGGCCCAGGAGCGCGCACACGAGCGGAGATCGGGTCGGGGTCACCTTGGAGCCTTTGATTGTGGAGTTGAGCCTCGCATCACACCTCGACCATTCCTCTCAGCATTGCACGAACTCGCTCCACCTCTCCCCGCAATGTATACCTGGCTATCAGTGCCGCTCGCGTCGGATAGAACCACATCGCGAAGAAAATGGCGTCCAGCCGCGAGTAGTGCAATCGCACGATCCGTCTCCGATTGCGATCTCGCAAATGTATCTGATCAGGAGAGGGTGAGCTCCCCGGCGACGGCACCCTGTGCCTGAGCCGCGCCGCAGGTGCAAGGAATAGCCGCTTTCCGCTTTTCATGATCCGCAAACCGTACTCCGCGTCTTCCAGATATGCGAAGAAATCATCCCGAAAGTATCCCACGGTGCGAAGCGTCGCCGCTGGAATTAGCAGGCAGCATCCGGTGAGAAAGGTGGACTCGAACGGCTGCCGCTCGGCGGGATCGATGTCCACCCGATTTGCGCGCTCGTGCCGCCCGATCGCACGCAGCCGATCGAATCGCCCGCCGCCGAACCAGATGCGATCCGGGGCGTCATGGCGGAGGATCTTCCCGCCCACCGCGCCGGCATCGCCATGCGTGGCGGCCGCGCGAACGAGTTCACTCACGCATCCAGGCTCGAGCACGGTGTCGTTGTTGAGCACGAGCACATAGTCCGTGCCGCTCTCCAGCGCGTGCTTCATACCGCGGTTGTTCCCGCCTGCATAACCGAGGTTCTCGCCGGTCTGCAGGAATGGCAAGGATGAGTAGCGCGCATGCAGCCGTGCACCGCTGCCGTCGGGCGAGCCATTGTCCACCAGAAGGATCGTGAGCGCGGAGTAATCCTGACGACCGAGCGAGTCCAGGCACTCCAGCGTGTCATGTTCGTTGCACCAGTTGAGGACCACGGCGGTCACGCGTGGCGCGGTCGTGCGAGCATCGGTCACGCGTTCTGCGTTCACCTGCCGGGCGCTCATGCAGCGGCCGCAGCGAGCAGGATTCGCTGGGTCGCGGCGGCCGCGCCGCTCCAGGGAAACAACGCCGCCTGCCGCCTTCCGGCGGCGGACGTGCGCTCGCGTTCGACGCGCGAGTCGAGCAGGCGCGCGACGGCCGCCGTCATGGCCTCGATGTCGTCCGGGTCGACGAGCGCGGCGGCTCGGCCCGCGACCTCCGGTATCGACGTCGTACTGGAGGCCACCACCGGAGCTCCACTCGCCATCGCCTCGAGTATCGGAAGACCGAACCCTTCATATCTCGATGGATGGAGGTACACCGCGGCGTTGGCGTATAGTGCATGGAGCGTTTCGTCCGGCATGGTGCCCAGATCCACTATCCGGCTCGCCACATGCAGCGCACGCGCCCGTGCCAGCGTCTGTTTCCACGACGCGAAGCGCTCTCCGGCGAACACGAGGCGCAGCGTCCGATGCGTTGGCGCGAGGCGCGCGAGCACCTCGACCGCGGCGACGAGATTCTTGTGCGGCTTGCGATTGGCGACGCAGAGAATGTACGGCTGCAGAACGTCCACCGCTGTCGCTGCGAGTGGTTTGGCCGGCATGGAAAAGATCTCCGAGACACCCAACGGAACCACATCGACCCGGCCGGCGGCCGCGGGAAACCCGGAGACGAGATCTTGCCGCGTGAATGCCGAGTCCGCGATCAGTCGTGTCGCGCCTCGGACGGCTGCACCGATCATCGAGCGGGCCACTGCACGACGCGCGGGAGAGGCTGCGCCCTTCACTTGCAGGTGAATGAGGTCGTGGATGGTGACCACGCTGCGGCGCGGGAGCCTCAGGAGCGGGACGTCCCAGTGCGGAAAGAACGTGACGTCTCCGACCTCGCCGCGCGCCATGAGCGCGGCCCAGCCTGCCTGCGCGAACGGCGAGTAGCGTCGGCCGTTCAACGGGACGACCTCGAGGCTCGAACGTGCGGCCGCAGCAGAAATTGTCGCGATGAACGGTTCGAGTTCCTTCGGCGCGCCGAGCAGCCGGATCGTGCGGAACTCGCCGAGCCGCGCGAGTCCGCTCACGATCTCGCGGGTGTAGCGTCCTATGCCGGAACCCCAGAGCGCCCGCGCGTCCACGGCGAGCACCGGCTGGCGCGCTGCGACTGTCATTGAGATGAGATCCTGAGCGCCGGAGTGAGCAGCAGCATGGACGGTGAACACATCGGAAGACGTATCGTCTGATCGGGATGGTACCGTTGTGCCGAACCTCCGGCAAGGTTGCTCGTGCGCGTTCCAACACGTAAGTTTTGCATGATCATCCCCACACTCTCACCCGAGCTCGGATGCCTCCGCGCAAGACGCTCGTTGAGCCAGTTCGCGACATGTCTCCGCGGCCCCGAGCCGGCAAGTTTCCCACCGGCGACATCCAGTGGCCACACGCTCACGAAAATGGATGTCGCCGGGTCATCATCGTCGGTGTTCCGACGGACATCCCTCGCGCGTTGGAACATCCGGCTGCGATCGCCGGTCGATTCCAGGTGGTTGCGGTGCTCGCGGTGGATGTGGAATCGGACGATTCCGCCGAGGGGATGGCGCTGCTCGAGGAGCAACTCTCACTGCACCAGGCTGAGACGGTTCTCGTCGCCGGGCCGATAGGCGCCGGCATGATGCGTCGGGTCGCAGATCTCGCGCTGCTGCACCGTTGTGAGCTGCTGGCCGTGATGCCCACCGAGGTGCTCGCGGGGCACGACCCGGTGATCGTCTGGAGCGGCGAGAGTCCGCTCGTCCAGCTTGCGCGCATTCCGAGCAGACGCTGGGAAGCTCGCATCAAACGCGCCTTCGACATCACTACGTCGGCGGCGGGATTGCTGGTGCTGTCGCCACTTTTTGCGCTGCTCGCCATCGCCATTCGGCTGGAATCTCCGGGCGCGGTGCTCTTCCGGCACGAGCGCATCGGACGCCACGGCCGCAAGTTCCAGTGCCTGAAGCTGAGGACGATGAGCTCGGACGCGGAGGCGATCCTTCGCGCCGATCGCGCGATGTATGACGAATACCGTCGCAATCACTACAAGATCCCGGACGATCAGGACCCGCGGGTGACACGCGTTGGGCGGTTCGTGCGACGGACCAGCCTCGACGAACTGCCTCAGCTCTTGAACGTGCTCGTGGGCGAGATGTCGCTGGTCGGGCCGCGGCCGGTGGTGGAAGAGGAGCTCGAGCACTACGGATCGGCTCGAGAGCTGCTTCTCTCCGTGCGACCGGGAATTACGGGCGCGTGGGCGGTGAGCGGCCGGCACGCAGTGGGCTATCCCGAGCGGTGCGGCATCGAACTTGCCTATGTGCGGGGGTGGACGCTGCGGAGCGACTGGTCGGCGCTCGCGCGAACAGTGAGCGCGGTGGTCAGGCCGGGCGGATGAAAGACCGCGTGCCCGAGGATTCTCATGTCACCTACCGAACCAGTTGGTGCGGCACCGATCCCGGCGCACGGTTGACCCTGAACTGAATGTTGCCACAACTCGCTGCGGCGCTTCTCGGGTTCCTCATCACCCTGGTGATCATCCCCCAGGTGATTCGCTTCGCTCGCGAGCACAACGTCCTCGACTACCCCACGGACGGACGGCGCGTCCACGACGCCCCCATCCCCCGCATGGGAGGCGTGGCGCTCTTCGCCGCCTCTCTCGTCGCGGCCTCCCTCGTATTCGCTTGGTATCGCCTCTATCGCTCGGAAGGGATCGCCCTCGCCCCCGCGCTGCCCGGCCTCCTGTTCGGGTGCGCGATCATCTTCGCCACCGGGTTGATCGACGATATCCGTGGAGTAACGCCCGCGCTCAAGCTCATCATGCAGACGATCGCGGCCGTTTGTGCGATTGCATACGGATTCCGCGTGACGAGCATCACAGTCGCCGGCAACGCTTCCTACAGCCTTGGGATCCTCTCCACCCCGATCACCATCCTCTGGGTGGTCGGAATGACCAACGCCTTCAACCTCATCGACGGGGTGGACGGGCTGGCCGGCACCATGGCGCTGATCGGCCTCACCTCATGCATTGCCGCTGACTTCCTGCTCCATAACGGCGCAGGCTTCGTGGCCAGCTTCGCCGTCCTCGGCGCCACATTCGCGTTCCTTCGCTACAACCACGCCCCGGCGAGGATCTTCCTCGGCGACTCGGGCTCGATGCTCCTGGGATACTTCCTCAGCATCGGCATCGTGTACTGCTCGACCACGGCTGCGCACGGTACGTACGTGCTGCTCCCGCTTACGGCGCTTGCCTTCCCGCTCACCGACACGGGCATCGCGATCGCCCGCCGCTGGCTCCGGAAGGAGCCGCTGTCGCGCGCGGACGGACGTCATGTCCACCACCAGATTCTGGCTCTCGGGATCTCGCCCAAACGCGCGGTGGAACTACTCGGGATTTTCTTTTTCTGCGTCGCATTGCTGGGCATCTCGATCGTGTTCGCGCCGCCCCGCGTGACGTTCGCGTTCGTGATCGCGGGCGTCGTACTCCTATTCAGCGGCTTTTTCTACGGGGTGCGATGGCTCCGCTACAGCGAATTCCTCGAGTTCGGCGCTTCCGTCACGAGCGTTCTGCGCAACGCGCGCGGCCACTTGCGCAACAAGGTGCTGGCCGGCGAGCTGGCAGATAGACTGCGGGGCGCCGAGACGATCGCGCAACTGAACGCCCTCCTCGATGCTTCGGCGTGTGAGCTGCAACTGCTCGAAATCTCGATCATCCCGGACGCACCATACTACGCGGCGCCGAAGCTACAGCAGATTTCACCTGTCTCGGCGCGTCCGTTCCGGGTGGACTACCCGATCGCGTGGGAGGAGGGTGGCCATACACACGAGCTTCTCCTTCGCCTCTGGTGCGAGCACCCCGATGAGCGTCGTCACATCGGCGCGGAGCGCATCGCGATGAGACTCGGCGCCGCTCTGGAACTGTGGATTCGCGAACACCCGGCGGCGTTCCCAGCCCACGCCGACGCCAACGCCAAGCACGTTCCGGCCGGAGTGCACAAGCAGGACAGGTGAGGGCACGCGCCGTCTGGATCTCGGCTCGGCCGCTTCAGGAGCCGGCGTTAGACCTCACGCCCCACGCCGCCGAGGGTCCAGCCCAGGAACCTGCGTCTGCCGACTGACATGAGGCGCTCCGCGTAGGTACCAGTTGAGAGTCTTCGCGCGATATCGAGTGCTCCGCCGGCCGCGCGCTACACCACCACTCCCTCCCGCTCCAATCGGCCCAGCAGCGCCGGGGCCACGCGAGCGCTCAGCACCACATCACCGGTCACCTCGTCGTGCGCGCTGCTCACCACCTCGCCGTCCCGATGGATCTCGGCTATGAGCTTTCCGCTCGACGCCGGCAGTCTCAGCTTCACCAAGGGCCGCAGGTTGCGCACCGCCTGCAAGAGCATGGCGCGCAGCGGTTCCACGCCGCCCTTCGCGATCGCGCTCACGAACAGCGAACCCGGCAGCAGGTTCTCCATCCGCGCCGTGAGCGCCGCCAAGTCCTCTGCGCTCAGCGCGTCGGTCTTGTTGAACACGTGCACCACCGGCGTCTCGTGCAGCTTGAGGTCCGCGAGCACTTCGTCCACCACCAGCCGCTGCTCCTCCCAGGTCGGATGGCTCGCGTCTATCACGTGGAGCAGGAGGTCGGCCTCGCCGACCTCTTCCAGCGTCGCGCGGAAGCTCGCCACAAGATGGTGCGGCAGCTTGCGGATGAATCCGACCGTGTCGGTGAGCAGCACCTTTTGCCCGTCGCCAACGCTCACATCGCGCGTGAGCGGGTCGAGCGTCGCGAAGAGGCGGTCCTCGACGAAGATGTCGCCGGCGCCGCTCATCGCCTTGAGGATCGAGCTCTTCCCGGCGTTGGTGTAGCCCACCAGTGACGCACGAAAGACGTTCTTGCGCGACTGGCGCTGGACTTCGCGCGAGCGCTGCACGTCGAGGAGGCGGTCCTTCAGCAGCTTGATGCGCAGGCCAACGAGCCGGCGGTCGGTCTCGAGCTGGGTCTCGCCGGGCCCGCGCACGCCAATGCCGCCGCGGAATTTCTCGAGGTGGGTCCACATGTTCGTCAGGCGCGGCAGCGAGTACTCCAGCTGGGCGAGCTCGACCTGCATCTTGGCCTCGGCGCTCCGCGCGCGCACGGCGAAGATGTCGAGGATCAGCTCGGCGCGGTCGATCACGCGGCGGCCGAGTTCCAGTTCGAGGTTCTTCCCTTGGGCGGGGCTGAGCTCGTCGTCGAAGATGAGAACCGTCGCATCCTTCTCCTCGGCGAGGAGTTTCAGTTCGTCGAGCTTCCCCTTTCCCACATAGGTGGAGGGGTTGGGGCGGTCGATGTTCTGGGTGAGTTCGCCCACGACCACGGCGCCCGCGGTGTCGGCCAGGCGCTCCAGCTCGCGAAGGTGCTCGTTCACGAGGTGGCGGGCATTGCTCCGCTTGAGGGGCGCGCCGACGAGAATGGCGCGCTCCACCGGGGCAGCGAGGGTGATCAGTTCTTTTGCGATGGCGGATACGGGATTCGGGTGAAAGGCGGCGCGCCATCAATCTACACATCCGAGAGGGTCGAGATGGGGAGAGAGAGTTACAGCGTTGACACGGAAACGGCCGGATAACGGCCGGATTGACGCGGATCATTCCTGGGGGAACTGCAACTGCAAGAGCGAACGGCACTCGGAAATGCGAGCGCTGTTCCGCTGTTCCCCCCAGATCTTTTCTTGATCAGCGCGAATCCGGCGGTCTATCCGGCCGTTTCCGTGTTAGCGCCGTTGCCGCTGTTGCCGTGACGGTAGAAAAAGCTGTTGCCGGCATTGAAACGGTGTTGGTTCATACAGCGTTGACACCGATATTCGCGGATCAACAATCGGATGATCGCGGAGAAATGACTGGAGGAACGACGCAAACGAAGTTGGAGCTCCTGCATGGCGAGCTTACGGGAGCGATCATCGGAGCGTTCTTTGACGTGTACAACGAACTCGGATATGGGTTCTTCGAGGCCGTGTATCAGCGGGCGTTGCCCTTCGCCCGTGCCGCGCGTGGCATCGACTGCCAGCGGGAGGTGCCACTGACTGTTCGATTCCGGGGCGCCGTAGTGGGGGAGTACCGTGCCGACCTGATCGTCGAGAAGAAAGTCATCGTCGAGAGCAAAGTCGCGGAGAAGATCGTCGCGGCTCACGAGATGCAACTCCTGAACTACCTGAGGGCTACGGGAATCAGCGTCGGTCTGGTGCTCAATTTCGGCCCGCGCCCGACATTCCGCCGCCTGTTGTTGTCCCCCAAGGAGGAATCCGCGGTGATCGGGGCGTCATCCGCGTGATCCGTGTTGACGCTTCTTGTCGTTCCTCGCGCCGCGTCACGCTTCCAGATGAGCGTCAGGTATGACTTCGGCCGAGTCGCACCGTCGCTAACGATTTCCCGCCCCCGCCTTTACTTTTCGCCGCGACTCGGAGGTCTCGTGACTACGACTACCGGCGGCGAAGTGCTCGCCCGCATGCTGCAGGCCGAAGGCGTGGATGTCGTGTTCGGCATCATCGACGGCACCTACTTCGGATTCTACTCCGCCCTCCACCGGCTGGGCATTCGCCTCGTCACACCCCGCCACGAGGCGAGCGCCGCGCATGCCGCCGCGGCCTTCGCGCGGCTCACCGGCCGCCTCGGCGTGTGCATGGCGAGCAACGGCCCGGGCGTGGCGAACATTCTGAGCGGGCTCGTGGTGGAGCAGGCCGAGGGCAACCGCGTCCTCTGCATCACGAGCGCTCGCCGCACGGGCGCCATGTACCCGCTCCGCACTGGCACTTACCAGGGATTCGACCAGCAAGCGGTGGTCGGCTCGTTCGCCAAGTGGAGCCGCGCGGTGCCGAGCTTCGAGCGGATTCCCGAGCTGATGCGCGCGGCGCTGCGCGAATGCTGGGACGGCCGCCCGGGGGTGGTGCACCTCGACGTCCCCGAGAACCTCATGAATCGCGAGGTCAAGGCCGAGGTCGCCATCCAGCAGCCCTCGCAGTACCGGCGGACGACGCCCCTTGCTCCGGATGCTGCGGACGTGGAGCGTGCCGCCGACGTGCTGCTGGCCGCCGACCTTCCGGCGATCCACGCGGGAAGCGGCGTGGCTCACGCCCAGGCGTCGGCCGCGCTTGCCGAGGTGGCCGATCTGCTCGAGGCGCCGGTGACCACGAGCTGGGCCGCCCGTGGCGTGTTCGACGAAGCATCGCCGCTCGCCATCCCGATGACGCACATCAAGCTGAACACGCTCGTGCACAACGAGGCGGACGCGGTGCTCGTCCTCGGCTCGCGGCTCGGCGAGACCGATCGCTGGGGCAAGGCGCCGTACTGGCGGTCGCCGGCCGAGCTCAAGACGATTCAAGTGGACCTCGACGCCGCCATGCTTGGCGCCAACCGGCCGGCGGAGGTCGCCATTCAGGCCGACGTGGGCGTCTTTCTCACGGCGCTGGCCGCGCGCCTTCGTGCGCGCCTCGCCGGGAACGCCGACACGAATCGCGCCACGCGCCGCGCAACGATGGTGAAGTACCGCGAGCACATCCGCCGCTACACCGCCAAGCTCGAGCGCGCACTCGCCGACCAATCGTCGCCCGTGCACTCCGCTCATGTCCCAGCACTCGTCCGCGAACTCTTCCCCGCCGGCAGCCCGATCGTCGCCGACGGTGGCAACACCGCCGTCTGGTCGATGTTCTACACGCATGCGCGGCCGCCCGCCCGCCTCCTCTCGACCATGAAGATGGGAATGCTCGGCGCCGGCATGGGCCAGGCGCTCGGCGCGGCCGTGGCGGTGCCCGATCTCCCGGTGGCCGTGATCATCGGCGACGGCGCCGCCGGGATGCACCCGCAGGAGATCGAAAGCGCGGTACGCCACAAGCTGCGCATCGTCTGGCTGGTGCTCTGCGACAAGCAGTGGGGGATGGTGAAGATGACGCAGTCCATCGCGCTCCGGCCGCTCAAGATGTTCATCAAGAAGCGGCTCGACGCGGACGAGAACATGTGGACCGATTTCGGCGACATCGACTTCGCAAAGGTCGCGCAGGCGATGGGCGCGCACGGCGAACGGGTGAGCGACCCCGCAGCGCTCCGCGGCGCCATCCAGCGGGCGCTCGAGTGCGGCGGACCCGCGCTCGTGCACGTGGACGTGAATCCCACGGTGCACATGTGGGCGCCGGGACTCATCCACTTCAAGTCGATGCACGAGGAGCCGAAGGGCGCGTGAGCGGCATCGACGCCGTCAGGCTGAACTTCAGCGCGAACACGCTCCACACGCTGAACGCCATCCTCGCGGTGATCATGTTCGGCGTCGCGCTCGACATGCGCGCCGACGATTTCAAGCGCGTGGTGGCCAACCCGCGGCCCGTGCTGATCGGCCTGGCCGGGCACTACGTGGTGTTCCCCGCCCTGACGTTCGCACTGGTGCTCATCATCCGGCCGGCGCCAAGTATCGCACTGGGGATGATGGTCATCGCGAGCTGTCCGGCGGGCAACATCTCCAACTTTCTCGTCTACCTCGCGCGAGGCAACACCGCGCTCTCGGTGAGCATCAGCACGGCGTCGACGGTGCTCTCCATCGTGATGACGCCGCTCGTGCTGCGCTTCTGGGGCTCGCTCTACGAGCCCACCCGCACGATCCTCCGCGACGTCGCGGTGCCGCCGCTCGAGATGTTCGTGACGATCTTCATCTTGCTCGGCCTGCCGC
>OCZT010000288.1_pt1 | contig 48879 bp, 39 predicted proteins | sample 1539031 | NCBI WGS metagenome assembly OCZT01 (sample SAMEA3539308, study PRJEB22396) | soil metagenome | biome: tundra; feature: field; material: soil | place: USA | collected 2010-05 | depth 0.15 m
CTATCACGTTCACTCCTCTAGAGTATCGCGTGATAATTACGCCGATGTTATAGATGATTATATCTAATTTAGACGCTATAATCATAGCTTATATTCGTCCTTAACAAGAGGATTTTTTGAAAACATTACTTGCAAGGTTGACTGTCCGAAAGATGTTCCTAGGTACGGTTTTGCTCTTAGCCTTACTTCCTGCAATTGAAACCGTACAGGATCCTGACTTTTGGTGGCATATAGGAGTTGGGGACTGGATTCTGACTCATCATCAAATTCCCCATATAGATCTTTTTACATATACTGTATCAACTCATGAATTCATAGCCCATGAGTGGCTTAGCGAAACTATCATCGCAATACTTTTCCGTAATTTAGGAATGGGTGCAGTAGCGTTATTTTTTGGAGCAGTAACCTGGTTAGGTTTCTTTTTCATTCTGAAAACAATGAAGAAACAATCTTTTCCTTTTATTGGAATTGCCCTTTTAATTGGTCTATTAGCTGGAAACCCCATTTGGGGGCCTCGACCACAAATGATTACATTTGCTGGTGCAGCTTTTGTTTTGTATGCTCTTAAACATTATCGAGATTATGGTCAAAAGAAAATTCTTTATCCTCTTCCATTTATATTTATCATTTGGGCTAATTGCCACGCAGGATTTGTTATAGGACTTGGTTTTCTAGTTTTGTTTCTCATGGTCGAGGTTTTTGAAAGAAAGTTCTTAAAGACGCCCAAAACGTTTGCAATAAAACCCTTAGTGGTAATAACCGTATTAAGCTTTATGGCAATAGCTATCAATCCTAACTTCCTTGAAATTTATCTTTATCCTATCAAGACTTTAGGAAACAGCGCTTTGCAAAACCTAGTGGATGAATGGAAATCTCCCAACTTCCATGATCATGCGTTTTTGGCTTACGAAGCAATGATTTTACTGATAATTACATTACTAGTAGGAGCTAAAGGAAAACTAAAACTGTTTGAAGCCGCCCTTCTTCTGATAACCCTGGATCTTTCTTTACACGCCGTGAGAAACATCGTTCTCTTTGTTGTTGTTGCAATTCCATCACTCGCATTTCTTTTGGAAACTAATTGGAATCAATACATTGCCCCACATTGGAATCCAAAGCCACCTCCAAAAACAGTTTTAACCGGAAGTATTAATTTGGCAGTATTATTTTTGATAGCAATTATCATCACTCCTTTTATACTTCCAGCATTAGTTCAATCCCCTACGGGAAAAATAACCAACGCTAATTTTCCCGTACAAGCTATCAACAGCCTTCACGGAACTCCACCACCCGGACGCGTTTTCAATCAGTTTCAGTGGGGAGGATATATGACTTACCGACTCCCACAGACCAAAATTTATATCTATGGCGAAACAACTCTTTTAGGAAACGACTTTCTTAACGAATATGAAGCCGTTGTCACACTTAAGCCTAATTACGAGAAAATTTTATCTGACCGGCAGATTACCTGGATTATTTATGCGACCGGAGCTCCTTTAGAAGTAGCTTTAGAAACAAATCCAGAATGGCATATAACCCATAAGGATAAACAGGCCACAATCCTAGTTCGCCAAACCGTCCAGACCAACAATTATCTCTCTAATTTCCCGTAGCTGCTTTTTAAAGCCAAGGCCATCCGTGCAGCAGAAAGCAGCGAATCTTCATACACGCGATTTCTGCCAAATTGGCCCAATTCAGCTCCTAACGTTTCCGCCTCCGAAAGCGCCCTAAGCCTAAACGTTTTTACACTCAATTCTTCACCCAAGGCCTGAACCTCAAGTCTGCACTCTCTTGAGGTCATCTCAAAATTAATGTACATCTTCTCATTCTCATAAGCACTAAACAAGCGAAAACCTTTTAGAGACGGCAACAATTGAGCCCTACGATCCAGAGGCGAATTCCTTCCAGAAGGAACAAATTTAAGTTTTAACTCTTGTCGCCTAAGCCCTCTTTCTACACTAACACCACCAGAACTCTTTCTAGCCTTAGAGTAACCAAGTCTAGAAACAATCCAGCCAGCAAATAGCAGTTCTACCGGTCCAATATCTTCATCCTGTTCTCTCGCGCTAAAAATTTCAATCTTTTCAATTCCATCTAAAAATTTTCCATATTTTGGTTCATCAAAAACCCTGGCCAAAGTTGTTCTAAGGCCTTCTGCGCGAATCCAAGCAATATCCCCAATCATTGCACTAAGCACCTGAGTCGAGCTTCCTGTCTTCGGCTCTCCTTTTCCTGCAAGTATGATCGAAGATAATTCAACCAAATTTTCAATAGACCCCAAAGAAGAATCAATAACAAGCCTATCAGAAATAGAGAGCAAATTTTTCAAAGCTGCGTTCTTCGGATTGGGATCTCCTAACCAAAGCAAAAAAGAATATAGATGTGGAATTAGTAGAGGAATCACCAAGGTATCTAATTCTCCAGAGTTCACTCCTTTGGGTTTTAGCCTAATTCTCTCAAACACCAAACCATGGCTTGCTAGAGGGTGCCTGTGCAGCTCTACGGCGGCGTCTAAGGCAAATTCTTCCCCTTTTTCAGGTGTAATAAGGATAGTGCGAGAAGGATGAGTAAGAGCCATCTCTTCAATTGCCATATTTGCAGTTTCAATTTGCTTTTCTCCCTCTGCATATATTATTAGATTCATCACACTGGCTCTTGCCAGGGGATACCCCTCTTCATCTACTGCAAGATGACGCAATTTACGAATCTGTCGTCCCAATTGAGCTAGATTTGTTTTTCCTCCACTCCAAGACGCTATAATGGATTCTTCCTTTTCGAGCGTTTCTGTTTTTGTTATGGATGACGCCATCGTCTGCCGTCCCGAGCAATCAGCCAATCCGCCTGTGCCGGTCCCCAACTACCAGATTCGTATATCGGAATGTCCGGAACACCTCTCCAAGCATTTTGGATTCCATCAATCACATTCCATTCCATTTCAACTTCATCCCTTCTAGTAAAAAGCGTTTGATCTCCTTTGATCACATCCATAATCAACCTTTCATAAGCCTCTGGAGTCTTAGCAAAGAAAGCTCCATAAAGAAAACTCATATCCACTGAGCGCAATCTCATGCCTGGAGCAGGTACCTTCGCGTCAAATTTAAGAGTGATTTCTTCATCTGGTTGAATTCTGATCAATAACAAATTGGACTCCAACGCATCAGATCCACCTTGAAAGGCTTGATGGGGGGGACGTTTAAAATGAACGCCAATTTCAGTAACCTGCCTTGGCAATCTCTTTCCTGTTCTTACATAAAAAGGCGTTCCACTCCAACGCCAATTGTTTATATCTAATTTTAAAGCAACAAAGGTTTCGGTAGTTGAGTCCGGGTTTCCTCCTTCTTCCTTACGATAAGCAGGAACTCCCTGTCCTCCGATAGCTCCTTTACCATATTGTCCTCTAACCGCATAGTTGGCAATATCGTCTTCTCGAATTGGTCGAATAGATTGAAGCACTTTTACTTTTTCATTACGGATAGCATCTGCACTAAAACTTACCGGAGGTTCCATCGCAGTTAACGCCACTAATTGCAAAATATGGTTTTGAACAATATCTCTTAGTGCTCCAGATTGATCATAGTAACTAAGTCGTCCTTCAAGACCTAATTCTTCAGCTACTGTAATCTGGACATGATCAACATATTGATTATTCCATAGTGGTTCGAAAATACTATTGGCAAAGCGAAATACTAATAGATTTTGAACAGTTTCCTTTCCTAGATAGTGGTCAATACGAAATACTGACCTCTCATCAAAGACCTTCAGCAACTCTTCATTAAGATGTTGAGCAGAAACCAAGCTCTCTCCAAAGGGTTTTTCGATAATAATTCTTTGTTCGTCAGAAGCTTTATCAATCAGCCCTGTTCGTTCTAAATTTTGAGCAATAGGAATGAAAAACTCTGGATTAGTAGCGCAATAAAAAAGACACAAAGCCTTTCCGGCCAACTCAACCTCTTTACTTTCAATAATTTTCTTCAGATTTTCAAAAGCGCTTTCCTCACCAACATTCCCACTTATATAACTAAGATGTTGGGAAAATTTATCCCATAAATCATCTTTAGTTTCACCACTTCTTGAATGCGAATCTACAGCTTCTCTCATTTGTTCACGAAAAAGTTCGTTAGACAGATTTCGGCGAGCCATACCAATCACTTCAAATTCCGTAGGAAGAAGTCCCCCCAACGAAAGGTTATATAAAGCAGGCAACAATTTCTTACGAGTCAAATCTCCAGAGGCCCCTAGAATAACCATAATAACAGGTCGATTCATTCTACCGCTACGAAGCCCTTCTCTTAACGGATTCACGAACTCACTTCTTTCCAAATTCAATTTTGTGTTCCTTAACAGGAGTTGTAACTTATACTAACGACTAAATAATTCGATCTAAACGGTGTTATACTTTTCATTAGGAATGATACCATAAACGCCAAAATGAAGAGAATAAACCATCAATTTCAAACCCTTTTGATCTGTACAGTAGTTTTTTCAACACTCTTCGGGGTCGAAAGCGCTAGCGTTCTAGTTGCGAATGCCACAGAATCTTCTCAAATAACCTCTTTAAAAGACCAAGTACAAAAAGCGCATCAAGAATTCAATTCAGGCATCCAAAAAGCACTAGCCGATGGAACAACTGCTAAACTATTAGAACCTATCCAACAACAAGAAAAAACGACCTACTCTGCCACGCTCCAACAACCACTCTTTTGGCCTACACTTTCTTTTCTCCAAAACCTAAAAAACAAAACTCAAAAGATTCAGGCACTCAAAACCAAAGCGTTTATTATTGAATTAAACCTAGAAAACCAACTACATGTTCAAACACTTCAGTCTATAGCAGATTTGACTGCGAATATTAAATCCGCCCAAAGCGACGGTTTAAATACTGATAAATACAACACCTCTCTTTCAAAATTTTCTCTAATGACAATAACTCTTGCTATTCCTTCTATAGAAAATAAAACATTGCAAGCTCTACAGGCAGAACTTGGTAAATTGAATCACGATATCGATAACCAGCTGATTTTTCAGCAAGCGCAACGAGTGGTTCAACAAGCACTTCAGCAAGCGCAACAAGGGGTTCAACAAGCACTGCAGCAGGCTCAAAGTTCACTCGCTCGGGCTAAAACTCTAAACGTAGACGTCACAACCGATAGCAACAAACTCAATTCTTTATCTCAACAATTTAATACAGCTACAGATTTAACAGTCTTACAATCTATTCAAGACCAAAGCCACATAATTAAAACAGATTTAGACACAAAATATAATGCTGCATGGAATGCTGCTCATCCTGCCCCTAAAGTTGCTGGTAAAATAATTACAGTAAGCTTAATGCGTCAAGAACTACGCGCCTATCAAGATGGAGTTATGCTCTTAGATACCGTTGTCGCAACAGGAAGACCGGCTTTATCAACTCCAACCGGGACATTTTCAATTATGGCTAAATACAGTCCTTATCGAATGGTCTCTCCCTGGCCATACGGCAGTCCTTATTATTATTCTCCAGTATGGATGAGTTACGCTATGCTTTGGCACGATGGTGGCTACTTTATACATGACGCTCCTTGGAGAACTGTTTGGGGACCAGGAGCAAATACAACCAGCGGAACACATGGGTGTATAAACGTTCCTCTTAGCGGTGAAGCCTGGTTGTACAATTGGGCTCCAATAGGCACGACCATACAGGTTATTGCAGGAGATTTTTAAATTTTGAACAACATCACACCTCAACTACCAGAATCTTCCGACTCTGCACCCTCTGAGTTTTTTCCACATCCTGAACCACCTCCAGAAAAGAAGGTTAAAAAGAAAGGGCTTATAGGAATCTTTGCCAGTTTGGGACTTCTCTTAGTGAAATTCTTCAGCATCTTAAAATTAGTATTGATACCATTACTAAAATTCAAATTTCTCCTTTCCATAATAATAAATATCGCGCTATACGCTTGGTTATTCTCAAGAACAATGGGCGTATTTTTCGGAATCGCGTTTGCCATAGGTTTTGTCGCCCTGATCTTTGTACACGAAATGGGCCATCTCATTGCGGCTAGAATAGAAAAAGTATCCGCTACGGCTCCATTTTTCATTCCATTTATGGGAGCCGCAATTTTTCTTAAAGAAAACCCTTTAGATGCCAAAAGTGAGGCTATTATCGGCATCGGAGGTCCCATCACTGGAACCCTCGGAGCAATAGTCGTCTTCTGTCTTGCAATTATAGCTCCCGACAAAAATCTTTCGTTATTTTTAATGGTCCTGGCATATTATGGTTTTTTCATCAATCTATTTAATATGATTCCTTTCTCTCCACTTGATGGAGGAAGGGTCTTAGGAGCAGTCTCCAAATGGTTCAATGTTATTGGCTTAGGAATAATTGTCCTGTTATTACTTACAGGAGTTTTAAAGAGCATTATCCTGTATTTGATTTTGGCGCTTGGAGTATATGGAGTATACAAGCGTTTTAGAACTCCAGAACACAGCGGATACTATCAAACTCCAATACGAAGCAAAGCTATTATTGCAATATCTTATTTTGCTCTTTTAGGAATTATTTTAGCAGGTTATTCTTATACCGAAATTTTGATCAAAGCAGCCGGAGGATTGCAATAAATGCTTATGCTTGGGAACGTTTAAACTCTCTACGCAATTTAAATTCAGTTACATCCAGCATAGTAGGACGCCCATGAGGGCACGTAATGCCAGGATCTGCTACTTCTAAATCTCGCAAGAGAGATTCCATCTCTTCTCTGCTTAACTTTTGTCCAAACTTTATAGCAGATTGACAAGCTACAGTATAAGTAATTCTTTCTAGTTTGCGAGACAAGTCAATATCCTTAATATCTGCTGCAAGTAGATCCAATACGTCTAAAACTAAACGATCCAACCCGTTTTCTCTAAGCAAAGGATCGTATCCAATAAGACGAGCCATTCCTGGTCCAAACTCTTCAATTTCTAATCCAGCTTCCAACAATTCTTCTTTTCCTGCCACCAATACCGCCATTTGACTAGCCGTAAGCTTCAGCAGTCTAGGAATGAGCAATGGTTGAACTCGTTTGCCAAGTTCGACATTATCACGTGCTCGTTCTCTTTTTTCTACAAGTTGATTAAAAATAACTCTCTCATGTGTAGCATGCTGATCAACAATAACTAACCCTAACGGCCCCTCGGCAAGAATATAACTATCCATCAATTGGCCAATCAAAAAGAAAGGACCTCGAATAATTTTTCCAGGGATGGGACTCTCATCATTCTTGTCATTTAAGTCTAAAGATATAACCTCTGAGATTTCTGATGTAGAAACTCTATGTTGGATCCCTTCCAGTTCTAATACTGGAGATAAATCCATTTCCATTTCTGAGCTAGACTGATCTCCTAGAAGTTTTTCTCCCATGTATGCGCTGCTAGAACGTAAGGCAGAAAAACAAGTCTCCTGAATTATTCCAAAAACAGCTCTTTCGTCTTTGAACCGAACCTCTCTTTTAGTGGGATGAATATTCACGTCAACCATTTCAAAAGGAACAGTAATGTTCAATCTTCCAACCGGAAAATTCCCTTGACTTACCAACCCTTTATATGCTTGTTCAACAGCAAACGACAACCCTCGATGAACAACTGGTCGCCCATTTACCGAAAGATATAAGTGATCTCTACTGCGTCGAAGAGCATCTGGTTCGGCAATAACTCCCTCTATTTTAACCAAGCCTCTATATCCCTCTACTTTAAGCAAGTTTTTTATAAGGATATTTGGATAGACCGAGACAAAGGTTTCTTTCAAAAGTTCAATAGAGTCAACAGTATGATCGCTTCCTTGAAAAATGCCCGGCATAAATAATACTCTCTTATTATCTATGCTCATCCGAACAGAAACCTCTGGGTGCGCTAACCCCAGTGCCGTTGCCACCTTTACCATTTGAGAAATTTCAGTAGCAGGCTTCTTCATAAAATTTCTTCGAGCAGGAGTGTTTTCAAAGAGACCTCGCACTTCTATGGAGGTTTCCGGAACTGGTGGAGCTATTTCTGTTTCCGAGATACCGCCATATTCAACTTTCACCATTCCGCCATGAGCTGCTCCTGCAATAAAGCTTTTACAAATAACTCTTGAAACAGCCCCAATGCTTGCCAACCCCTCACCTCTAAATCCAAGGGAACTAATTCTTTCAAGATCTTTGATATTTTCAAGCTTGGAGGTTGCGTGCCTGGTAAAAGCTAATCCCATTTCTTCAAACTTAATTCCAGAACCATTATCGACAACTTTAATTTTTTCCGCTCCCATCCCTTCAATTTCGATAGTTAAAGCTGTAGCTCCTGCATCGAGTGAATTTTCTAGCAGCTCTTTCAATACGGCTGCAGGTCGCTCAATTACTTCTCCAGCCCCAATAGCATCGGCGACTACCTGATCTAATTTCCTAATCGTCATTATAATTCGTCCAGTTTAGCTTTGAGCTTCGCCAAAAAATTCAAAGCTGCAATAGGGGTCATCTCTTCTAGATTCAGTTTTTTTACCAGATCCATTTCTTCCTGATTTACCATAACTACTTCTGGCTCCACATCGGTACGACCATTATGCAAGGGATGCTCTTTTTCTAAAACTTGCAAAATTTCTTTTGCACGTCTGGTAACTCGAATTGGCAACCCTGCAATCTGGGCTACATGTATACCATAGCTACGATCCGCTCCACCCGGAACGATTTTATGTAGAAAGGTTACATGGTCTCCTTCTTCGGTTACTTCCACTCTAAAATTATTTACAGCTGGCATTTTCTCTGCCAGTGAGGTTAGTTCATGAAAGTGAGTAGCAAAGAGAGTTTTAGCCAACGTCTCGTCGTGTAAATGTTCCAAAACTGCCTGGGCAATACTCATCCCATCGTATGTACTAGTACCTCTTCCAATTTCATCAATAACTATTAAGCTTTTATCAGTAGCATGGTGAATAATGTTTGAAGTTTCGATCATTTCAACCATAAACGTGCTAAGACCCATTGAAATATTATCTTGGGCACCAACCCGAGTAAAGATTCTATCCACAACACCTACTTTCATCTGGGTTGCCGGAACAAAGGAGCCTACTTGAGCCAAAAGCACCAGAAGGCCAACCTGTCTCAAATACGTAGATTTACCGGCCATATTAGGGCCAGTAATAAGCATTATTCTTTCCTGTTTATTCAATGAAGTATCGTTGGGAACAAAATATCCACTTCCTACAAATTTTTCGACCAACGGATGTCGTCCCCCATGAATAATAAGTTCATCAGAATTATCTACCACCGGTCTTGACCATTGATTTTCCTCTGCCACCACTGCCAAGGATAATATTGCATCAATTTGTCCCAAAGCTTCCGACGCACGCACGATAGAAGGTGCATGTTTCGAAACTAAATCGCAAAGTTCTATAAATACTTCTTTTTCCCGTTCGAGAATAGCCTGTTCTCCATTCAGGACAACATTTTCTCTTTCCTTAAGCTCCGGGGTAATATATCGTTCAGCATTTGTTATGGTGGATTTCCGGACATAATGATCGGGAATAGGCAATCGGTTACCATTGGTAATTTCGATATAATATCCGGCAACCCGGTTAAATCCCACCTTCAAGTTTTTAATTCCCGTAAGCTCTCGTTCTTTTTCTTCTAAGCCAGATATCCAAACCTGAGGTTCCAACACTCCTTGTCGCAAAGAATCTAATTTAGCATCAAACCCTTCTTTGATAAATTGCTTGTCCGTTATAATCGTAGGAAGTTCATCTTCAAGTGCTGTAACTAAAGTATTTGCAAGTTCTTGGTGGGAGGTTAACTCAATATTTAGTTTTTGTAATAAAGGAGAATTAAATTTAGTAATTAAAGTTTTAACAGAATCAAGGGCAGGTAAAGAATCTCGAATCCCACCCAGATCCCTAGGGGTAGCCTGACGATGCGAAACCCTAGCACTCAATCTTTCTAAATCTCTAACTCCTTTTAAGGTTTGAGAAACTTGATTTCGCAAGCCGGGTTGGTTGATAAGTTCAGTAATACTTTCCAATCTTTCGTTTATTTTCTCCACTACAAGCAAAGGAGATTTCAACCACTGCCGAAGAGTGCGACTTCCCATCGGAGTTTTGGTTCGCTCTAAAATTTCTAATAGTCCTCGACCTTTACCTCCCATATTTTCAAATAGTTCCAGGTTGCCTATTGTAGGCAAGTCAACGTGCATGAAATCACTAAATCTAGAACGGTTAAGCCTAACAATCGAACCATCAAGCTGTACATGGTTTCGAGTCAAATAATCTAGCGCAGCTCCACTTGCGCCAAGTGCATACGAAAGGTCTTCACAATCAAATCCTTGAAGAGTATTTATTTTGAGCAATTCTAGCATTTTAAGTCGACCTCGATTTTCTTCAAAGCGCCAAGCCTCAAGCTCAACCGTAGGCACTGCAAAAGGCCAATCTGCAGAACAAAGGTTCTTGATTTCTTCAAGGTCCGGAACCAATAATTCAGAAGGCGAAATGTTTTGTAGTTTTTCAATAAGAATATCTTTAGCAAAAGGAAATTCCATCAGATCAATCTTGCCAGTAGATACTTCCAAAACAGCCAATCCAACCACACCAGAATTTATAGTTAAGGATACGAGAGGGTTTTCTCTGGAAGGATCAAGAATTTCGTTTGACACAACCGTCCCTGGAGTCAAAACTCTAACCACTCCTCTTTTTACCAGTTTTTTGGTATGTGCCGGATTCTCAAGTTGTTCAGCAATAGCCACCCGATATCCAGCCATTACTAGTTTTGGAACATATTTATCTGCAGAATGATAAGGCACGCCACACATAGGCATCTTACTTCCTTTGTAATAGCCTCTGGTGGTTAGCCTGATGTCCAGAACTCTAGAGACAGTTTCGGCGTCATCTAAAAACGTTTCGTAAAAATCGCCCATTCTAAAAAGAAGCAGAGCTTCAGGATACTGCGCTTTTATCTCAAAGAATTGCTTCATTCCTGGACTAACTCGTTCCACGTCCTTTATAGAAGTGGTCATTTTTCAAACACTCGCAATAATCCTCCATACTATTATTCGTCAATAACTATTACCGCTATGATAAATTACATTATAACCCAAGCCTTAGTCTATGTCACGCGCTCTTTTAGCAAGGTTTGAAAAATAATCTCCGGGGTATCTTAAAGAGTAACAATTAGGAAAGGTTACAATGAGTCAAGCAGGTCAAGAAATTGCCGAGTTAAAAGTTCCAGCAAATAGAGAATATATCTTAGCTATAAAACGACTAACTGCATCTCTTGGATGTTGTTTAGGGCTTTCTCTAGATGCATTAGACGACCTGAGTATTGCTATGGCACAGGCTTCCGAGAAAACTATTGGAGCCTGTGATCAAATCTGGGGCGCAGATAATGCATGCTTAAAAGTTTCTTTTACAACACGAGCTGATAAATTAGAAATCAAAATCAAAGGTTCACCGTTACACTTTTGCGAAACTGATTCTATTGCATTAAGTCAAGAAAACGATTTGGCTCATCTTCAGGCATTACACGCAAAGCAAATTCAAAAATTAATTTCCGAAAATTTAGTTCTTGCTACTTCCGCTCCTGTTTTTGACAAAAATTTTCTGCCTAGCGAATTCGAAGAAAATTTCGAAGATATACCTCTTGATTTAGGTTTAAATTTTCTTCGACTATTTGTAGACGACCTTAAATATCGAGTGAACGCCGGTCCCAGTTTACAGCTTGTCATTACAAAAAAAATCTTCAGAGGCGAATAAGCGTTTCGCCTCTGAAGTTAATGACAAGACCATTCATAAGCTAGGCCTTGCGAAAACATTTTAGCCGCGATATCAGATTGCTCAACTGGATCATATAAATTAGAACCACCGTTAGCACTATAAGTAGAGGGCTTAAACTGAAACAATCCAGTAGCACCACTAGAATTATGCGCATAAACATTTAAATGACTTTCACAGTCCGCTACCCTCAGTAGCCAAGAATAGCCTACATTATACTTAGACGACGCAGAGGTAATATCAGCCTTTACACAATCCAGACTTACACATCCACGAACTACCGGCACAGGTGGAGGCGATGGAGGGGACGGCAGCGACGGAGGTGGAGGTGGTGGCGGAGGCAAAGACTCCGACAAACTAGAATTCAACAACTCTTGTGAGAGACTTACTATTCCCAAGCCGTTAAAGCCACCTTGGTATTCCAAGGAATCGACAAGCGCGATGCTTTGATCAAAATTTACCTTCGCAGTTCCAACTGCAACCGGCCCTAGCTGTACTGGCTGTACAACAGGTACTAGGTTAAAGAGGATAAAAATAACGAGCTAGTAATTAGCACGCTACACACGCACGCGTATTTAAAAGATGAAAAATAACTCATTTGGCTTCTCCTTATCTCGGATTTTCCAAATTGCTCAGTATGTTGGAATCAACATTTCTATCCGAGGTAATAGCCCATGCCGCTCTAAAGTGAGCGAACTCCAAGGGCGGGGTAATAATGTCAAAAAATAACATAACATGAACTGACGGATCTGTCAGGTCCTAAAATTGCCTAATTGTTTTTGTTACACTACTTGTTACATCACGTTTTTTGCTTAAATTAGCGCTTCCTGGTGTCAAACAACGAACAAATATGGTACCTTGCCTAGGATGAATTCTTCTCTTGCCCCTTATGAATTTAGTTTAATAATCCCTGCTTTTAATGAGGAATTGCGGATTATTAAAAGCCTAGAAACGCTGCAAGCTTATATCCAAAAATCTTCCGCACTTTTTGAAATCATATTTGTTGATGATGGAAGTACGGACAACACTGTAAATGTAGTAACAAAATTTTGCGATAAACATTCTTTACCAATTCAAATAAAATCTCACATAACCAACATAGGTAAAGGAGTTGCTGTTCAAACGGGTTTTAGTTTGGCTAAAAGTTCTTGGGTTATTATTACTGATGCGGATTTATCCACTCCATTAGAAGAAATAGAAAAGCTTTTGTCTTATAAAAATGCTTTTCCAATAGTGATTGGTTCGCGAGCTTTAGACCGTAGTTTAATTGAAGATCCACAACCTTTTTATCGAGATTTTATGGGGAGAGCCTTTAATTGGTTAGTTCAACTGTTATTGCTACCAGGAATAAAAGATACCCAATGCGGGTTCAAAGCTTTCAATAAACCTCTTACAAAACAGATCTTTGATACTCTAGCAACACCAGGGTTTGCTTTTGATGTAGAAGTGCTTTACAAAGCTAAACTTCAAGGACTAGCCGTCAAGGAAGTTCCTGTTCGCTGGCATAATGTTCTCGGGAGTAGAGTAAGTCCTATCAAAGATTCTTTAAGTATGTTTTTTTCAATACTAAGAATCCGTTTTTTTGCGAAAGTTTAGTGGTCTTCAAACCAAAAGACTGCAATCAAATTTTCTCAAGGTAGGACTAAGCAGTCTTAGTCTTAACCTTTATTTTTTCTTCAACAGGGCTACTCTCTTCAATCATCAATACATTATCAAGAATGCTCACAATTACATTGCTTCCTTCTTTAAATTTTCCTTCAAGAATCGCCAAGGCAAGAGGATCTTGCAAAAGATGTTGTATGACTCTCTTTAGAGGGCGTGCTCCATAAATAGGATCGTATCCTTGTTCCGCCAGAAAATCTTCGGCTTCTTGACCAACCTTTAAATAAAGTTTCCTTTCCAATAATCGCTTTCTTAATAAACCAAGCTGGATTTCAACTATTTCTCGTAACTCTGAACGAGTAAGCTCATGAAAAATAATTGTTTCGTCAACTCTATTTAGAAATTCAGGGCGGAAATGGTTCTTTAACACTTCCGTAATTGCACTCTTAATTTCGACATCATCTTGGTTCAATTCCCGAATTAGGTTTGAACCAAGATTGCTCGTCATCACTATAATTGTATTTTTGAAATCCACCACTCTTCCTTGTCCATCAGTCAGTCTACCATCTTCAAGAATTTGCAGAAGAATATTAAATACATCCTGGTGTGCCTTCTCTATTTCATCAAATAAAATTACCGAATACGGTCTTCTGCGTACAGACTCAGTAAGCTGCCCCCCTTCGTCATATCCCACATAGCCGGGCGGAGCACCAATCAACCTTGCAACCGCGTGTTTTTCCATGTATTCAGACATGTCTATTCTTATCATTGCCCGTTCATCATCAAATAAAAATTCAGCTAATGCCCGCGCCAGTTCAGTTTTACCAACTCCAGTAGGCCCTAGGAAGATAAAGGACCCTACGGGGCGATTCGGGTCAGACAAGCCAGCACGACCTCTCCTAACGGCATTAGCAACTGCCGCAACTGCCTCTTCTTGACCGACTACTCTTTGGTGAAGTCCTTTTTCCATACCAAGCAGTTTCTCCATATCACCTTCCATCATCTTAGTCACAGGTATTCCAGTCCAACGAGAAACAATATCGGCAATATCTTCTTCATCGACTTCTTCTTTCAACATCTTTCCGACCGATTGGATTTTTTCTAATTTTAGTGATTCTTGCTCAAGCTCTCTTTCTAGCTGCATAAGTCTTCCATACTTAAGTTCAGCCGCTTTTCCAAAATCTGCCGCTCGTTCCGCCCGCTCCTCTTCCTGCCTCGTTTGTTCGATTTCTGCTTTTAAATTACGACTTTTTTCAATTGAGTCTTTTTCTTCATCCCAATGAAGACGCATAGTTTTGGATTTTTCCGAAAGTTTCGCGATTTCTTTATCCAATTTAGCAAGACGATCTTTAGAACCAGAATCAGTTTCTTTTCGTAGAGCCTGCTTTTCGATCTTTAGTTGATTTAGGGCTCTTTCAACCTCATCAAGTTCACTTGGCATAGAATCAATCTCTATTCTCAAACGACTAGCGGCTTCATCCATAAGATCGATGGCCTTATCAGGCAAAAATCGATCAGAAATATAACGATTTGAAAGAACTGCAGCAGCCACTAATGCCGAATCTTTAATTTTGATTCCATGGTGTACTTCATACTTTTCTTTCAATCCTCTCAATATAGAAATAGACTGTTCAACCGTAGGTTGTTGAATAAATATTGGCTGAAACCTTCTTTCAAGTGCCGCATCTTTTTCAATATACTTGCGATACTCATCTAAAGTAGTTGCCCCTATAGCCCTCAACTCTCCGCGAGCAAGTGCTGGTTTAAGCATATTTGAAGCATCCATAGCCCCTTCTGCCGCACCAGCGCCAACCAGAGTATGAAGTTCATCAATAAAAAGAATAACTCCACCAGCCGCCTTTTCTACTTCTTTCAATAAAGCCTTTAATCGATCTTCGAATTCACCACGAAATTTTGCTCCAGCAATAAGCATCCCCAAATCTAATGCCATTATTCTTTTGTCTTTTAAGCTATTAGGAACATCACCAGAGATAATCCGGATCGCTAGTCCTTCCGCAATAGCGGTTTTACCTACACCAGGCTCTCCAATGATGACGGGATTATTTTTTGTTCTTCGAGATAACACTTGAATCACACGGCGAATTTCCTCATCTCTTCCGATCACAGGATCAAGTTTTCCTTTGCGAGCCAAAGCCGTAAGATCTCGTGAATATTTCTCTAATGCTTGATATTTACCTTCAGGATTGAGATCCGTAACCTTTTGCGTTCCTCGTAGATCAACCAAAGCCTTGAAAACCTTCTCTTTATCGAGAAACATCTTTTGCAGCAATTCTTTTGTCTTACTAGGTACATCCAAGAACCCTAAAAGTAAATGTTCAGTGGAAAGAAATTCATCTTGAATTTTTTCCATTTCCTTATAAGAACTCTCAAGTACTTTTTTAAGAGCATCAGAAATATAGGCCTGTCCTCCTTGAACTTTAGGGCGTTGCTCTATAATCTCGTTCAATGATTTCTCAAGCAGTTCAGTATCGATTCCAAGTTTTTTCAATAACGGCAAAACTAAGCCATCACTTTGTTTCATAAGAGAAAGTAACAAATGCTCAGGTTCAACTATCTGTTGGCCCAGTTTCTCTGCTATAATTTGAGCTTGTTCTAAGGCTTCTTGAGTTTTTTCGGTGAACTTTTCAACTTTCATAGTTTTGTTTTACCCACAACAATTACTCCTAAAACCAATTAGCTTCCAGAAACACAAATTCGGTTTTTAAAACAAGGTTTAGTATAGTTTCAATAAGGGAAGACTAGGAAAAAGCAATTCTAAGCACATTTAAGAGAGGAGCAATTTATGACAGATACGAAAAACGGCTACGATTTTAGAAATCCCGAGAAATCATCTCTGGCAACTCTAGAAAAGCCTGTTTCATCTGATGATACCGAACGTTTCTCGGGTTATTTAAGCGAGGAACCAGATGCAATTAAATCATACCTTCAGGAAATTAGAAAAGTACCATTACTAAGTGCAGCCAATGAGAAAAAATTAGCAGCAGCCGCCGAAGAGGGCGATTCACAGGCTAGAAAACAATTAATCGAAGCTAATACCAGGCTTGTTGTCAGTATTGCCAAAAGATACCAAGGTCGGGGTTTACCCCTTTCTGATTTGATTCAAGAAGGTAACTTAGGTCTACTTCGTGCAGTTGAAAAATTTGATTACCGTCGCGGCTTTAAGTTTTCCACCTATGCTACCTGGTGGATTAAACAAGCTCTACAAAGAGCGTTAGCTGATCGCTCCCTTACAATTCGCCTTCCAGTACATATCCATGAAATGCGAACAAAAAGTTTACGTGCTCAAGAGGTTCTCAACCAACAGTTAGGTCGAAACCCTTCATCAAAAGAAGTTGCAGAAAAAACCGGTCTGGAAATATCAAAAATTGAAGAATTGTCACAATTAGCTTATGTGAGCACTTCTTTAGATCTAGAGATTGACGAAAGCGGTAATTCGTTGTCCCATTTGATTCCAGACCCCAAGGCCACCGACCCTCAAGCAGAAAGTGGATTGCCTATAGAGATTATCGATGGTTGGGCTAAACTGGCAAGTCGAGAGCGTTTTGTGTTAGGCTTGCGTTTTGGTCTGGGAGACGGAGAGGCTAAAACATTAAATGAGGTTGGAAAAAAAGTAGGACTCACTAGAGAAGGTGTTCGACAAATCGAAAAAAGAGCCTTAGTTAAACTACGCAAGTCTGCACAATAGCTAAATACCAACTATTTATTTTGTGGTAAATATACTCACCTCTCTATTTTGATAGACAATTGTAAAGTTTTCTGCATTAGGGTAACTCCCTCCTAAGACTTTCTCGTTTGGTCCCCAGAACAAATATTTTATTCCATGCACCTTCATAAAATAAGCCAACTGGCTCCCTCCTTGTTTTATTTCCAAATTAGCCATCCGCGATGTCTCTAGGAAATTTAGAGTTTCACTATAATGCCCTACAAACACTCGGTCGCCAGAAATCGGTGGTATATAAAGACCTGTTGAAGAAGTGGATAAAACAGCTGGGGATGGAAACGTTAAGGGTTGTTGGCCTAACCAGTTTACGGCTTCTATTTGATTCGAATCAATAAAGAGAAATGGCTCCTGAGCCAAACTCCAATCAATTCCTATTCCCCAAACTATTAATGAGGAAACTATACATATAGGGACCAAATATTTTCTGAGTCGTAAGCGAAATTCCAGTGCCATAGTTGCCAAAATCCCAACCGGTATAAATAATCCATCCAAAAGTCTTCGTTGAATGTTGATCGGATTGGGAAGATAGAGCAGGACAAGCACAATAACTACCCAAACAACTAAAGTTGCTACTTTTGGGCTTTTATACGTTTTAGTTTTTACCATCACCCATAAAGCCAACCCGAATGGAATGCCAAGAGCTAATATCATGCTTAAAAACTCAGGAGCTTGATGTTTCCACTGTTGTGACCATTGGCTAATTACAGGGTCTTTAGTCAATAAAATTAAATCATAGTAAAGCAGAGGAGCGCATAACAAAAAAGGAGCAGTAATTTTAATCCAAGTCATTCTAGATGCTTTTTTCAGAGTTAAGTAGCAAAAAGCTAGAGCCCCGATTATGACAATCATTTGTGGATGGATAAAGGTCAGAGCAAGAAGGGAAACAGACAATTGCAGTATGCTTTTTTGATATCCGTCGCCTTCATCCCCCACTTTAAAAATGGCCAAAAGCGAAAACCCCAAAAGTGCTGCTGCCCAAGCAAAATGAGGAATAGCTAGCATTGAATAAAAGCCGCTAAGTTCGGGAAGATGAAGATCTAACGCCTCTAATTGTTGCCCGAAAATAACAGGGGAATGCAACAATAATACTACATACCCTATACCACTACCAAACAGAACCAATAAGATCGCTAAACGCCTAGTACTTTTATTGTCAAAAAACAAAAAGGATAAACGGTAAGTAGCAAACACTAATGCCAGAATTCCAGAAAGTCGGGCTAGATGATACCCAACTATTAGTGGAATATTTAAAATTGAGCAAATATGTCCCCATAAAATATAAAATTCAAAGACAGGAACTTGATTGGCTATTGGATGCGAAATATAAAGATCACTCCAACCCCAAGCTCCCAGAGCACCTTCTTTCATTTTAGAAAGATAGGTCATCGAATCATCAGCAATATAGAAAAAACCATTAAAAGTTTTACCTGTCGGGGCCTGGATATAACCTAGCAAATAAGGAACTAAGGTAAAAAGAAATATCCCCAAGGATAGTAAAAGTGGAGCTTTTAAAGTTTTAAGATAAGTCATTTTCTTCCCATAACCATTCAGTTCCCATATTATAGCAATAAGACTAGCGTATTAAGGTTACCTCCTATCAAAAATTACGAACTGGTCTTAGAATTTATATATAAGAGCTAAATGAGGACAAACATCTAAATGGAGCCATCTGGAACCCTGGCAGACGTTCCTGCCAAAACGCTAATCAAACAAGCACAAAAAGACCAATTAACTGGTACTTTAAATATCGAAGCCGGAGAATATAAAGCCCATCTTTATTTCTTTAACGGCCAACTGCTACACGCCATTATGAACGATAAAGTTGGAGGCGATAAAAGCGGAGAAGATGCAGTTTTTGCGGTTTTAGATTGGGGTGATGGCGACTATGATATAGACCACAAGAGTCTACCGGCAAAGCAAACCATTTTTGTAAAGGCTACAGAATTAATAGCAAAGCATGTTCCTTCGGCAACTCCCTATCTTCCTCCACGTGCAAATCAACAGCCTTCAGGATATCCTTCAAGTCCACCTGGCTATCCTCCTTATCCTCAAGCGCCTCCAGGTTACCCTCCTACTCCATATCCGCCCCCCGCTTATTATCCTCCTCCTAGTGCTCCTGTTCCATCTGCTCCTCCGGGAGGAGATTATTCTGGGGTTCCCGAATTTGCCGCTTCAACATCGCCTACAGAAACCATACCGGAAACCGATGCCACAGAATCCGAAAAGATCGCCAAGAATTCCGAACTCGAACAACCACAAGATGAAGATTATTTTTCCATTCCTGAAATGTATAGAACTTTATCTCCTTCCGAAGACGTTTCGTCTGAAGGTATGCGCTTGTTCGATCCTCCTTTCCCTGAAGGGGTTCATCCTGCAGCCAGCTCTGCAGTTCTAGATTTTCCGAAAATATTACGGAAATTACACCAGGATGGCAGTTCGGGTTACATCTCTTTAAGAGGAACAAACTTTAAAAGTGTTTTACTTTTGTCAGACGGCACCATCATTGCGTCTTTTTATGAAGTCAGAGGAGCTTTATTAAATGGGGAAAAAGCTTTCAATAAAATTTTATCTCACATTGAGGCCGGGCAAGGTGATATTAACGTTGAAAATCTTGATCATCAGCAACTTGAAGCTTTTATTAAACTCATAACAACCCCAGTTCTCGGACAGACCTTCCCTGCCAAATGGTTTAATTTGAAAGAAATGGTTTCTTCTTTTTTGGAGATGGAATCTTCTGTCGCCATTGTTGTAGAAAGCGAAGACGACAAGGAAAGCGATTACGGAATTATAATGCTGGCAAAAGGGAGTCTGATTGGCGCATATACGAGAAACACTCCAAAACTCACCAGCGATTTAACTCTCATAGAGGATTTACAAACCTCACTTACAAACGGTGCCTTAACCATTCGGTCCGATTCGATCTAAGATTTTAATAAATGCCCGCGAAAGATAAGACGGTTATAATCTCGCCACACCGGATCACAGGTAATCATTGTTATATTCATATCTTGAGTTGGCGCAAGCATAGAAACATCGCTAGGTGAAGTTTCTTGAATCTTATCAATTTGGTATATAAAAATCTGCCGTTTAGTATCTTCGATCTCGATTTTATCTCCCACGGAAACCTGATCGATATTGAGCCAGTTTGGTTCTCGATGAAAGGCTATTAACATATTGCCTTTTTGGCCTGGCGCTGGGGAATCATGATAGTGAACCAGCGACGTTATTTTTAAAGTATTCCAATCTCCATCTAAGCCAACCGCATTTTTCCCAATCTTAGGTACTGTCATTTTGAAATAAACCCCTCCCGGAACTACTGTGCCAGGTTTAGATGGACCAGATGTGGCGTCAATAAAAGTTTCCCAAGCTTTTTTTTGTTGTTCATCGTGACTTTGATGCACCAGAATTCCTTGAAAAAAACTAGCCATCAAAAGTATCCCCGCCAGCACCAAAACACTTCCAAATGTTATTCGGATTATCCTAAACATCACTTATCCTTTTATCGGCTTGCTCTCTTTTTATAGATTAGCATGAGAGAGCAAGCATTGTCCTTGGCTAGATACGCGACTGCTTCATGCGCTCACAATTGTACGCTTACGAATATTTTCAAGTACACCATCCAACTTAAATAAGATTTCGTCGGTCCCAAAAATATTCCATATATCAGAAACCCAACAGTCCTGTCCGACAAGCTCTCTAAGCTTAACCAAACCAATTCGTCGATATTCTGTATGATTGGTAGCGACAAATACAACTTCAGCCCCTCGAAGGGTTAGCGCCAAATCAGAGTTCAACCCTTCAATATAAGGATCATGTAAAATAACATTCGCCCGTTCCCTAAGAAGAGCATTTTTTACTTTATAACTAAGAGATTGGCGAGAATCATCAGAATCTGCTTTAAAAGCCGCCCCTAAGATAACCACCTTACTATTTCGTAAATTTATTTCCTTTTTAAGTCCCGCAACTAAAAACAGCGGAATTGATTCATTTATTTTCCAAGAGGTAGAAATCAACTCTCCAAAAGGCAATTGGTTTACCAAAAAGAAACCATCTTTAAACAAACAAGGTCCAGCACTAAATCCGGGCAAGGCAAGTCCCCCTCTTTTGTAATGATGATTTACCAAGTGGACAACGTGATTGATTTCCTTGTCCCATTGCTGCGCTAGGATCATAAATTCATTTGCTACGGCAAAATTGATATATCGATACATATTGGTGAAAAGTTTGGCCAGTTCTGCACTAACACAATCTGTAGAAAGGCATTCAACCCCCAACAAAGAGAATAGTTCACTAGCTTTTTCCGTACTTTGAGGATCTGCACCTCCTATTATTTGCGGGATAGAAGCAAGCTCTTCAATCGCCTTTCCTTCAGCAATTCTCTCTGGACAAAATGCGAGATAAACATCCTGACCTACCTTAAATTTGAACTCATCTTCCAATTTCCCCACCACCCAATCAGTAGTTCCAGGAGCCACTGTAGAGCGCAGAATTATCGTTTGCCCCGAATGTAATACCGGAAACATAAGTTCCAAAGCTTTGTCTAGTTGAGAATAATCAGGATTCATATTAGGGTCAACCGGAGTCCCTAAAGTAAGAATAACGTATTCACATTCCTTTACTACGCTTATATCAGTAGACGGGAAAAAATTAACTCCCAGATTTTTTGTCAGCAATTCCATTCCACTTTCTTCAAAGAAAGGCATTTCTCCGTTCTGCAGCTTTAGGACGACGTCTTGGTTTATGTCAATCCCAAAGACTTGACATCCTCTATCAGCCAAAACTAGACCTAAGGGTAAGCCAACTCTTCCTATACCAATAATTGCGACTTTCGTTTCCAAATCAGACCTCCGAACCAACAGGAATCATTTCTTTTTTTAGCCATTCCACAACTTCCCGTAGCCCTTCCTCAAGGGTCACCTCTGCTTCGAAACCTAGAATCTCCTTGGATTTGGAAACGTCAGGAATTCTACGCTGGATATCATGTTTAAAACCAGGAACCGATTTCCAAGAAAAAATTTCCCCTGGTTTGCAAATTTTAAAAATCTCTTCTGCTAATTCAAGAATGGAAACTTCTTTAGCATTGGAAATATTAAAGTCTTGATTTTCAGCTTCTTGAGTTTGCAGTGCCAATATCACTCCTCGTGCAATATCCCTCACGTGTGTAAAAGCTCTAGTTTGGGTCCCGTCCCCTAGAACTCTCAAAGGACTTTGATTTTCTAGAACTTTCTTTATCAAATCAGGAATTACATGAGCATATCCAACTTCTGGCCCCGGAAACTCATTTATCCCATAAGCATTGAATGGGCGGCAAATTGTATATGGTAAATGATACTGCTCCGAAAACGCTCTGCAATACCATTCACCACTCAGTTTGCTAAAGCCATAAGCAGAAACCGGGGGAGGAATTTTTGTTATATCGCTCTCTTTAGAAGGAAAAGTTGTAGCGCTTTCAAAAACCATTGAACTAGAGATATAAACCATACGCATTAAATGATGTTTAGCCGCTGCTTCAAAAGTCATTGAATAAAGTTTATTGTTTTCAGACAAAATCGTTGCGGGGTAAAGGTGAAAATACCCTATCCCTCCAATCTTGGCCGCCAGATTTATACACGCGTCATAACCTTCAAATAAATCATTCGCAACTCCTGGTACCGTCAAATCTGCCCGTTGGAAATCAGCCTCCTCAGGCACTGTATTTCTGTTTTTACTAAGGTTGTCGATCACTCGAACTGAATATCCTTTTTCCAATAACTGTTTTGTAATCTGGCTGCCAATAAACCCCGCACCTCCAGTAACTATGACTTTTTGAGTCATGCCTTGTCTCCTTTGATGAAAATCTTTCTCTGCAGTTGATGCGAGACCATTGTATAAAAAAGTACACAAAAGAACTACTCTTCTCTCTGACGATTTTTATTTGCGAAAAATCGTTCTGCTAGTTAACTTCTTTCCATTTTTCAAAATCAGAAGCACTCATTGGTTTTCCTAAAAAATATCCCTGGGCACTATCGCACCCCAACGACTGCATCAAAAGGCAGGCTTCCTGAGTTTCAATTCCTTTAGCTATCACTTTACATCCAATGTCATGCGCCATATGAATCAAAGGCTCAACCAGAACACTATCCTGTGCATCGGCCAGAATATTTACCATCAGCCATTTATCAAGCTTAATTGCATCAGCCTGAAGTTTATTCAGTAAAGACGCGGCAGAATTCCCCACACTAAAATCGTCAATAACAATTCTAATTCCATCCTCTTTAAGTCCTTCAAGCATTTTTTGGATACTTTCATCTACCATAATATCCGCCTTTATTTCCAAACTTATTTTAGAAGCATTCACGTTTGCCACTTCCAAAATTTGCTTCATCTCTTTTCTCAAGTTGTCAACAGCCAAAACTCTGGGAGAAAGGTTAATCGACATTCCCAATCCTGGCCAAGATTCTTGCCATTTCCCAAGCTGTTGTGCTCCTTCTCGAATAGTCCAAAAAGAAAGCGGAATCATTTGCGGAGAGGTTTCTATCCAAGGAAGGAATTTTCCTGGCAATAGAAATTTTTGATGTGGGTGTTTCCATCTAACCAAAGCCTCCACTCTCTCCGTTTCTAAAGTTGTCAAAGATAATTCTGGTTGATAGTAGAGCAGGAGCTCATCTCTTTCAATAGCCTGTTTCAATTCTTCAGGTAAAAGGCTATTGTCCTCAGAGTCAGGAGTCACCACAACAATTCTCTTGTAAACATCGTCTGTTTATTATAAACCAGAGTTTCCGAAAAGTACTTAGCAAATTGAATTAATAGAAGCCCTAGAAAGAAAAGAGGTTTTAAATTGCTCTTTCATTCATTCGATAATGTTAGTAACTACGCCAGCTCCAACGGTTCGTCCGCCTTCACGAATAGCAAAACGCATCCCGTTTTCAACCGCAACAGATTTTCCCAGCTCAACACGCATCTGAGTATTATCACCAGGCAAGACCATCTCCACGCCTTCTTTTAAATGAATAGAGCCTGTAACATCTGTCGTCCTAACAAAAAACTGAGGTTTATAACCAGAGAAGAACGGAGTATGTCGTCCACCTTCGTCTTTAGTTAAAACATAGACTTCCGCATCAAACTTTGTATGCGGTTTAATGCTCCCGGGCTTTGCCACCACCTGTCCTCTTTCAACATCTTCACGTTTAAGTCCGCGCAATAGTAGACCAGCATTATCGCCAGCCTGAGCAACATCCATTTGCTTATGAAATTGTTCTATACCCGTCACAACAGTTTTTCGAGTATCACGCAATCCCACAATTTCCACTTCTTCGTTAAGCTTGATTACTCCACGCTCAACTCTTCCGGTAACAACCGTACCTCGGCCAGAGATACTAAAGACATCTTCAATACTCAATAATCCAGGTAGATCCATATCCCTATGGGGTTCTGGGATATAAGAATCCACAGTTTCCATAAGTTTTAAGATCCCATTTTTTGCATCCTGATCGCCTTCAAGGGCTTTAAGTGCAGAAACTCGAATAATCGGAACTTCGTCTCCTGGATAGTCATATTTAGTGAGCAATTCTCTCAGTTCCAATTCAACTAGTTCCAAAAGCTCTTCGTCATCAACGGCGTCTATTTTATTAAGCGCAACCACCAAGTGCTCAACTCCAACTTGTCGTGCAAGTAAAATATGTTCTCTCGTCTGAGGCATTGGACCATCAGTGGCCGCACAGACCAAAATCGCACCATCCTGCTGACTAGCACCCGTAATCATATTTTTAATATAGTCACTGTGGCCCGGGCAGTCGACGTGCGCATAATGGCGACTTACCGTTTCATACTCAACATGAGCAGTGTTGATAGTAATGCCTCGCTCTTTTTCTTCAGGTGCATTGTCAATTTTTTCAAAAGGAACGTAGTCTCCACCACCTTGTTCCGAAAGAACTTTAGTTATAGCAGCCGTCAAGGTCGTCTTACCATGATCAACATGTCCGATAGTTCCCACATTAACGTGTGGTTTAGTTCTTTCAAATTTCTTCTTGCCCATCTTACTGTCTCCTGTTTATTAAATACTCATCAAAATTTTTGTTTTGCATCAACGACCGATACGAGTTTTACCGCCAAATGCTTGTCTTATCTATTTCGAGAACAAAAATTATAGAAATTCTAATAAATTGTTTGCTCTTGCAGAATATTATCATCTTCTAAACCAATAAGCAAGAAGAAAATAATTATTCTCTTATTTTCTTTCCTTGGCGATAATTTCTTCCGCAATGGATTTAGGAATTTCTTCATAAAATTCAAATTCCATTGAATAATTAGCTCGTCCCTGTGTCATTGAACGTAACTCTGTAGCATACCCAAACATATTAGCAAGAGGAACTCGGGCCTGTACCGTTTGGCTATTGCCGCGCCCTTCCATTCCCAAGATACTTCCTCGCCTAGAAGAAAGATCACCCATAATATCTCCCAAATATTCCTCTGGCATAGTGACCTCCACCTTCATCATTGGCTCTAATAATACAGGTTTTGCTTTCCGAGCCGCATCCTTAAACGCCATACTTCCAGCAATAGTAAAGGCCATTTCACTAGAGTCAACGTCGTGGAAACTACCATCATAAAGAGTAGCCTTCACATCCACCATCGGATAACCCGCTAAAACTCCATCTTTCAAAGCAGCTTCAATTCCCTTGGACACCGGCAAAATATACTCTCTAGGTATTTTACCTCCCACAACCTTATCTATAAACTCATAACCCTTACCCGCTTCATTCGGTGCGAGAATAATTTCTGCATGACCATATTGCCCTCTACCGCCAGATTGTCGAATAAAGCGTCCGGTGCCTTTAGCCTCCTCGCGAATTGTTTCTCGATAAGAAACCTGAGGTTTTCCAACATTAGCATCAACAGAAAACTCTCTAAGCATGCGATCCACAATAACCTCAAGATGCAACTCTCCCATGCCTTCGATAATAGTTTGTCCAGTTTCCTCATCAGTATGCACCCGAAAAGTAGGATCCTCTTCAGATAAACTTTGAAGAGCAATGCCCATTTTTTCTTGATCAACTTTGCTTTTAGGCTCAACCGCTACAGCAATAACAGGTTCTGGAAAATTCATGGATTCCAAAACGATAGGATGGTCAACATCAGTTAAGGTGTCGCCTGTTGTCGTTTGCTTAAGTCCTACAGTAGCAGCAATATCGCCTGCAAAAACCTCATCTAAATCTTCACGTTCATCAGCATGCATCCGCAATAAACGCCCAATTCTTTCTTTATTGCCTTTGCTGGCATTGAGAATATAACTTCCTTTTTTAAGACTTCCAGAATACACTCGAAAAAAGGTCAACTTGCCATAGGGATCCGCTAATACTTTAAAAGCCAGGGCTGTAAAAGGCTGATTATCTGAACATAATCTGCTTTCCTCTTCTTGAGTTTTAGGATTAATCCCCCTCATTGCAGGAACGTCTAAGGGACTAGGAAGATATGCTATTACTCCATCAAGCATGGGCTGAACTCCTTTGTTTTTAAGAGCTGAGCCGCACAATATCGGAACCATTTCGCCAGCTAAAGTCCCTTTACGCAATGCCGCAATGATCATTGAATTTTCTATAGGCTCGTCCTCCAAATATTTATGCATAAGCTCATCATCAAATTCAGCAGCACTCTCTACCAAGTGTTGCCTATGTTTTGCCACTAGCGATTCTAATTCTGCCGGAACCTTTTGCGATTCACGAGTTGTTCCTAAATCGTCAGTATAATAAATAGCCTCTTGGGTGACCAGATCCACCATACCTTTAAAATCTCCTTCTTTACCAATTGGAATTTGGATCGGCACAGGATTAGCTCCTAGCCTTTGACGAATAGAGAGCACAGAAGCGAAAAAGTCGGCCCCCATTCTGTCCATCTTATTAATAAAGGCAATTCTAGGCACGTTATATCTATCAGCTTGCCGCCAAACAGTTTCCGACTGTGGCTCGACGCCACTAACAGCATCAAAAACCGCAACAGCCCCATCCAATACTCGCAAACTTCTTTCCACCTCTACAGTAAAATCAACATGTCCTGGAGTATCAATAATGTTAATACGATGTCCATCCCATTCGGCAGCAGTTGCTGCCGAAGTAATTGTTATCCCTCTCTCTTGCTCCTGAACCATGTAGTCCATCGCCGCACCACCTTCGTGTACTTCCACCATTTTATGAATTTTTCCGGTGTAAAAAAGAACACGTTCGGTCGTGGTTGTTTTCCCTGCATCTATATGGGCCATGATGCCAATATTGCGGGTTTTCTCAAGAGGGAATTCGCGTTTGTTTTTTTCGTTACTCATTTTAATCCAAACTTTTATTAAGATATAGGAGATAGAAACTCCTAAATTGGCTCTGCCAAAAAGATAGTATATAACAAAATTTAAGCTAACGGGAGTTAACTGACCGAACGGGCCTCTAGAAACATAACTTTCATATCTTCTGTAGCCGGTTTTGCTCCTAATGATAACTTGGGAACAAATTCCATATTCGGAATTCCCATCTCTGACGAAAAGTGCTGAAGATCATCTAAATTTATTTTCAATTCAGGAAGTTTATAGTGCATCGGGATCACAATTTTAGGCTCAAGTTGATTAATGACCTCTACTGCCATAGTTGCAGAAAGAGAGTTACCTCCTCCAACAGGAACCAGAAGAACATCAATACTCCCTAGTCTTTCCTGTTGTTCTTCCGAAAGGGCGTGAGCCAGATCTCCTAAATGAGCAACAACAACGCCATCTACCTCTAGCGCAAAAATTGTTATGCTTCCCTGAGCCTCTCCCTGCTCCGCGTCATGATATGCAGCAACCCCTTGAATTCCAATTCCTTTTATTTCGTATTCACCTGGACAATCTACCACTTTCGGACTTCCGCCAACAGCGGAAATATTGCCGTGTCCTGGGTGATCGTGAGTAATCAAAAGTACGTCTGCTACAAACCGGCTAGGAACGGGAACCTGCAACCCAACAGTCTTTCCAAAAGGATCTATTACAACAGTGGCGTCTTTGCCTTTAATCCTAAAACAAGACAATCCAATATAGCTTATTTCCATTTATTCATTCTACTCTTTTTCCTTTGATCTCACAATCAGTAGATTCCTGGAAAAATTCTATATTTAACTTTTTGTTTATAAAGCTCATACTCGGGAATACTTTTGGCCAAGAGAGCTTCTTCCATATTCATTCGTATTACTTGAGCACTAATGAAACTTAAAACTATCAAAATATAAAACACCGTGAATACCGACAGGAGAAACCCAAAGCTAGCCAAGATCTCTCCTAAATATACAGGATGCCTTACAAACCCATAAGGACCAGTTGAAACCAGTTCTCTAGCCTCAGGAACGATACTGAAATTCTGTCGTAAGTAAAATATCGAATAAGCTACTAGCATTCCACCTAATATAAACGTTAGAATTGCCAATAATTGCCGAACCTCAGTAACCCCTTGTTCTTCAGATATTTGGAAAAAAGAACCAAGAGGCTTGAGAGCAAGTAATACAAAGCTTGCGTATATGGAAATTAGAAAACTAAAAGGAGTATAGGTTCCACTATTGGCCGGTTTTCTGAAAACATAAATTCCTGCCACCATCGCCGGAAATGCCATGGCAACCAATCTATTGACCAAATCTAATTGTTCCCTAGTTGAAAAACCTTGTTGGGAATAAATCTTGATTTCTGACAAGAACAACGCGAGATGAATTACCGCAAAAAGAGAAAAAAGAAAGAAGGGAAGAAATCTACCCAAAATAACGTAACGCAAATAATTTTTGTTAGGACTAGAACTCATGTTTACAAGTTCCTCCTTTTGGACAAAAGAATTTTTCCCATAAGTTAAATTTAGATATCACTACGAGATCTTAAACTATTTCCCCAATTATTCATATCCAATCGGATTTAGATTGCCGACGAAACTCCCCTTGAAGAGAAAATCTTATTCACGCCAATACCACAAACTTGCCATAATAAGGTACATCCTTTATAAATAAAACAGAGGGTCATCGGCTCGGTAAGCATACCGTGGCCCCCTGTCATATACGGATAGCGAGAGGAGGAGTATCACCATCCAAGGGTAGTCTAGCATTCTTATTTAAGAAATGTCAATAGCTCTTTAAACTAAAGCTGTCTTTGCTCTTTGCCAAGATTTTGCCAATTTATTCCATATTGTTCCAAATGTCTTAAATCTAATTTCCACAAAAACAAAGATCTCTCTTCCCATTGTTTAAAGGCTTGTTCTACATATTGTTGGCAATAATCACGAGACCAATTATTAATTTTGCCAAGATGTCCAAGAGCTAATTCGCCTCTATTTTGAGTTGCAGCAAACCCAAAATGTTTGACCTCATGACAATCTGCACACAGAGCTACCATTTTTTCTAATTTCTGAATTTTAGATCCGAGGTCATAGTTCCAAACTTCATGTGCGTGTAATTTTCCTTTTGGAGGTACTAGTTCACAAACTTCGCATTTCCCAAAAGCTTTGGCATAAACTTCCTTACGGATTTTATCCCACTCACTTCTTTTAACCACACTTCGAACATTAGAAAACCAAGAGGTGCTAGGTACCAATTCAATTGTCAAACGTGGTTCACTCATCTTGTTTCTATTGTATCCTCTTCTGAATTAACCAATTGGTTCAAAATTAATCTGGTTGACTTTGTAATAACCTTTCCATTCTTCGCAGTTTATCTCTTTGAACTTTGGCTTAGATAATCAAATCTTAGCAGAATGCTTTTCTTAGCCAAACAAAATTCACTATTTCGATAAGAAAAGATATAAAATTGTCAAACCAGGTCCAAAAGGAAAAACTCTCTAAATGTTACGAAAAGCGAGCAATTCGTTTGCGTTCAAACTTCTAGCCTTTGCGGTAGGAGCAATTTTGATTGTGTCTATAACTCAGGCGATATTATTGATCGTAACAGTCCAGGCTCAAACTAATTTACTAGAGAAAAATGTAACCCATACAGCTGTGAATAGCTTAAAGCAAACCCTGACCTCTCTAGGAAGTAACGAGCTATCTCGAACATCTCATCTGGCAGCGTTACCTCCGTTACTAAACGTGAAACAACAACAAGACCCACAAACTCTCCATTCGATCAATCCAAGTTTAATTGATGGCGAACTTGTTTTGATCTTAGATACAGCAGGGAAGGTTGAAAGCGGAATAAGCAATAATACTTCTACAATTTTACCTCAAACATGGAACGTCGCTCTCGATCTGTCTTCATTTGTCCATAATTATCCTTATGGTTATGTTCAAAAAATACAAAACAAATACTATCTTGAAAGTATCAGCCCTCTCATAACTTCAGGAACTATAACCGGCTATGTTGTGGACGCGGTAGATCTACAAGTATTTTTACATCAACTTTCTTCTCCAAGCCAACAAGTACAATACGCGCTTTTTTATGGAGATAGTATTATCGGAAGCACTTTCTCTAATAGTAAAAATTTTTTGCCATCTCCACAAGATCCTTCTCTCGAAGTAGTCGGAAGTAGTCGATTCGGAATCTTCCGACTTAACAATCAAGATTTTGCGGTTTCCTTTATCAACGATAGTTCACAAAACCCTCAAACCAACCTAGGAGTTGCTATCGAAACTTCCTTTTTTGCCGCCCAAACCGGAAACGAAATAAAAGTAGTTATCTTTGCAACAATCCTCCTATCATTATTATTAGGAGTTCTTGCTATCTATTTCACAAATCGGGTAGCTATTCGTCCTCTCAGAGCACTAGCGGAGGGTGCCGCTAAAGTTGGTGCAGGAGATTTCTCGGCCACCGTCAATTTGCATTCTTCCGACGATTTTGGAAAACTGGCAGCAACATTCAATTCCATGACATCCAAAGTACAAAGTAGCAATGCAAAACTAGAACAGCACCGATCACGTTTAGATTCATCCATTAGAAGTTTAAGTTTTGTATCTCAGGCTTTAACCACAACAACTACAGGACCACAAGCTCTTCGAGAGGCTATTCTTTCCGCAGTGCACGAAATCACTGGAGCCGAAGCAATTGCTATGTATCAAGGCAAAGCCAGCATGAAACCTGTTGCCACTAAGGGCATGACTCTAAGAGAAGCCCAAAAGTTTATCACAGCACTAGATTTAGTTCCAGAATCAAGCCGCGACGCCAAAGACGAAATGGAGTTAGAGAACGCCCCTGAAAGATTCCATCAGTGGTCTATGGTAGTTGTTCCAATGCTTTATCAACAAGAAACTGTTGGGGCAATTGCAGCCTTCGATCCTTTTTCTCTCGAAGAAGTAGACCATGCTTCTTTAAGCGTATTAGCTAACCAGGCCACGGTTGCTTTAGAAAACAGCGAATTATTTGAACGTGAACGAGAAACTTTACTACGTTTGCAAGAGTTAGACGCCCTCAAATCCGACTTTCTCTCTACCATTCAGCATGAGTTGAGAACTCCCCTTACAGCAATTGTAGGGATGACCGATCTTCTAGAAATGTGTTGGACCGTTTGGGAGGACACCAAAAAACTGGACGCCCTGAGCGATGTTCAAAATGCAGCAAATGGACTTACAGAAATTATAGAAACCATCCTTGACTATTCAATGTTAGAATCTGAAAAAGTCTCTCTAACCCTAGAAACCTGTAATCTTAAACAAAATGTCGAGGCTGTAATCCAAGAATTATCTATTCCGATTCGTAAACATAAAGCCCAAATAGACATAAACATTCCTTCCGAAATTGAGCTTCGTATTGATGCAATACGGATTCGTCAAGTAATCAGATTGATTTTAGACAACGCAATCAAATTCAGTGCAGATCCTCCATCTATCAAAATTTCAGCAACCAGAGCCCAAAAAGAAGTTCAATTAGATATCAAAGACATGGGTATCGGCATTTCATCAGAATTTCATTCCAAAATATTCGAAAGATTCTTCCAAGTAGATAACACCACCACTCGAAAATATGGCGGTACAGGAATGGGACTAGCCCTAGCCGATAAAATTATGGATCTACACAAGGCTTATATCAGCGTTAAAAGTGATGAGGGTAAAGGAAGTACCTTCACTCTCCATTTCCGTCAAAGAACTAGTCTTGCGGGACAAAGATCTTAACTTGCACTTCGTGACGCATTGCGTTATAATAGCTTTAGGTTTTATTTTGGAGAAACACATGACAGGCAGACCAACGCACAAGTTTATTGAGGCAATTAATACTGATAATTGGAATGAGTTCTATGAATTAGCTCACCCCAATATCAAGGTTTCCCTTACGGCCAGAGACGGATTGTCTAATACTATCAACGAAGAACTGTGGCGCAGCGTAAAGTTTTCCGGACATGAAGAGTTAGCTGGCTATATCAAAAAAATCAACATGGCCTGTGCTTCAATCAGTATAAAACCAGAAAGCATAATCGAAGAAGAAGCCTGCGTAAGGTTGCCCTCCAAATTTGCCGGAGTGAACAGCCAGGGCAAACTTTTCGCATTACAGATGAACGTTTTGGTTTGTGAAGAGCAAGATCAAATTATAAGTTTTTACGCAGAGGTTACCGATGTGCAGGTTGGGTCTCATCTTTTCCAGGAAGAGAACGATGACCTGAGAATGTATTTTCGTCCTTTGCTAAATAAAACTTCGAACTAAATCGATACATAACCTCTAGACGAATATCCTTTTTCTGCTAGAATCTATACACAATGCATAACGCAAAATCCTCTGAAATCAATGCCGCAGTCAATCTTTTAGGAATTTCCGGCGGAGCTGATATACAAGATGTTATCCGCGCTCGAAGATTAGAAGCTAAGAAATGGCATCCTGACATTAATTCTTCGGAGCAATCAGCAACAAGAATGGGAAAAATTAACCACGCTTGCGACATTTTATGCGATTTTATTAGAAAGGGTGGATACGTTCCTGGAAATCGCTCTCGCACGAGCAAGCCTAAGCCGAGCAAAGTTTATCCCCAAACCATTGAGGCCGCTTTTGTAAAAACAGATAGCTTAGTTTTGGATCCAGATAGACTTGCCCGTGTTGAAATCGGATTCGAGACAGCAATGGAAGGAGGAATTCGGCGAGTAAGTTTTGTTAGACAAGAATGTGGAATGTGTAACGCCTGTGGTGGATTAGGAGCTTTACCCTGGGGTCCAAAACGTATATGTCCTGAATGTTCTGCCGTTGACATAGCGTCCTGTGCAAGCTGCCATGGACGCGGATGGCTTCACATCTATCCTGGTTCTTGTCAAAAATGTAGCGGCACCGGAGCCGGTTTAGTTGAACGAACCGTTCACATAAAATTGCCTTCTGGAATAAACTGTGCAAAACGAGTAAAAACAATAGGTTGGGGAGACATGTTAAAAGATGGAAGTTTTGCTGATTTGTTTATAGACATTGTTCCCTCCATTACACTCAACCAGAGTGCCCCCTGGCGGTTTGAATATTTTGGTCATGATTGGCCCAAGCCAGAGTCCAAGACACAAGGCGAATGGCTCTATATCACCAACAACCCCTTACCTGATGAAGAAATGAGAGATTTGGGGTTTTGGCGAAGCTCTGATTCCAGTTGGACTCGGCAGACAGCTTCAGACGGAAGCCTAACACTCATCGACCTTATCCATCAACGTCAACATTTTATCCCAAATGTTTCTTCAGATGCGGTTATTCCAGCCGTTAACCAATAAATCAATTTTAGAATTTTATAATTTTCTTGTGATATAATGTTTTAAAAGTACACTCCTTATGGGCCTGCAAGGTTTCGACAGGGTGGTGGATTATAAGATTGCAAGCGAAGTGCCGGGCTTCTAAACCGGCAAAAACACAACTGCCAAAAATGAGCAGTCCTTTGCTCTTGCTGCCTAAGCGGTAAGACAAAGACCGGTTCAAAAGAATCGGGGTTTTCTCTTTGAGCGTCCTGGTAGAAGAGAAGGCCTAAAATACAGGACTTACCCGAACAAGGAGCGTACCACCTCAACGGGAAAATTTAAAGGTACTGGTTTTCCAAGATCCTGGTCAGAGGAGCAAGGAGAATAAGATAAAATTCTGACCTATGCTTGTAGAAGTTTTATGAGACGCCATTTTGGACGCGAGTTCGATACTCGCCAGGTCCACTTTTAACTTTGGTTAAAACTTATTTTCTTCAAAAGCCATGAGCGTCTGGTTAAGACGCTGTTGCTCCTCATCGCCTTCGATCTCTCGTCGTATGCGATGAGTGGGAATAAAATAAAGAACAGGATTAGTCTCCAACACTTTCTCAATATCTTTCTCTGAATAATTTTTGCTAAGACCATCAAGCAACCAGCTAGTATCCACCTGTTCACCTCTAGGAACGTTTAGGGTTTTAAGTAATATTTTCTGCTCTAATTCGTTATTACTACGCAAATCGAAGGTTAAGCCCTCCTCTTCTTCACCCCGAAAATGTCGTAATAGAGCTACATGCAATATGTTTGGCAATTCAGAAACCCAAAGCACTTCACTTCCAAAACGTTCTAAAAACCAGCTTTCAAACGTTTCAGACGATTCTATGGTTCTGACTGCGATAATTCCATTTTGGCTATAAGCCACCAATAAAATCCCAATAGGCGTGCCTAGATATCCATAAATATCTTTAATACCCGTCACCGAAAAAGCTTCGGGAAACGATCTCTCAACCAGACTCAGTGAGCGTTCTTCCATGCTGATATGATATCAAAGTTTAGAGAAAAGAGTTATATGGCTATAATACAAGAAATGCTTGATAATTCTGCTCACCATCATGTACACATTCCCGACAGAAAGATCCTTACTTTTATAGGAGTTTTGTCGGCAATGTTCTTAAGTGCTTTAGACCAAACTATCGTAGGAACCGCAATGCCACGAATTGTAAGCGAACTACATGGATTTGACCGTTATACCTGGGTAACCACAGTTTATCTTTTGACAAGTACAGCCATGGTTCCTGTCGTTGGTAAGCTTTCTGAACAACTGGGTAGAAAAAGAATTTTCCTTACCGGAATAATAATGTTTCTACTGGGCTCGGCACTATCAGGATTTGCAGGAAGGGCTGATCCTCTTTTTGGTATCTCTGGAATGAACCAGTTAATTATTTTCCGTGGTTTACAAGGTATCGGCGGAGGAGTATTAACTGGAACAGCTTTTGCCATCATTGCAGATCTTTTCTCACCTGCTGAACGAGGAAAATACACAGGAATGATGGCCGGAATTTTTGGTGTCGCAAGCGTGGTCGGCCCTTTAGTCGGAGGATACCTGACCGACAATGTTGGATGGCGATGGGTCTTCTACGTCAATATTCCCATTGGAATAGTCGTGCTACTCGCTCTTTTCTTTACCTTCCCAAGCCTTAAGCGCCATGGAATAAGCAATAAAATTGATTACGTAGGGGCGTTTGGAATTGCCAGTGCTGCAGCTTTACTAACTCTTGGAGCCTCTCTGGCAGGAGCTAATGGTTGGGCTTTCCCTTGGGTATGGGTTTGTATTGCCATTGGAATGATTGTTGGTAGCGCAACAATCATTTATGAAACCAAAATTCCCGAAGCGGTGATTCCACCACAGTTATTTAAGAATTCTATCTTTTCACTATCCATGATTGTAACTTTCTTAAGTGGTGTTGGTATGTTTGGAGCTATAATTTATCTCCCTCTGTTTCTACAGGGCGTTGTTGGGGTAGGTGCTACCAACTCAGGGCTTTTATTGCTCCCTTTAATGGCAGGTCTTGTAGCAGGAAGTATTGGAGGCGGATTTCTGGTTTCACATACAGGAAAATATAAAATTCAAGCTTCTGCTGGATTTTTACTAATGACCTTTGGCATGTTTTTATTAGGTCAACTAAAAGTAAGTTCTCCAGAATCACAAGTCGCTTTCGATATGATTTTTGTAGGATTGGGTCTGGGCATTTCAATGCCCGTTTTTAATGTTATCTCACAAAATGCAGTAAGTCGAAAATTTGTAAGTTCGGCAACAAGCACCATCCAATTTACTCGACAAATTGGCGGTAGTTTGGGCTTAGCTGTTTTTGGCAGCATAGTAAACCAACAATTTGAAAATAATTTAAAGCACAACATTCCTCTACAGACATATGCCTCCCTCCCTCCTAAACTCCAGAGCACTTTCAATAATCCACAATCTTTATTTGGTAATAATTTACAAAATGTTGTATCTGGAATTCACGATCCGAAAATCTTGTCAATTATTCATATAGTAGTGGAAGCTATCAAACTCTCTCTGGCTCAATCTCTCACTTCTATATTCACTCTTGGAATGTTTGTAATGATTTTTGGTTTTTTTATAACTCTATTCATTAAAGAAATTCCGCTTCAAAGAGCCGGAGCCTGGAGGGACGAATAATTTTTTAGTAGCGTCTTATTCAAATTCAAAACATGGTAACCTATTGAATATATAGGGACAAAAGGAATGGCAACATCCAACATATCAACTGTTGAAAACAACCTTGTGAAAGAAACGCTTTATCTTAATACCGAAGATCAAGTTTTGGTATCAAGAGCTCTCCGATATGCCAAATCGGCCCACAATGCCCAACTCAGGATGAGCGGAGATGAATATATTCGTCACCCAATAGAGGTAGCTCGAATTTTAGCTGAATTACACATGGACGGAAATACTTTAGCAACCGCACTTCTCCACGACATCCTCGAAGATACCGAAACTACCTATCAAGAATTAGAAAAAGATTTTGGAGTCACCATTGCCAAACTTGTTAATGGAGTCACCAAACTTGATAAGTTATCAGCCATGTCTTCAGAACAAATTCAGGCCGAGAATATTAGAAAAATGTTACTAGCCATGTCTGAAGACGTCAGAGTTGTTTTGGTAAAACTGGCCGACAGACTTCACAATATGCGTACTCTAGAATTTCTTTCTCCAGAGCGACAACAGCGAATAGCACGTCAGACTTTAGATATCTATGCCCCACTCGCTCACCGTTTAGGAATAGGACAGATTAAATGGGAGCTAGAAGATTTATCTTTTAGCTATCTTTATCCGGGCGAATATAAATCTATAGTTAGCCAGTTTACTCATAAAAGAAAAGAGCGAGAGCAATACCTAACCGATACCGAAGAAATTATTGGTAAGGAATTAGAAAGAATTGGTATCAAAGGAAGTATCTCCGGTAGACCCAAGCATGTATATTCCATTTGGAGAAAAATGGAGAAACTAGACAAGACTTTTGAAGAAATTTACGATTTAAATGCGATTAGGGTTTCCGTGGCAACTATTCCAGATTGTTACGGAACTTTAGGAGTAATTCATTCCTTATGGAAGCCCATTCCAGGTCGTTTTAAAGACTATATCGCAATGCCTAAATCTAATGGCTACCAATCTTTACATACTACGGTAATTTCTCTTTCTGGGGAATCCCTAGAAATTCAAATTAGAACCTACGAGATGGACACCGTCGCCGAATTTGGGGTAGCAGCACATTGGCATTACAAAGAAGGTAGTAAACCTGATACTAAAACAAATGAAAAATTGGCATGGGTTCGTCTTCTATTAGATTGGCAAACAGAGTTGCTAGACGCTGAACAATTTGTAGATGCCATCAAATTTGAAATTTTTGAGGATGAGGTTTTTGTATTTACTCCTAAAGGAGAAGTTCAAAATCTTCCGACAGGAAGCACCCCAGTAGATTTTGCTTATCGAATTCATACTGAGGTAGGACATCGTTGCATTGGAGCCAAAGTGAATAAGCTCATGGTTACTCTTGACACCACCTTAGAAAATGGAGATATCGTCGAAATTTTAACCACCAAAACTCATCACGGCCCGAGTCGGGATTGGTTAACATTCGCCAAGACTTCGTCGGCTAGAGAAAAAATCCGACAATGGTTTAAACAAGAAAGGCGTGAAGAGAATATTACTCGCGGAAAAGAACTTCTTGATAAAGAGCTTAAAAGGGTGCAAAAAAGAAATTTAGGTTCCGTCAACGAACTTCTACTGAAGAGTATATCTGTTGATTTAGGATATAAAGAATTAGACGAATTTTTGGCAGCAATAGGATATGGCGAGCTAAGTGCACAATCTATTTTGCTAAAATTGGCCGCTAAAGAGCCTCAAAGCGAACAATTACTTTCCCCTCTACCTCCCTTACCACAGAACAAAAAAACTGTCTCAGGAAAAATAAGCGTCCTTGGCACCAGTAACGCACTAACCAATTTAGCCGCTTGCTGTCACCCTCTTCCGGGAGATTTGATCCAGGGTTATGTCACTAGAGGTAAAGGAGTCAGCGTCCATAAGGCCGATTGTTCAAATATCAGGAGAGTTCAACAACCAGAACGCTTAGTCATGGTTAGCTGGGAACCAATCCAGCATCAACTTTTCCCAGTTTCCATAGTAATACGTGGCGATGATCGCCCTGGTTTACTACGCGACGTTGCCACAACAATTGCGGCCAACAATACCAATATGCAAGGCGCTGAAGCTAAAACTGTTCCAATTGGAGGGAATGCAATGATTAAGGCATCAGTTAACGTTTCTAGCCTAAAAGAGTTATCCAAGCTTTTAGGACAATTAGAATCTATAAAAAGTGTACATTCTGTACAACGAGAAAGTTAGGCTTCCAACGACTCAATTCCCGGCTCCGTTCGGGAAGCTTTAGGATCTTTAACGTCAAGTCCATATAGAACTTTGCCTCTTTTAATCTGACGATATATCACATCTCCAACTCCAGAACCACCCATATTGTCTATTATTTTCAATGCCAATTTAGCGCTGGGAGCAGGTTTGAAATAAACTTTAGAAGCATCACCCCATCCTGTTTCTGGACAATGTGCCCTAAGCACGATAAATTCGCCAACAATTTGTTTTTTAGGAGATGCGTGGTGAAGTTGAATAATCCAATACCAGTCCCCTTTGTTACGAGGACCTTCGACAAGAGCGAGTACTCGTTCAATATCATTCCTCTCAAAAGGTTGAGGATGGTGCTCCATACAGCTCACCAAGTCTTGATCCAGTCCGTTTTTTTTGCTCATGCTCCAAAACTATTGTAACACTATCTTTATCCCTAAAGGTGGAAATTATCGTAATTTTGTGCATTCTCAAAAATTACAAAGGTTTTAGTTTTTAGGCGATGGGGCACGATAAAGGTATAGCCCTATATAATCAATTAGTTCAGTCATTATTTTTTGGAGCATTTTGTCTACTTTCAACCATCTATTATCACAAACAAAAAAGCAAATAAAAGAGGTTTCACCTAAAGAAACACACGATCTATTAGAGAAACACATTCCTCCTGTTCTACTAGATGTTAGAGAGACCGAAGAAATTGAACAGGGTTTTATCAGTGGGGCTTTAAAAATCCCTCGCGGCTTTCTAGAACTCAGAGTGGAAACTAAAATTCCTGCTAAAGACACTCCGATAATAGTATATTGCGCCGGAGGAATTCGTTCGGTTTTAGCCGCTAAAAGTCTTTTGGATTTAGGTTATACAAACGTCTGTTCAATGTCTAAAGGATTTGGGGGCTGGAAGGAAGAAGGATTTAAAGTCAGCAATTCGCCAGTTTTAACTCCAGAACAAAAGGTTCGCTATAGTCGCCACATCTTGCTTCCAGAAGTTGGAGAAGAAGGCCAGAGCAAATTGCTCAACTCTAAAGTTTTACTGATCGGGGCGGGTGGATTAGGATCTCCAGCAGCATTATATTTAGCAGCAGCCGGAATAGGAACTCTTGGAATCCTTGATTTTGACGTCGTGGACCTTTCGAATTTACAGCGACAAATTTTGCATAATAACGAAAGAATAGGAATGTCTAAAACCACATCTGCCAAAATTGCAATCGCCGAGATCAATCCAGAGGTTAAGGTTATCGAGCATAACACAAAGCTTAGTTCGGAAAATATTTTTGAAATAATCAAAGGTTATGACATTATTGTGGATGGTTCTGACAATTTTGCAACTCGATACTTATTAAATGATGCCGCCTATTTTCTGAATAAGCCTATAGTACACGGCAGCATCTTCCGTTTTGACGGACAGGTCACGGTACTTGTTCCTAATCAAGGCGGTCCTTGCTATCGTTGCCTATTTCCTGAGCCCCCAGGGCCAGATAGCGATCTAGCTCCAAATTGTGCAGAAGCAGGTGTATTGGGTGTATTGCCAGGAACTATAGGTACTCTCTTAGCTACAGAGGTTATCAAGCTAGTTTTAGGAATTGGCGAAAGTCTAACCAGTAAGCTCTTAGTTTTCGACGCTCTAGATATGAGTTTAAGAACTTTGAAAACTCGCAAAAATTCATCTTGTGCACTGTGTGGTAAAAATCCAACCATAACCACATTGATAGATTACGAAGAATTTTGTAACCGCCCTTCTTAGCTGAGGTTATTCCAACCCAACTTCATCAGAATCAATACGTTTACGAAAAGTTTTAGGACTAATCAATTTATCCGTATAAAGAATTCCATCGAGATGATCTATTTCATGTTGAAAACAACGCGCCAATAATCCTTCGGCTTTAATTCTAATATCCTTTCCTTTCATATTTTTGCCCTTAACCACTACCTTAATAGCCCTTTCCACATCTCCAACGTATCCCGGAATAGATAGACAGCCTTCAGTTCCCACTTCGTTACCTTCAACCCGGGCCAGCTGTGGATTAGCAATAACGTGTAATTGGTTTTCAACTTCGCAAACTATCAAACGCAGCATAATGCCAACTTGAGGTCCAGCTAAGCCAATTCCGTGAGCATCTCTCATTGTAGCAATCATATCTTTTGCCAGTTTTTGGATGCGAGTATCAATGTTTGGAATTTTGGGACATTTAGTTTTTAATCGATCATCCGGAACTACCAAAATCGGTAAAATCTGGAAATCCTTTTCTTCAATCAAATTCATTTACTCCAAAAGGGCGAAAAATAATAATTTTTATTTCAAGATGAAGAACTTAATCCTCTTTATCTTCTTCGTCGTCTTCCGAATCTTCATATCCATACATTTCATTGGAGTAAGCAGCGGCTCTGTCAAGTAATTGGCGTTGAGCCTCATCTCTATCTGTAGATAGTCCGGCTTTTTTTAATTGTTTTTTCAGCCCTTCACTTAAAACTTTTGGTAATATAACTGGACTGGTCATAATCCGATTTCCTTTCTTATAATTTCTTCTAATTGTCTGATTTTTAACGGGAAGTTATTTCGATCATACAACGGATCGGTAATAAGAGCAAACATTTCACAAAAACTTTCTTTATAATTTCGGCCAGAGTAAGGCCAAATTCCATTTTCCTGTTTTATCTTATTTAGAATTGCCAAGCGTCAGTTATTCCCTCTTTTAACCAAGTTCATTTACTCCAACGGAATGAGGTCGAAGTCCATTTAGTTTCAAATCTTTAGAGAACCAATGTTGACTATCTTCAGCTACATGCCCTTCTCTAACACATTTCGCAACCTTAGAGCGGTGTTGAGAATAAGGAAAGGCTTCTGCAACCCTGACAACATATCCCTCACTCTCAGGTTCTCCAAAAAACGTTTGCTTAAGATCAATTGCTCGTACCGTCTTATCGTCAAACTCTCCTCTATAAATTTCTGGAACCGTTTCCAATTCTAGAAGTTTGCACCATTGAAGAGTGTCGTCCCAAGAGAGACAAGTATTATTCTCGTTATAGATGGCAAAAACTAAAAAATAAGAGGGTAAAGTTTCATACTTTATAGAATGAACTGCCTGCAAATTTTCCCCGCAAACTCTCCAACCCGAAGGAATCTCTCCACCCAACTGAGCTGCCAAGCCTTTAATCCACGAACGAGACGGGTGATTTCTGCTGTCAAGAGAACGAGCGTGTACATAACCTCCAGAATAAATCGTTGTGTTTTCTCCATCTAGTTTTGCGGTAATCACTACCTCTTTTTTATCAAAACCAGAAACTTCAACCATCTTAACATCATCCTCATCTAACCCTAAAGACCAAGGCAAATGCAGAGTTCTAGGGTATTTTACCAAATCTGAAAAAGATTCCAACATTCCACCTTTTTCTAAAACTTTTTGCACCGACGAATCTCCAAACAATTCTCCACGAACCCGAGAACCATCGGGACGAATAATGTTAGCCCATTTATCATAATGCACGTTTTGTTCGAGATGCTTCGGTAATACAACTACCTGGATTCCTGCTGCCTCACGAATTTCTTCGCAAGACAAAACGGTTTGTTCAGCTAGAATATGGCACTTTTGGCAAAGGGATGCTCCATTCTCCAAGTAATATCCGCCATCATCCCATAACTTTCTTTCCATAATATGATGGGCCGCATCAGCAAGTTTTTTACAAATTACACAACATTTTTTATCGCGCGCAAAGACCTTTTCCCTAAACTCCTCACGAGAGAGTAATTTCGAACTAGTTTGTCTTGCCATTTTTTATACGCCTCTATCTTTTTAAAGAACCTCTATTTCAAATTAAACCACAAACCATAGGCACAGAGCACTGCCATTTAAAATAAATGAATCTTAAAGTATTCCAGAAATTTATTTAAAGACGTTCTGTTCGACGAGGATCACCGTTAGGTTCAGATGAATCATCTTTAATTCCTAATAGTTTTCGATGCTTCCAAGCCAAACCTAAGCATCCTCTCCCGGCAGGTAACGTTTTATGGCTAACATAATCAAACACATTCCAATAATCAAAAAGAATACCCTGATTATTAACTCCAACTACTACTGTGCCTTCGGCATTTTCACTACTGACTTCTAGCGCCTGTTTGAAAAAGTGATCAAAAGCAGTAGAGTCCCAAACCGCTACAGTTAATATTTCCGCTTTTAAATTAAGTGGATCGAGAGCGGTACCAAGATAGTAAAATTTCACAGCCTCCGACTCCAATACTTCTTTGAAAAATGGAATATTATTGTAGCCCGAAGAATGACCAAGTTCATCTTCTAGTATCGTCTTTCCTAGCATTTCTTCGTAATACTCTCGCAAAATATTAAACTCAAAGTTCATATCACGTACAAAGTTCTGTTCTCCCGATCCAGAAGGCTGAAACTCTCCCGCTGGAATAACGTGATAAACCCCTAAAGCACTTGCCACCTTTTGCTCATTGCGATGATGCATGAAAAAACTAGCCGTTCCAGTTGGTTTCTTTCTGATAGTCAAGGTAGAAATGCCAACTCCAACCGTCCTTTCCGAAAGGTCAAAGGGATCTTTTATCGAAGCTCGTATAACCAGGTCATCCCATCCCCCTGAGGATTCTTTGAGAACCTTTCTACGTGCCGCTTCATAAGCAAGCGTTTCTCCACAATCAAGAGCCTCGAAATAAGTAGATTTTGCAAAGTTAAAATCAGTGTTATCAACCTTGGCTAATGAATATATCGGTAGATCTTCAAAGATCGCTGGTCGGTATTTTCCATTATCAAGCTGTCCCACTACTTTTGTATAAGAAGAAGGGCCATCTTCTAAAGAAGGCAGGAATTTACTTGCATTTTTAAAGGTTTCATTTTGGTTAACCACATTTTCAGTTGAGGAGATTTTCAAATCAGAAAGAAGAATAGGTTGTTGAGGTAACCATCCTTTACTAAACATCAAAAGGCATTTTTCGAAAAACTCTACCGAATCAGAAGGCAGACTTTCTTGATAAAGATCGAAAATTTCCCAAGTTAAACTAGAGCGATGTTCGATTATGTACTTTCTAATTTTCTGAAACTCTTCTGACGAATCCAATATTTTACCCAAAACACTTTATTTAGAGTTTAGAACACAAACCTCCAAATAAGCTAGCATTATCAAATTAGCGATTTGCGCTTTAAGGTATAATCTTTTTATGCCACAAACTCCTTTTCCGCGTTCCTACTGGGTTCAAAGCCCCAATCTGCTTGCCGGGAGCTATCCTGGTGATCTAGATCAAACCACCCATAATCAAAAACTAGAAGCGTTGGAGGAAGCCGGAATAAAGCACGTATGCAATTTGATGGAACCACACGAAACCAGCCATAACGACATTCCCTTTCGAGGATATATCGAAGAATTGGCTGTCAAAGGCATTAGCACAGTACAATGGGGCGTGCAGGACGGCGGCATTCCGACCACCGCAGTAATGAAACAGATTTTAGACGACATAGATCTTCATCTCTCTATCGATGAGCCCGTATACGTACATTGCTGGGGCGGTAGGGGCCGAACCGGGACCGTTATCTGTTGTTGGCTCATCAGACATGGATTAGTGCCAGAAAAGGCCTTAGAATGGATTCAGGCACTTAGAAGCAATGTTCCTGACGCCAACTTTCCAGTACCAGAGAATCAAATACAAATACATTTCGTAAAAGAATGGACAGAAATGAAACTAAGTCAAAACGAAAGAATTCAAGGAGCTATTTGGGGACATCTAGTTGGAGATGCCCTAGGAGTTCCTTACGAATTCCTTGATCCAGAAGAGATCACTGAAGTTGAGTTTGGAGTAAAAGGAACCCATAATCAACCACCAGGAACTTGGAGCGATGATGGAGGTTTAATGCTTGCCCTTTTGGACTCTAATCTCAAAGGCTTTGACACTAAAGACCAAGGACAAAAGATTTTGGCCTGGGGTAATGAAGCAGCTTACATGCCTGGCGAAGTATTTGACATTGGAATTACAACATCTAGTGCTATTAATAATCTCGAACGCGGAGTACCTCCAGAAGAATCCGGTCCTTCCGATGACCGCTCCAACGGAAACGGTTCTCTAATGCGTATTCTTCCAATAGCTCTTGTATATAAAGATTCCTCCAAAGAGCAGCTAATTGAATATGCAATGAAGGCCTCTAAGCTAACCCATGGCCATCCCAAATCACAACTTACTTGCGCCCTTTACACGCTAGTTGTATCTCAGTTACTTAACGGTGCAGATAAGGCCACAAGCTTAGAAAATTCAACAGAATACTTATCGAAGTATATTGAACGCCAAAAACTTTCCGCAAGCTATCTAGATTCCTGGAAAGCAATTCTTACGTATCCTGAGAAAACTGGTTCTGGATATGTAATTGACAGCTTTTGCTCTGCCTGGGCTTCTTTTGAGACCAGTAATAATTATGCCGATACGGTTCGAAAAGCCGTTTTTTACGGTAACGATACGGACACTACGGCCTGTATAGCCGGAGGTCTTGCTGGAGCTTACTGGGGATTTAGTTCTATTCCTAAAGAATGGGTAGACAAGATGAGAGGCAAAGATATTGTTCAAGAACTCCTGGTTAAGTTAGATAGAAAGCTGGAAACATCTGAAACCACTCTTTAATTTTTGTTGTATGTGTGCCCTGTTTATGAAATAATAATAGCAGAATGTATGTTGCTCAATAAGTTAGTTACTAATAAATATAAAAACATCGTCAATTAAAAGTTTTAAAAATAGTCAGTTAACTAAGCAATAAGATCCATAGTCATTGATTTGGCCTAAAACGCCATGTATAGCAGGAGAATACAATGAAAAACTTAATCAGAAAGCTTGCAGTAGTTGTAATAGGAGTATTTGCCCTGGCAGCCTGCACGGTGCTCTATTTAGATTATCAAAAACAAAATGGAGGGCTAACCTGTTCACGCTCATACACCTCACAAATGAAACTGGATCCGACTATTGTAACAAGCGGAAGCAATGGCTATGTTGACTCTCTACAAGTCCCGAATCGTCCTGTAGAATTTACCCCGCCTGCTGGATACCAGAATCCGGGAGTACCCGGCACTTTTTCGGGTGGTGCAGTAAGTACCCTCGTTCCCGCAAACGGCGCATGGGGCCCAGGTTCACCTCCAGACGCATATAAATATGCTTTAAGCGAAGCCTCTGTATTAGCCAAGGATAATCACATCAGTATGCGTTTTCAATATACGGGTCAGTGGACTATTGATCCTAATAATCCTCTTCAACTCAAATGTGATGGAGGAACGTGGGTAGCCCAAGACGGCAATTGCCGAATAATGACTTCAGGAAGGTTTGTTATGTGGCCTTGTCTGCACACAACTCCACTAGCGGTAGGCGACTCTTGTACCAAATACTTTACATCCGCAGTTGTTTTAGGTAAGCCACAAACAACAACCAATCTTTACGGATTCACTCCAGGTAGCGACCGAATGCTGTCATACACTATACCTACCGATCAAAATTCGTCAGGATACGATACTTTTGTCGACGGTAGTTCCCAAGGAAGTCTCGAAGGTGGTAGGGGAGGTTTAATCCCAACAGAAGGCATTCTTTACCCTCAGGAACCCTACTCTTTAGCTAACGCCTCAACGCTTAGCAATGGCTCCAATCTTTCCATAACCTGGGAATATATAAATGGAACTTTGCAACAGACACCAAATAAGTCTGCTCAACTCAGATGTTCTAAAGGTGTTTGGAGTCCAGTGAAAGGAAACTGTCCTGCAGTATTAAATAATACACAAGTCAGTTTGCCTTGCATTACTAGTGTCACCAAGACACTCCAATAAATACACCAGTCCCTTGACCTGCAATTACTTGCTTACGCTAACCTCGCAGAAGGCTCCCTACTTTAGTGGGGGAGGATGTCAATTAAGCTGTAAGCAACAGCGAGTAGAAGATTCCGGAGGCAAGAACCTGCACTCTTTAATAACAACAGAGCTTTTAATGCTCGTTCTTCTACGTTGTATGTATGCCTTGTTTATGGAATAATAATAGCATAATACAAATAGCTCAATAAATTAGTTACTAATCAATATAAAATATCGCCAATTCAAGGTTTTAAAAAGGCAGTTAACTGGAGCAATATGGCCATAGTTATTGGTTTGGTCTAAAGCGTTATGTATAACAGGAGAATCTAATGAAAAATGTATCTAGAAGTCGTGCGGTTGTTATCTTAGGCATAGTTGTTTTGGTAATCGGAGCCATAGCCCATTCAAATCATCAAAAACAAAGCGGATTACTAGCCTGTTCATATTCCTACACATCTCAGATTCAAATCGCCCCATCTATCACTACAAATGATAGCAATAGTTATAGCGATCTGATACATGTTACGAATCACCCTGTTAGCTTTACCCCGCCCGCAGGATATCAGATCTCGGGAGTTCCTGGAACTTTTTCTGGCGGAGCAGTAAGCACTCTCGTTCCTACCGATGGAGCGTGGGGGCCGAATCCTCCCAGCGCATATCAATATGCTCTTAGCCAAGCTTCGGTATTGGCCAAAGACAATAATATTGCAATGCGATTTATGTATAAAGGTCAGTGGACTATAGCCCCAAATAATCCTCTTAGTCTTAAATGCTCTGGTGGAACGTGGGTGGCCGAAGATGGTGTTTGTCAGGTATTAAGTGGCGGCAGGCTTATAAATTGGCCCTGCTTACACACCACACCAAAAACGCAAAGCTCTGTGTAATATAATCCTAGTGTTTCTTCGCTATTAAATCTAATTGTGGAACTTCTATTCGTAATATCATAACTCTAAATTTACAAATCAATTCTCCCAAAGAAAAGTTCCACAATTAGATTTAATAGCGATATCTGTTCTATACTTTGATCAAGTAAAAGTTTATCGCTCATACAACAGGAGAGCATAATGGGAAATTTAGTCCAAAAAATAGCAATAATTGCCATAAGCACAGTTTATATCACAGCCTGCAATTCTAGCACCTCTCCCATTGCTCGCGTAATTCCTTCTCCCAGCGTCTCACCAACCAGTCAATTCAGCGTCACCAAAGACACCCCTGTTGATCAGCTTCCTAACTTTATTTCCGGTCCCTGGATAACTCGCGACGCCACAATAGTGCCTCCTAACGGCTTTCTTAAGACAATCAGTTTTAACATTACTGTACAAAATCATACTTCGGGTGCGGTCAGTGACAAAGACGCCGCTAAATGGGGAGAAGGAGCAGTTCGCAATATTCTTTGGGAAGAATGGGCTGATAAAAATCTACAACTAAATTTCCTAAGTACAAATCTTGCAGACAATGCCTCGTCAGGCCATATTTACACCGACGACAGAGCCTTTATCCAAAAGGCATTGGACGTACATGGGGCTTTAAAAGTTCACTTGCTTGTTCCAATAAGTCTTTCATTAATAAAGGTCGCGGATAAAACCAATCAGACAATTGCCGCTCTCGGAGAAAATCCTTCAACATACGCATTCATTATTACATCAAAGGGTCCACAAAACATCACACTTAATTATCCAGATGGACACTCTGAAATCCTTGATTCGCACAGTTCCTCAGAGACTTTCCAGAATTTTATCGGAGGCCTATACAAACAAGACCCTCTTCTAGGTAATCTTTGGTTTATTAACTCACAGGTAAATTGCACATCTGCCTTTTTACAAACTGTATGTCAATAACAACTACTGTATCGTTACACAAACGAAACAGTAAACTCATATAAGCATAGAGTTTTTCCTTGTTATAATAGAATTATGAAGAAATACAGTCTATCGGCCATTATATTAGTTGCACTACTTAACTGGTTCTCCTCAATATCTATCGTAACCGCAACCCAGACCGTCCTAGGCGTAGGCTGTTCTCCCGCTTCATTCACCGCCAATATCCCCTTTGGAACACCTCCAAAGGTTGAAAAAGTATCACTAAGTGCCAGCTCCAATTGTCATTCACATAAAAGCGCAAACACCGTGAAAGATGGAACAAATAGCCAGCAGAACATTGCTATATGGAATGGGCCTTGCGATAAAAACCTCGTTGGAGTTGCACTTTTGACCTGTCTGCAATCAAATGGATTGCTTACCTGTTGGAAATTCTATACTTCACAAATGGAACTGGATCCAACATTTAACTCAAGCTTCAATAATGGATTTAGTTCAGGCGGATTACAAAATCGTCCAGCAACATTTACCCCCCCCGCAGGATATCAGATCCCGAAAGACCCCGCATCTCCAGGCCCGGGAGTTCCTGGAACTTTTTCTGGCGGAGCAGTAAGCACTCTCGTTCCTACCGATGGA